>Ga0082212_10008050_pt1 | contig 13839 bp, 20 predicted proteins | sample TergutNt197P3_FD_71548 | JGI IMG/M metagenome (GOLD analysis project Ga0082212, IMG submission 71548) | Neocapritermes taracua P3 segment gut microbial communities from Petit-Saut dam, French Guiana - Nt197 P3 | ecosystem: Host-associated > Arthropoda: Insects > Digestive system > Gut ... | reverse complement strand
AACGTATTCCGCGGCGAATTCATTGACCACGGCTTTCAGGATCGCTTCAGCGTACCCATTATGGGATCGATAGACAAAGACGGAAATGTGAACGGCGTAAGCGGCGTGATAGACGGTCAGATCGCCAAGTTGAGCGGACGCATCGACGGCGACAGGTTTCAGGCAGCCTGGTTGTCAACCATGTACGGCGTAATGAATATGGATATGAAATTGACAGCCAAACCGCCCGCCATGGAGGATGCGATCAAAAAACACCCTGACGCTTTCTACAACACGCTTTATCCCGAATGTGAATACTTAGACATGCGTACGAGAGCAAGCGTAGACCGCGCCATTCCGTTTTGGCCGGCAGCAGGCATGGTTGCAGGCGATTACGGCTATACAACCGGCGAATGGGAAACCCGCCGTATCCAAATCAGGACGGGTGCAAAGCAGGGTGAGGTTAATTTTTATCTTCATGTAGAAGAAGACAACGGCATCGAAGCGGCGGAAGCGGATATCCGGGGCGCCGCCCAACTCAAAGACAACCGTTTCCGATACAGGGAAAAAGACCATGAATTTGAAGTGTCTGTTTATAACGGTTTTGTTGTAATTCAAACTTTGGCAGGCCCCTCCTCAAATCCCTCCAACAAACAGGGAGCGAAAATAGACGGCGTCTATCCGGCGCAAATGAAAATGAGTTATTATGAATATAATGGATATGCAGAAGATGAGTCTTCTGACGCCGATGACCCCGTACAGGAACAAATCCGCAGGGATATTTTAGCCTTACCTGAAATGGGATTTCAAAATGCTTCGGCTGTGTTTATTGTCGGCCCTTCTGACGGGCAACCTTATTATATCTTTAAGGGAGGAGAGAATATGGAGACGCATCTGGCAGAATATTTCCGCTTTCATGTGTATGTGGAACCGGCGTATGAAATCAAAGTGTATGACTTCAACGAAGGCGAATTGACGCTGGAAGCATGGCGCAGTCAGCGGGAGGAGACATTCAGAAACACGGAGATAGCAGGAAAATGGGTCAGAACGGAAGATAAAACGGATGACCCTTCCGCGGAAATTATAATCACCGATGTAACCACCGAAAGTTTTGTCTTCTCCTTTTCCGGCATCTTTATAAACGCCTACGGCTCAGCCCATATCGGAGAATTAGAGGAAAAAACAGCGCACTTTACAGCGACTGATACCGCGCTGTTTGAGTATCAGGATGAAGACGACAGCGGTGAAACGGTAACTGTCAACTTTGTCTTCAAAGAGGGCAAACTCTTTGTGACCGGTACAGACAACTACCACTTGCTTGACTTTGGTCAGGGGGTGCGTATGGACGGGGAGTACGTTAGGAAATGAAGTGGTTAGTGTATTGGTGCAATTTCAACATTTACTGCATCTATCTGTGTCTGTATAGCTTTCTTTTCTTTAAACTTGAAAAAGCCAAGCGCATTTTTTTTGGATTTAAGATTTATTATTTTCTTATGTTTCCATAATTGTTGCAATTGAAAATTTGGATGTTCGTTTCCATTGTCATTTAAATTTGAGGGTTGATGTGTTCGTATTTTCCGGAGAACGGTTTTAGAAAGGGGAGTAAGGTATAAAGGATGTTCGGTTTTTCAACGGCAGGGATGCCGTTGTCACTCATTCTGTCAGTGTCATGTGCTACTTCCTTTTCACTGTTTACACTCTCTCTTTGAGGGTTTATAGCCGCCTCATGGCTTTTTTGATATGCAAGCGATGAGGCGATTTTTTTCTTTGGCTGGTTATTTTTATGCTTTTGTTTTCCATTTCCAAAATAAACGCCTATCTTTGCATCAAAAATTGTGTTTCAATGAAAAAGGAAATAGGTAAATGGTTTTTGGACATAGCAAAATATTTGGCTACCGCCGTCATAATATCTTCATTTTTAGGCGGGTTTGAACAAAAATGGCTGATGTATGCAACCGGAATTGTTACCGGTGTTTTCTGTTTTGTAACTGGAATGTATTTTATAAAAAAAGACGATAAAAATTAGTGTTATGGCTGCAATAGTGATGTGCATAGTATTAGTTGCTCTTGGTTTGGGTCTGTATATTTTTGACCATACCAAAGCGGGAAAGAAATTTTTTGATTCAGAGTAACAATAAGTTTATGGCTGCAATACGTGCGATTTAAGGCGTTATTTTTCATTTGTGGTTCGTATACAAAAAAATAATTATCGCCCGTACTTGAGTTTTAAAACGGATAATTCCGTTTTTAAATAAGGGACTATGCCCGCTTTTAACGCCGTTACTATTGACGTGATTAAATTCACTGAAATACAAAAAAGGTATCAAAAAGATAAACCGACCTTTTCAATACCCTTTTCAACCTAAACCGTATTAGTTTCAACCCGCTTGTACTTTTATAAATGCCTCAATCGATTTGTCTAATTCGTAATCTGATACGGCTACCTCTTTTTTTTTGCCTGAATAATCTACAAATCGTATCCGGTGGCCGTCACCGGAACACCTTTTGCATGAATGTATGTTTACCGTTCCGTCCTCATCCACGTCAAACAGTACAATGTACGACTGCTTTAAGTCATTGCCGCCTCTTGCAAACGACAAAATCAACTCCTTAATGGTTAGTGCATTAAATAAATAGATTATGAAGCGTTAATAATTATGTAATGTTTAATACTAATGTAAAGTCAATCATTCAACCCGAAATGAAAAAGACCTTATTTTTAGCAACCACCACCCTGTTCATTACCGTAACATTCGCGCAGCAACAGGAGCGCATCATCCGTTTTCATTCGGATATAAAGATTGAAACCGACGGCCGTATTGAAGTCGCCGAGCATATCCGCGTATATGCCGGCGGCAATGAAATCAGGCGCGGCATCATACGCGAACTTCTCCTTTTACCGCGAGTATAGTTTTTTTTCTCTCGTTTTTTGAAATTGCCTCTGCATCTATTACCTCGATCTGATTGACGACTGCTTCATTTCTTTCCTTGAATTTTATGATTCACGCTTTCTTCTTGCAAACAACAATAGTCTACTATTTACATATTTACAATTTTGCGCGAGTTCCAAACTCATCAAAAAAACCCGAAAACGGCGCAAATGCAATAGCATTTAATATAATAGTTCGTGCGTATTTATTAAGAACTGATAAATCGCCTAAATCAATTCCGCGATGAAGCCCTTTTGATATATGGTCGATGACTTCTATAAAGGATTGTTCCATGCATTTGTTATTATGAAGTGTTCCACAATTCAACGGACAACCACTTTGGCATATTTCATATCGGCTACAATTGGATTTGCAATACTCTCTCTTATGATAGTGCATATCCAAGTATTTTTCAAATTGTCCGCCATGTAGGAAATCGGAAAGATTCTTAATTTCATCAATATGCCCTAAAACCGTTTCAGGTTTGTTATTCTTGCACCAGTAAACCATACCTGAACTGTCAAACGATAATACATGCCCCAAACAGGAATTGTATTCGCAACCGATTCGTTCTTTCATCAATATTAGTTTGATCAAATCCGTAAAATTTTTTATTTCAAAGTCATGTTTTGAAAACAGCCAATCATTAAATAAACTCATAAAGTTATCGTCAACACTGTTTACAAACTCAAAACGCAGTGATATATCGACGCCACAAGTCAATTTCGATATTGATTCAAGTTCACACACGGCAGGGTACTTCATGAAAATTTCTGCTTTTGATAAGAAACGGGCGATTCGCTTTGATGTTTTAGAGAATATCCGTAACCGATCAATATCGTCAAGCAAGATTTTTACGTTGAATCTCTTTTTTGCATGACCGCGCAGTCGTAATTTACGTATTTGCTCAAATCTGCAGGAAAGTGTATAAGTAACAGTGAAATCCAGACGTTTTTTAAGTACCCGTTCAATTTCAACTATTTTTACAACAAAAAGATTGTTGACGTCAATTTCAATAAATGTAAACTCAATATAATATGCGTTATAACCGGCTTCGCAGCAAAATTCAAGAATAGCCGCTATCCTTTTACACGTTATTTCGATATCTTCGACAATAAAAAATAATGATACTTGTTTGCTCATATTTATACATTATTACTCCAAACAGTTCCAACCTGAAAATGCTGCAATTTGGGCTTTTTATGTCTATTCAAGGTTGTCGCGGTCATGTACGGAATGGTATTGTTAAGTATATTTTTAAGCAACGCATCTTCCACACAGGCATGAGGAAATTCTTTTGCAACATTGCGGATCGACTGATACATATACTGTATGAGTCCGCAAATTTCAGAAAAATGCTTATTTATATATTCCGCATGTGAAACATTGTCGTGTAACAGTGGATTAAATCTTCCCTTTTCAACATCTTTTTCATAATCATCAAGTGCGTCAATAAAATAGAGCCACTCTGAAACGGCCTTTATATAAGCAATTCGTACGGCGTCGCCGTCTGAACGGATACATTTGTAAACACTTTCCATCATTGCCGAGAAATCCGCAGCAATCTCAATAACATTTCCATTTGTTTTTTCATCGGCAAGGATTTTCTGGTACCCCGCAGCAATGATAGAATGCATCTCAGGAAACTCCCGTTGCGCCTTTTTAATGCTCTTTTCAAAAATTTTAAAGGCTATTTTTGCAAAAAGCGAATTTTCATCCTCTATGTCATCGCGCAGTTTTTCTGCTGTAAGCAATATTGTTAAGGCAGCAACTTTCTTCCACTCATCATTCGTAAACTGGCGTTTTTTGTTTTTCTCTCCAAAGCAACGTAACCGATTACACGTTGGCTGCTCATGCGATTTCATAAGCAATCCGATAATAATCAAATCATAACTAAGTAGAAATCGGGATAATTTCCCATAATTGTAGTGTAACGCAAAACAAGTTCCGCAGTAATAATTTTTATACGCAAGATTAAGTTCCTGCGACATGCCATGTTTAAGCCCCCGTAAATAACCGAACATACTCTCCTCCCCATCTTAGATATAAAGCACAAAGCACACAAACAACGCTGTTGCTTAGAAAATTGACAGCGCAATTATCAATTTTTCGGAAGCCTCCAATATGCTTGGTAAGCGCTTCGCAATGCCGGATTTTTTCCGTATGCACGTTGCAAACACTGCATTGATATTTTGCCTGAATCAATGAACCGAGCAAGCTGTCAATAATACTGCCCAACATTGCGAATGTGGCAATTATCAGTGTTTCATAAAAAGATATACGAATACAGAGATATGTCAGCAACCCAAACAAAATACCGGCAATAAAGCTAGCAATTATGCCAAGCAGGGAAATTCCTCCTGATAGACCCGGCTCAATCCTTCTAAAGGTGCATATATCTCTTGGCGCACACTTTGACAAGACACCAATATCGGATGCAATACAATCAGTAAATGTTTCGCCGATTCCAACCGCATATACAATTATGAACATTCTCTCTTCAGTCGCAATGTAAAGAACAATGGATAACAAAGCCGCAAAGCCATTCGCGAAAACCTGAATGCCGGTTCTCTTTCCTGTTTTCTGGAGTATGCTGACGGTAATTGCTTTTCGTTTTTCGCGTGTTGCTTTTTCAATAACCATTAACACGCCATAAGCGCCCAACAACAGAATCAGTAAATTCCACAAACCGAAATATGCAAAAAACGCTATTACGGCAGCAAATAGTATTGCACCCCAAAAGCTAAGGTGTTTTCCGCCATACGTTATGGCGAAAAACAGGATTACAAGTACAATTCCAATAATCATCGACATTTCTACATCTCATTATTATTCATCAATATTGCCGCTGTCGCCATAGCGCCAAATGGAACAGTATAATTGTCATAATGCCCCCCGATTACTTCCATAAAGGCAGCAACAACGCCTATAATCAGTAAATGTATAATCCTGATTTGAAACGTAACAAACTCTCTTAGAATTAGTATCCCGATAATGGAAAAAATAAAACAAGCGATTGCTCCGGCAAGAGTTTTTGTTTTTGTAATTCGTAAATTGGTTTTACGAAAAGCGTCTCCAAATAATGAAGCAGTACCATCGCCAAACGATAGCGCAAACACTCCCATACCACATGGAACTAAACTAACCGGAAAAAGTTTGGCCACCATACAAACAAGCGTAACGCTGATAGCATAATGAACTGTTCCGAACTCCTTTTCCAGCCCATCGTTTCGCTCAAGAATCTTTAGTAATCGGAATTTTGAACACGCAGCCAATATTACAATAAATGTCAGCGGTATTATCACAAAGTGCCATGTGCCGTATAAGTATTTGCACAAGATTACCCAGGTGAACGCAACCAAAATATGAACAGACTTTCTGAATATATCGCTTTGAAATTTACTTATTTTCTTTACGGCAGAGACTGACACAAGAACACCAATGACATACAGATACGAAAATAAATAACCGTATAGAATATTCATACACTATGCCTCCTCTCTAACGAATCTGTTTGCCTGTTTAGTTTTCTGAGTAATTTTCTATCAGTACTGTATGGGTTTACAATGTTAATGCACACATTTGTTATACAGGCTATTATTTGAATAAGAAACAAAAGTTTTATACGCTGTGTCGGCACGTTTAAATACAAAACTGCCAATATAACGGCTACCACGAAATTGGCCGCTCCGCCGGCAAGCAAACAAACGGATCGTTTCCGGTTGCTTATTTCACGAAGCCCTTTGCACGAACACAAAAATTCAAACGGTCGATCAAGCGTCAGCACAGGTATAATACGATTGCCTGAGAACATGAAGCGAAAAATCCCGAATGACAGTTCTACGATTGGCAATTTATAATGCTTGAAAAAAGAGTAATGCGCCAACTCGTGAATGATGCTGCTGATATAATACGCAATTGAAAAAGCCGCTACTAAGCAAAACTCTATCAACGGTAATGAAAAATCATCTCTCATTAAAACCATGAAAAACACAGACAAAAAAGGTGAAATGAACATTTTCCCTAAATAATTTTATGCTATTCTTATATTTACCGATTTCATCTTCTATTTCAGGTTACGTAATATTATTGCCATTAATGCCTCGACATCCTATCAGACATTTCTGCTGCCCTAATTCTAAAAGCCCTATCATGTTCTGAATTGGTCCAACAACAACAGTCACAACAACCGCAATCTTCGCAACAAGGACAATTCGCGCGGTCGCCGAAACAACTATTACAACAGCCGTCTTTTGCGGTGAACACTTCATGCTCATTTTCAATAGTCTGTTGTTCATAAACAGACAGTTTTTCAAAAAAATTCAATTCTTTGTATTCCATTTTTTTATTCATCTCCTTCATCTACAATTACTTTTGGAAATTTTTTTCTTCTCTAACAAAATTATTTACAATCTCTAAAAGTACAGCATCTTATTAAACCTACACAGTCTCTGCCGCAATCACATGTATTAGTTTCATATAAAGAACGCAAACATGCATCGCAACAACCACCATCACTGTCGCAAAAACAATAATCTCCTTTTGCAGTGAAAACTTCATGCTCATCTCTTTCTGTCTGTTTGCTATAAGTAGAAAGTTTTTCAAAAAGACCAAATTCTTCGTATACCATTTTTATGCTTTTTCTAAATTTTCCCTACTCGTTTGGCTTTTCAGACTTCGCCCGTTTTTTGAAATGGTATCTGCTTCCATTGCCCCGCTCTGATTGGCGACTGCTGTTTCAATTGTTAAAATGCTACTATATACCATAATAACTAATACTTTCAAATATCTTTTACTCCGTCTCTGCGTAACACATCCATATTGCGGTTTGCTAAATCTTTGAGAGTGCGGTCACTTTCATAGTTCAGGTTGCATCTCTCAATGCACTTTTTAAACCATTGATAAGCTTTTCCGTTATTTTCTTTATAGTAAACCCAACCTATATCATAACATTCCGATTGCGTAAAGTAATTATCATTGCCGTCTTCCTTTATCAGTAATTCTATTGCCTTTTCAACCAGCGATTTGCCTTTAGCTGTGTCTTTTTTTGTCTCGGTTCCGTTGAAATAGAGAAATCCTGCGTACAAACAGGACATACATCCGTTCAGATTTTTTTCGAATAAGCGTAAGGCTTCATCTTTGCTTGCACGCAGAAGCATACCGCCCCTATGTAATTGAGCTAAATTAAATCGGGCTTTGCCTGCCCATTCATTTCCGGAATCGTTCATTGTTTTTTCATACCACACAGCAGCGTTATTGAAGTCTTTACGCGCGATGTAAGCAATACCTAACCAATACCAGGATGCATGGTCATGTGTATGCCTTAACAGTTCTTCAAGTGCTAAATTTTTGTATTCTGTCATCTTAAAATCCCTTATCCGTGTCGGGCACAACTTCTAATTTTTCCCTGCTCTATCAGCTTTGCAGGTCTTGCCCCGTTTTTGAAATGGTATCCGGACTCCATTGCCCTGTAATTATTTACGACTGCTGCTTTAAACTTTTTTCTGTTCATTTTATTTCACATTTATAATCAACAAAAAATCATGTTTCATTCAGGATTTCACAATTTTATATGGCTATGCTATCCTGTCAAAACTTGAAGAAGTCACACTGTTCGGCGGCATTACAATACCGTCGAACAGTTGTGACATCCTGAACCAATCAAGGTCAATATTCCGAACCCAACCAATTTCCGGCAGAATCGTAGATACGGTCACCCCTGAACTCGAATCGCCAGTTTCCGGCTGTATCATAAACACGGTCGCCTCTGAGTTCGAACCTCCAATTGCCCGACGAGTCGTAAATACGGTCTCCCCTGATCTCAAACAACCAATTCCCCGAGTTGTCTAAAAGCCTGTCGCCAACTCGTCTGGTAACTATATTACCGCTTGTGTCACGCCATAACATATTTAGTCAATTTATAATGTTTCCTCCTACTCGTTTGGCTTTTCAGACTCTGCCCGTTTTTTAAAATGGTATCTGCTTCCATTGCCCCGCTCTGATTGGCGACTGCTGTTTCGATTATTATATTTTCTGCCGTTTAAAAAATAGATTATCGAAGTTCCTTGTCTATTTCTTTTACTTTGCTTTGCAAAGGGGATAAACGTTTTGTTAATTCCGCAGTGGCAGAATTAATGCGTGATTGTATTGGTGCAATTTCAACATTTACTGCATCTATCTGTGTCTGTATAGCTTTCTTTTCTTTAAACTTGAAAAAGCCAAGCGCATTTTTTTCGGATTTAAAATTTTGAACTTTCTTTTGCAATTCAACCAAATGAGTATATCCGTCGGTATTCTTAGTAATTGTCAAAATTTCGTTGTTCAATACGTTAATTTGTTCATTCAAAGATTGTTTTTGAGACTGTAAGCGTACGTTTATTTTTTCAGTGTAATGCCCAATTAATGATTTCCTTTCGTCTTTGTTGTAAGACGAATTTGTGAAATTACGTACTGTATTTCTTGCATCTTTCCATAATGACACTGCCCTATCGCTTCCAAGCATTTCTTCTGCACCATCTGCGAGTAAACTATAAATATTAGATATACTAAACAAGCCGAAATTTTTAGCCTCAAAAAACTCTTTTGCCATTCTATCAAAATCACGTCCCTTCACGCCACTTTCGCTCATTTGCTTAATTCTATCATAGCTATAGTATCTTGCACGTTCTTTTTCCCTTTCTTCCAATTCACTAATCAATATTTCGCAAATCCGAGTTGTTTCCCTAAGAACTTCATTTGTGGCTGTTCTTTGTGCGTTGGAATTTTGAATATTTCTGATAAGAATAAAAACGTTGTTTATGCAATTTTGCATAGTTTCAATGGCTGAACCTGTTTGACCGCTTTGGTTTTGCTGTTTCGCGGTTTGATAAGCTTCTTCGAATACTTCATTCCATTCCATAGTTTTTTTTTAATTAGTTTCCCTACTCGTATGGTTTTTCGGACTCGCCTCGTTTTTTGAAATGGTATCTGTCTCCATCGCCCTGCACTGCCTTTCGACAGTCATACTTGATTTGAATATTACATTTTTCATGTTATAGGAAGCGATTGACCTGTACATCGCGAGGTTTTATGTGAGTTAATCTATATTATTTTCTTACATTTAGAATCTGTAATTTTTAGGATGATGGTGGAAAGCCATTTTGTTTTCCCTTCTCATACCAGTAATGATGCTTTTCCTTGTTTGCAGACACTCCGATGCCATCACGGTAATGAACAGACAGATTATACATTGACATTGCTCTGCCTTGATTAGCAGCTTTTTCATCCCAGTAAAAGGCTTTTTCAAATTTCTGTATGCTTCGGTAGATATCAGCCATTTCAGCCATTGCTTCTGAATTGCCTCGCTCCGCCGCTTCCAATATCCATTCAAAACCCTTATCTAAATCTTTACAAACGCCATCACCTTGCATATACGCCATGGCTAATTTACGCATTGCTTCGGTATCCCCCTGCTTCGCTAATCTTTGCACTTCGGAAATACTCAAAATTTCTAATTTCTGCATTTTTCAAATCCCTTTTACGTGTCGGGCGCAACTTCTAAATTATTGTTAGTTATATTTTTATTCACTCTCAGCATACTTTTTGGCGTTAACTTTTATGATTCAAAAAAGTACAAAAAAATAGCGTGGAAACAACCTGTATGAATCTCAGGTTTCCACGCCTATTGGTCTATTAAGTTGTTCCACGCCGTATTACAACGGCGTTTCGCTAACTTCTTCTTGACCAATTAACCCTTTCGGGTCTGCTGTGGAAAATGCAAACCAAGAATAATAGCAAAGCAATAAGTATAATTAATTGATTATAAAATAAAAAGCCCGCTACTTACAGTAAGTGGGTAACAAACGAGTAACAAAACGGCTAAAATTTGCTATTTTGGCGGGCTTTTACGTTGTGATTTTTGTTGCCATGTGTGGGCAAAGATAAGCATTTTTTCAATTATCCAAATGCCTTATATTATTCTCTACGATTCAAATTCATCATCATTCAGTTCAGGTTTTTTTTCATTACATCGTTTTTCAGGTGTCTCGTTAAATTGCCGTTCTCGCTACTCCAGTCATCAATTGCCTGCCTGAAATAATACATTTCCGACAAAAATAAAGTCAGTTCATAAAGCGTACCCAACTCGCCTGTCAAATTGCATGTATCGTGAATGTCGTTTGTAGTGTCTTTAATCTCTTCAAGTTTTGAAGTGAATATGTTTTCAATATCACCGATCCACTCACGAGACCTATCACAATATTCATTAAGCGTTCCCAGTATCTCTCCCCTTGCTGATACCGTTTCATACAATCTTCCCAAATCATACGGACTTTCAAAATCGTATTCACTTTCACTAAACTTTTCAAAGAACGCTGTTGCAACGTCTTTTCCGTCTGTTTCATCAGGGCATGCCGGTTGCCGATTATTGTTCCCGGACATAGCCATTTTGCAAAGGTCGTCAGAAAGGGCACAATAATATTCAGAATATTTTGATTGTGTTGCTACCATAGCTGATATTGTTTCTCGCTGCTTTTCAATAGTATCAAAGCATGAATTAATTGTACTACGATAAAAACACTTCCAATTGTCGTATTCTTCTTTTTTGATTAAAATAAATCCCTGACCTTTGTCATCATAATTCAGTTCCGATACCGTATCTGTCTTAAAAACGGTACTTTTCCCTGATGCTACGTTTTGCACTGTTGCATCTCTTGAAACAAATCGCCCATTACTGTCCCTCTGTCTTTGCAAACCGACTGTTTCTACCGTATCTGTTACGGTACTCTTTCTGTGAGGGTTTATAGCCGCCTCATGGCTTTCATTCTTAACGTGTGTCATATTAATAAGAATTGTGATAAAAAGACAGCCCGCCGTAGGTGTGACTTACACACTCACGCCGGGCGTTAGTACAGTACATCGTTTCCTTTGTACCACCGTAGCGGGCTATCCGTTTATCCTGTACAAAAAAAAATATTGATTGTTTTTGCCCAAGAATTATGAGTATATAAGTCACCTGCAAAGATACACCCTTTTTTTGAAATGCAAGCGATGAGGCATTTTTTTTCAATCACTCATACTTTCCCAATCCTCATCGCTATATTCCCATCTGTAAGCCCTGTTTGGCTCTCGCTTGGTTACAATGTAAGGCAAAAGGCCGTTTATTATCTGCCATCTCTCTTTTGGCTCTAAACTTTTTAAATCGGCCTCTAATATGTCGGTATTTTCTTGCACTACTTCAAATATCCACCGCCTGACCTCTTTTGTCGTTTTGTTTGGCGTGCCCGGTTTCCTGCCGCCTGTTTTTTGTGTTCCTCGTTCTCTACTCATATCGTATCTTTTTTATTCTATTTTAGATTAAAGTATTGTTTCCATTTTTGGCAACATTTACAACTTACTATAATAGGAAATGTTGTTTTTTAGCGGGCGTATTTTGCTATATCAAAAATAGCCGTTTCAAGTTCCTGCATTAAGTCGCTTTTGTTTCCATTTTTGGCAACAAGCATTTTGTTTAAGTCGGCTTTTAACTTTGTGTAGTCCGACCGGCTGTTAAATTTCTTTTGTGCTTTCAATTCATTCAAAAATTCATCAATAACAGTTTGCCCCGATTGTTGCAACAAGTGAGCAAACAAAGCCTCTTTTGCTATTTTTAGCGTTGTTATATCGTCTGTCATAAAGTTTTGATTTTTCAGTTTCTGTATTGTTTTAAATTCCGTGTGCCAATTTTGAATAATACCCCGATAAATCTCCTCATCGATAAGCGTTGAGGCTGTTACATCTGCTTTCAGTTGCTTGTTTACCCGCTTTTGGTATCTTAATTCATACCTGAACAGATTGCAGTTTTGCCAAACGGCGGGTATTTGTATTTCTTTGGCTGTTGCCTCTTTGGTTTTGTCGTAAAATACCATTTGCCGTTGATAGTTGTTGTAATAGAGCGTATTTGTTGAGGCTTGTAAGCGTTCAAAATAAGGTTTATTGCCCAAATAACTGTAATAGTCGGCGGGTTGCCTCTTTGTCGGTATAACGTTAGAAACATCAAAGCGGGTAACCTTTGCCTTGCTTATATCGGTATGCAAACAGTCACTTAATTTTTCAATTGCCTGTTTTGCCGCCCGCCGTGTCAATGTTTGCAGATTGTCGCCAAAAAACGACTTGCACAAACTGCCTTTCAGAGATATGCCACTTTCAAAAACATTAACGGTATAGTCTAAAACTTTGCCGCTGCAGCTATATCCCGATTTTTCATTTTGTCGCTCTGTAATTTCAGACAAATTGGGTAACACTTCAAAGGGTTTGCCCCCTAAAATATCACTCCCATTTATCCATAAATTTACTGTATCGTACATAATTACATCGGTTTTGCCGTGTCCCTCATCTGCTTCAATGCCTCGTTAAATTGTCCATCTTCTAATTGTTTTGCAACTCCCTGAATTAAATACCGCCCATTTGGAACGATTATAATTTCTATTGTGTTGAGGTCGTGGGCAATTAAAAACAAATAGCCGTCTTCTCTATTTTCAAAAAAGGGGTTTTGTTTACCGCCTTTGAGTTCCTTTGTTTGTGGTGGCTCGCCGTACCCGATTAGTTTTTCCCCGATTTTCATGTTTTGCAAATAAACGCTGCTAAAATTGATACTTCCTTTACATTGTAACCGTGTTTCCGCTTTGCTGTTTGGGTTGCATTTGTCGTTACGCTGATAGTACATCACTGTCTCATCTTTGGCGTTTTTAATTGATTGTAGAGGCTTAAAATAGCCTGCTTGTGCAGTTGCTACATATCTGGGCGTTTTGCTTTCTGTACCGTCTTTTTTTGTGCTTTGGCGGCGTTCCAACTTCAAATAACAACTAAACATTTTGCACCCCCCCCTTTCTTTTGCCTGTTACGGTATAAACAACCGCTTCCTGTTCAATTTCTTCACTTGTTTTAACTCGGTATCTTAAACACCAGTTCTCAA
>Ga0082212_10008049_pt1 | contig 13840 bp, 10 predicted proteins | sample TergutNt197P3_FD_71548 | JGI IMG/M metagenome (GOLD analysis project Ga0082212, IMG submission 71548) | Neocapritermes taracua P3 segment gut microbial communities from Petit-Saut dam, French Guiana - Nt197 P3 | ecosystem: Host-associated > Arthropoda: Insects > Digestive system > Gut ... | reverse complement strand
CGAGCTGATCGGGTTTTTCGGGAGCGACCCCGAAGACCCCTACAACCTCCACGCGGCGATCGAGCTGGCGCTTGACGGGACCGTGCACCGGATCGAAAGGTCGTCGCTGATCTTCGTCCCGGGCGGCATGAAGCACAACCCGCTCCGCTTGCTGGAGGTGGACCGGCCGGTCTTCCATTTCTCCATAGCGGCGAACAAGGAGTATTCGGGCGAAACCGCGTACAACGCGCCCGCCAAATCGCTGTAATCCGTTATCATTATTATAAAAACCGTAATCCGTTATCCGCAGCGCATAAAAAAGCAAGTATATTGTTAACACAAGGAAGGAAAAGAAATAGCATGGAAAACAAGTACAACATGAACAAGGACAACCCGCGCGCCACCGAATACCATTCCGACGACGTGCTGGCCCTCTTGCCCGGCTACAGGCCGGTGGCGACAAAAATCCCTTATGAGGAAGGCCAAAAGCTGACCGGCGCCTATTACGACGGGCACCCGCAGCTGATCAAGGTCCCGGAGACGGAGCCGACGTACGAATGGATGGTGGAAAAAGACGTCATGGTGCCGATGCGCGACGGGGTGCGCGTGGCAATCGACGTGTACCGCCCCGCCAACGCGGAGGGGGAGAAGTTCCCCGTCATCCTCTGCATGGGCGAGTGGGGCAAGGACGGCCAGGACTGCATAGAATGGTACCGCGATTACGAGGTGGACTATTTCATCAACCCGTTCTGGAACGGGAGCCTTGAAGGCGGCGACTTCACATACACGGTCCCGCGCGGGTTCGTGCACATCATCGGCGAGCCCAGGGGCCTGGGCAACTCCGAGGGCGTGAACCTCGGCGACGAGACATGGCACAACGCGAAGGACATGCAGGACATCATAGGATGGGCGGTGAAGCAGCCCTGGTGCACGGGCAAGGCCGTCATGCAGGGGCCGTCCTCCTACGGCAGGGCATGCCTCGTGTCGGGCGCGGATCCGCACCCCGACATGGTCGCCGTCCGCCCGGCGGAGGGGCCGTCGCACCTGTACGACAATTTCTCCGGCATCAAGGACTCGATGTTCTACAATGTCCACAACGGCCTGCACGCCTATGACCAGCTTCAGGTCAATTCCAACCTTCACCCCGAACACAGGCTGCTGCCGAAGTACCTTGCCAAGCCCAAGGAGGAGCAGCAGGCAATCCTTGACGAGATCCTGGCCGATCCCGACGTCAAGTGGAACCCGAAGTTCTACCCGCAGGTCAAATACCCCACGGTCTCGCACCAGCTGGTAGACGAGCTGTACTACCTCGCCCACCCCTATGAAGTGGAGAGCGGGCTCGGCGACATAAAGGTCCCGATGTATATCGGTGCCTGCTGGAACAACGACATCTACTGCTGGGCGACCTTTGAATCCTACCGGAAGTCCACGCAGATACCCGAGGAGCACAAGAAGCTCATGATATTCCCGCCCATGAACGCGTCCCGCCCCTTCTGCTGGTTCCACGACGAGGACGTCCGCTGGCACGAGTACTGGGCCAAGGGCATAGACAACGGCATCATGGACGAGCCGCCGATCAAGATATTCACCATGGGCATCAACAAGTGGAAATTCGAGAACGAGTGGCCGCTGGCCAGGACGAAGTATGCGAAGTTCTACCTGCAGCCGGGCGGCGGCCTTGCCGAGGGCGAGGCGCCCGCGCCCGCGACGGAGTCCTTCACCCAGCAGGCGCCGTATATGGATACGACGGTCTACTGCCTGAGGTACGCCACGCCGGAGTTCGAAGAGGACACCGAGGTGACCGGCCACCCGACGCTGCGCTTCGACGCCGAGATCGACGCGGACGACACGAACTGGCTGATCGACGTCATCGACCTTGCCCCGGACGGGAGCCGCTGCCTCATGGGCGCAGGCTACCTGAAGGCGAAGTTCAACACGATCGACGAAGACAAGTCGCTGGACTACTACCCCTGCCACAAACGCCAGGAGCCGATCCCCATCGTCCCGGGCGAAGTCAACCGCTACGAGATCGCGGTAATGCCTCTCTCCTGCGTTTTCCAGAAGGGCCACAGGATGGAGCTGATCATCAGGAACCAGTCCGACATGCGCGGCAAGATGGCGAAGAACGGCATCTATTGGTGGCCGTTCATGCGCACGGTCAAGCACACGCTGCACCTCGGCAACTCATACCTCGAAGTGCCGATCATCCCGGAGGATTGATTCCGGGCGCATAAGGAACCGCTATGCACGCGGGATACAGGCCATTAACCCCGGGCCTGTATCCCGTCCATAGGATTGGCGCCCCGGGGCCGGGCAGCCGGGCGCATGACAAGCGAGGGGCTATCGACAGGAGGGAACAATGAGCCGCATTTGGACCGACGAACAGCTTGCCGCGATGGCAAGGCGCACTATCGACAAGGCTTTCGACGCCATAGACGCGGGCGACGCGCAGGAAGCCAGGGAACAGGCACAGCTGATGTATGACCAGTTCGTGCACCTGCACGACGGCTATATGGTATGGATTGCCGGGCTGCTCTCATGGATCTACGAGCGCCACGGGGCAGACGGCGTCGCCTGCGCCGAGCGCGAGGCGCACGCGAAAGAGGCCAAACTCGTTTTCCTGCCGCCTGAGCGAACCGATTTCAAATTCATGGTGGAGAAGATGGCGGCCGAGCTGCAAGGCCACGTGCACCAGCACATGGCCCTGGAGGAGGACGACGAGAAAGTCGTCCTGACCAACACGCCCTGCGGCTCGGGCGGACGCCTCCTGCAGATGGGGGGCTATAGCGAAGAGGTGGGCCTGGCGCGCATCGCAGAGCCATGCGACCTTACGTTCAACACGCCGGACTACCCGATATACTGCGTCCACTGCCCCTTGTTCAACATGAACGCCATCGATGAAACGGGCGATTTCCTCTTTCTCAACAACCCGCCGGGCGACGGGTCTTCGTGCCGGTTCATCTTCTACAAGGACAAAAGGGACATCCCCGAGGAATACTACGCGCGGCTCGGGCGCGAAAAACCGCGAACAGAACCCTGACAGGCGTTCAGATAATCGCCGCGAACCCGCCGTCGACGCTGATGGCGCTGCCGTTGATATAGTCCGACGCCTTGCTTGCGAGGAAAACGGCAGTGCCCATCAGCTGCCCGAACTCGCCCCACGCCCCGTTCGGGAGCTGGGCCGAAACGCGGTCCCTTAGCTCCTGTGGCAAGCCGGCGTTCACGTCGCTCTTGAAGAACCCGGGGCATATCGCGTTGCACTGGACGTTGTGCCTGCCGAGCTCGTTCGCGAAGTCCCGCGTAAGCCCGATGACGCCATGCTTGGCAATTACATAGGGCGGGCAGCCGCCGTCAGCCGTGAAGGAGAGCACAGACCCGATATTGATGATCTTCCCGCCGCCCTGCCCCTTCATGACGAGGCCGGCCTCGCGCCCGAGATAGTATGCGACATTCAACATAAGCTCTATGACATGCGCGTAGTCCTCGTCCCTGTACTCCTCGAACGGCGCGAATAAGCCCAACCCCGCGTTGTTGACGAGGATGTCGATCTTCCCGTACTTTTCGAGGCAGCCCGGGACGACCTCCCTGCGGCAGCCCGGGTCCGTCAGGTCGCCCTGCAGGAACTCTATACGGCGCCCTTCCGCTTCCACGGCCTCCCTGACCTCGCTGACGTCGGGCAGGAAATGCGGTATGAAAAGATCCGCCCCCGCCTTCGCGAACGCCACCGCGTAGGCCATGCCGAGGTTCGTGTTCCCCCCGGTAATGATGGCGACCTTGCCGCTCAGCGAAAAATAGTCCATCGAAAAATCCTTTACGCTTTGTTGCATTTTTTCCTCCTTGTGTTCTTGTATTCGTCATCGCGAGGCGGCCTTGCCGAAGCGATACGCCCCGCGCCTGCTGCCCTACGCCCCCAGCAGCGCGGCAACCCGCTCCGCGATCTTCCCCGGCGAAAGGCCGTAGTAGTCGTAGACCGCCTCCAGCTCCCCGAGCACGAGGAACTCGTCGGGAAGCGCGACGCGCATGAACTTCCCGCCAAAGCCCGTCTCGGCAAGCCTTTCGGCGACCGCGCTCCCGAGCCCGCCGTTGACCGAGGCCTCCTCGACCGTCACGATGGCCCCCGTGAGCCGCATGCTCTTGTCGATGGCCTCCAGGTCCAGCGGCTTGATCGTATGCATGTCCACGAGCCTGGCGCTTACCCCCTTTTCCGCCAGGGCCTTCGCGGCCATGAGCGCCGAGTAGAGGAAGGATCCGCAGGCGACGATCGTGACGTCTTCGCCCTCCATGACCTCTATGGCCTTGCCTATCGCAAAATCATAGCCTTCGTCCGCGTAGACATTCGGCGAGCCGCCCCGGTCGATCCTGATGACCATGGGCCCCTGGTAGCCGATGGACGCGCGGATGAACTTCTTGCACTGCCCCGCGTCGGCCGGCACGCATACCGTCAGGTTCGGGATGGCGCGGTAGAGCGCCAGGTCCGCTATGGTATTGTGCGTCGGGCCGCCGCCCGCCGTCGCGCCCGCATGCGTCCCGATAAGGCGCACGTTCACGTCGTTGTACGCGATATCGGTATGGATCTGGTCCGCCGCGCGAAGCGAGAGGAAAGGCCCGAAGACCTGCGAGAACACGGGCAGCCCGGTCGCGAGCGCGAGCCCGCACGACGCGCCCACCTGGTTTGGCTCGGCGATGCCGAAGTTGAAGCAGCGATCCGGGTACTTCTTTACGAGCGCCCCGGCCGTTGTCGACGGCGCGACATTGTCCGTATAGGTGAAGACGAATTCCACGCCTTCGTCCGCGAGCTCGAGCAGCGCCTCGCCGTAAGCCTCCTTGGCGCTCGAAAGCAGCGCGTCAAAGTCAAAAGTCGTCTGTACCGGCATTATCCCGCCCTCCTTTCCTTCTCGACCGAAGCGAGGGCCTCGTCCAGCTGCTCCTTCGCTATGCCGCCGCCGTGCCAGGTCGCCACGCCTTCCATAAAATCTACGCCCTTGCCCTTGACCGTGTTCGCGATGACCGCGACCGGCCTCCGGCGCTCGTCCGGGCTGGACTCCGGCAGGTTCTGGAACGCCCGGCAGACCTCCCCCATATCGTTGCCGTCAATAGAGACGGCATCCCATCCAAAGGCCTCGAATTTCTGGTCGAGCGGATCGATATCCATGACGTCCTTTGTGCGCCCCGTCATCTGCAGGCCGTTCTTGTCGACGACGCAGACGAGGTTGCCGAGCCGATGGTGCCCCGCCGCCATGATGGCCTCCCAGTTCGTGCCCTCGTCAAGCTCGCCGTCGCCCGTAAGCACGAAGGTGCGCCAGCCCTTCTTCTGCATACGCGCGCCCAGCGCCATGCCGACCGCGATGGGCAGCCCGTGCCCCAGCGAGCCCGCCGACACCTCGATCGCGCCCACTTTCAGCCTGTTGCTGTGCATGCCGAACCTGTATGTATCGAGCGTCTCGAAATGCTCGACCATATAGTCCATCGTATACATGCCGAGATCCTGGTAGATCGTGTACAGCGTCTCCGAGCAATGCCCTTTTGACAGCACGAGCCGGTCGCGGCCCTCCCACGCCGGATCCTTCGGGTCGTAGTTCATGTACTTGTAGTACAGCGCGACGGCCACTTCGACGCACGAAAGCTCCCCGCCCAGGTGCCCCATGCCGATCCGGTAAACGAAATTCAGCAGGTCCTTGCGGATCTTGACGCATTTTTCCTCAAGCTCCCTGACTGCCCCCATATCGACGGTGTATTGTTGCATTGATCTCTCCTCTCTTTTCCTTTAACATATAGTATATTCGTAAAAGAAAGGGGCGCAATACATTATTGCGTCCGCATGCCTGTTTTTTGACTTTTTTCCGGCCCGCCCGGAAGCCCGGGCGCCGTCAATCCCGCGCAGCCGTCTCCTCTATGCGCGCGCACGACTCGCGCACGACCAGGGTGGTGGGTATTCTCGTCACGAGGGGCTCGTCGGGCTCCTCCCCGGAAATGAGCCGCACGAGCCGGTCGGCCGCGCTTACGCCTATCGCCACCCGGTCCTGGTTGATCGTCGTGATGCCGGGGTACTCCGCGATCGGCAGGTTGTCAAAGCCTATGAGCGAAATATCCATGGGGATGCGAAAGCCGCGCTCCAACAGCACCGTCTGCGCCGCGCACGCGAGCTCGTCGTAGGAGGCGAAGATGGCGGTCGGCAGGTCGTCCCAGCAGCGCTGCATCAGCTCCGTCGTTGCCGCTATCCCCGCGTTGTACTCGAAATGGGTGGCCTCCGACACGTATTTCGGGTTGACCGGCAGGTTTCTCCTTGCGTGAAACTCGAGATAGGCCTCGTAGCGTTCGCGCCCCGCGATGTTCTTGAGGGGCCCTGCCAGGTGCGCTATCTTGCGATGCCCGAGGAAGTACAGGTATTCAAGGGCCTGCGTCGCCCCCATATTGTTGTCGCATATCACCGTATGCTTGCCGGGGTATATCTCCTCCACGGACACGCACTTGTAGTCGCTGTCCAGCACGCACTGTATCTGGTCCGTGAAGTGCGGGCCGGCCGCGAGGAGCACGCCGTCGACGCCGCGGTACCGGCAGTGATCCAGGTACGAGACCGCTTGCCGGCCCAGCCTGTCGTTGACGAATATCACGTCATACCCATGTCCCTGTATGCTGGATATGAAGCTTTGGAGTATCATGCTGAAATGCGGGTGCGCGATGCCGCTTCCGAGGTCCTCGGAAAATAGCAGGCTGATCAGCCATGACTTCTTCGTCACGAGCGAACGCGCGTTGTTGTTGGGCATATAGCCAAGCTCTTTCGCGGCGCCAAGGACCTTGTCGTGCGTCTTGCTGCTCACGCCCGCGTAACCGTTGATGACCTTCGAGACCGTCGAGGGCGACAAGCCCGTTTCTTTCGCTATATCATAAATCGTAACCATAATTATTCTGTATCCAGGGCCCTGTACCTCGCGTAGAGGAAATCGGCATAGCCCTGTTTGTCCACGAGATCGATGGAATACATACCCACGAACGCGCTGGTGAAGCCAAGAGGCGTCGCGTATTCATCCGACAGTTTCGCCGCGTCAAGCCTGTACAGTATATCATGGTATTCCTCGCCGTCCAGCGAATAAGAAAAGGTTCCATACCTCCCGTCCATCCTGACGCGAAGGTGCACGGTGTCCGGGACAGGTATCTCTTCTTCCCCGAGCGGCATCGAGAACTCGTACTTGTCGAGGCACAGGATCCCCAGCGCCTTTTGCCCCTTTTGCTCGTCATAGGCAACGCGCAGGAAGTACTGGTTTTCCTCGTTGTAACGGTAGACAAGCCCGGCCATGCGCCCGAAATGGTCAAACGGGAGCGATACGGCCGTCTCGAACACGAAAGAGAAATCGCACTGGCGCCTCACGAGCATGTTCTGGTCGAAACACGAGAGCGGCGAATCGCCGCCATAGAGCCTCAGCGCGCCGCCGGCAAGGCTATGCCTGGCAGGCGTGCGCGGCGACATGAAATCGAGCCCGAAGCGCTCCCCCGAAAAATCATAGTCGATCGTTTCGTAAAGCCTTTCCTCCTTCTGCCCATACCCCTCGAAGAAGGCATCCGGGACCACGCCGCCGCTTTTCAAATAAGGCCAGCCATCCCGCCACACGATTTCGGCGATGCCTGTTTCGCGCCCGAGCGGGCAGTTCATCGTGTCAGGAAGGGGCCGCCCCATCAGGAACGCGAACCACCAGCGCCCGTCCGGCCCCTGGCATATGCTGCCGTGCCCCGTCTTTTGCAGGGGCGAGCCCCCGGCGCAGGCGGCGTCGACGAGGTATTTGTCCGGGTGGACCTCGTATGGCCCCTCTATGCGCTTGGAGCGCGCGACGGTTTCCGTATGCCGGTAGATCGTGCCCCCCTCTGCCGTGAACAGGTAGTAGTATTCGCCGACCCTGTACAGGTGCGGGGCCTCGACGAGCCCCCGCTCCGTGCCGGGAAAGATATTCACTGCCTCCGAAACCGGCGTGAGCTTCACCGGGTCAAGCTCGGTAAGGAGTATCCCGCTGAACTGCGCGTCCCCCTTCTTGCGGTAGTCCCATTCCATATTGAGGAAATACTTGCGCCCGTCCTCGCCGTGGTAGAGCGACGGGTCGAAGCCCGAGCTGTTGACATATACCGGGTCGCTCCATGGCCCCTCTATGGCAGGCGCGGTGGCGATGTAGTTCGGCGTGTCCTTGAAAGCCTCGTGCGACCAGTATTTCACGTCCGTGTACACGAGGTAGAAAAGCCCGCCCGAATATGTAAGGCATGGCGCCCACACCCCCGAGGAAGGCGGGTTGCCGCGCATGTCGAGCAGCCTTTTCTCGGACAGGGGGTACGCTGCCGTCTCCCAGTTCGCGAGGTCGCGGGACGTCGAGATACAGACCCCGGGGAAATACTCGAACGTCGAGTTCGCGATGTAGAACGCCCCGTCGTGGAAGAGGATCGACGGGTCGGGATGGAAACCGGGCAAGACAGGGTTCTTTATCATTTTCTATTCCTTTACGCCGCCAAGCTGGACGCCGGCGATGATATACCTTGAAAGCGTGAAATACACCGCGAAAAGGGGCAGGACGGACAGCGAAAGCGCCAGGTACACCGAGCCGTACTCGGTCCTGTAGATATCGCCCCTGAGCAGGCTCACCATTATGGGCATCGTATACTTGCTGCTATTCGTCAAAAGCACGAGCGGCAGGAAGAAATTGTTCCAGCTCGTCACGAACACGAAAATCGCCTGTGTCGCTATCGCCGGCTTCATGATGGGCAGCACTATCGTGTTGAATATGCGGAATTCGCCGGCGCCGTCGATCCTCGCGGAGTTGACGATATCGATCGAGAGCGTCGCGAGCAGGTACTGCCGCATGAAGAAGACGACCGTCGGCGAGGCCACGGCCGGCAGGATAAGCGGCAGGAGGTTATTCGTCATGTTGATCTGGTACATGAACTGGTAGAAGCCTATGGTCACGACCTGTGCCGGTATTATCATCACGGCCAGTATGAACGTGAAAAACGGCTGGCGCATCTTCCAGTTGTACGCGACAAGCCCGTACGCGGTCAGCGACGAGAAGTATGCCGCGCAGGCCGTAGCCCCGATGGAGATGATCATCGAGTTCATGAAGCCGACCATCGGGTTGAAGCTCTTGTTCAAAAGTATCTCGAGGTTGTTGAGCAGCTGGTCCGACGGCAGGAAGGCAATACCGTGCTGCTGGATCTCGAAAGTCCCGCGCGTCGCGTTGATGAACATGACCCAGAACGGGAATACGCACATGAAAACGAGTATGATGCATACTATGTATATAAGGATCTTGAACTTGGATCCGCCTGCTGTGCTGCTTATCATCGCTCTGCCCCCGCTGCCTGCTTCATCGCGCGCCTGACCGCCTTTTCCTCCTTGTGCTGCCGGATGGCGTCCTTGTCGCGCATCAGGTAGAATATCGCCACCGCGAGCGCCGCCATGATGCAGAACATTATCATGCTCGCGGCCGCCGCGCGGTTGAACATATAGCTTCCCGCGAATGCCTGGTTGTAGATAAAGAGGCTCGTCGTAGTGGTCGCCAGGTCCGGCATGCCGTTGTTGAAGAGCCTCGGTATGTCAAACATGTTCAGCCCGCCCACCATGCTCGTCACCAGCACGAAGAGCAGTATCGTCCGCAGGTTCGGAAGCGTAATAAGGAAAAACTGCTGGACGACCGTGGCGCCGTCGATTTCCGCCGCCTCGAAAAGCTCCGGGTTCATGCCCAGCACGCCCGATATGAGTATCAGCATGGTGTAGCCGAACCACATCCAGAACTGGATGAAAGACACGATTGCCTGCGCGGACTGCGGGTGCACCGTGAAATAATAAGGCTCGGAGATGACCCCCAGCGACTGGAGCATATAGTTGATCGGGCCGACCGGGTAGAAAAACAGCACGCTGAACAGGATTGCTATCGTCGCGGCCGTCATGATGTTCGGCATATAGAATATCACCTTGAACGCGCCCTGCATCTTCGTCTTCAGCCGACGGTTCGTGAACCACGCGGTAAGCAGGAGGGCCAGCACGATCTGCGGTATGAAGCTGACAGTCCATATCTTGAAGGTGTTTTTCAGCGAGACCTGGAAGCTGTTGTTCGCCATGATCAGCTCAAAGTTCTGAAGCGGGTTTTCAAGGAAGTGGTAGTCCGTCTTGCCAAACCCCTTTAGGTCCGTGAAGCCGATGACGGCCGTAAAGAACAGCGGGTAGAGCATAAAGATAATGAACGCAACAATAAAAGGTATTGAGAACAAATAGCCGTATTTCGAGTAGCTTACGCTTTTGCGCCGCATGACATTCACCTCGATTTTTGCCGAATAACGCCCGGTTTCCGCACGATGCCCCGTACGATCACATTCTACAACTTTCCTGCCGCAATGCGAACGGGCGGCGAAATGCGCCGCCCATCCGTTCTGTCCAAATGTTATTCAACTATGATATCGAGGTTGTCGGCGACCATCTGCCTGAAGCCGTCAAGGGCCGCGTCGCGCGATTTCTCGCCCGCGATGTACGCGCGGCACTGGTCGCGCCAGTATATATTGATCGTCTCGTCGTACTGCGTCTTGTTCTTGCCCGTCGCCGTGGCGCCCGCCGGGACAAACACGTCAAACATGTTCTGCCCGCCCAGGAATTCAAGCTCGCCGGCCGATTTCGCCATGACCACGCCCGAGGCTACCGTGTCCTTCGTGCCGCCGTCGCCATAAAGGTCGCCGTTCGCCCAGAAGTACTGAAGCCCTTCATCGGACGTGTCGAGCGTGATCCACTGGATGATCTCCGCTACCGCGTCGCGGACTTCGGGGTTGCCGTTCTTGTTGGCGCAAAGCCATGTGCCGCCCCACGAGAAGCCGTTGGTCGGCTCGCAGATCGCCCAGTCGCCAAAGGTGTCGCCGCAGTTGCCGCCCATGACGTAGTTGATGAGCCACGCGGGGCCGAAGAACCCGAACACCTTCTGGGGCCCGTTGTCCGACATGTCGGCAAACCACGGATCCTGCCAGTCGACCGTGTCGTTCATATAGCCGTTGTCCTTGAGCGTCTTGGCGATGTCAAGGAATTGCTCGCGGCCCGGGTCGATAAAGAGCTTGCCGTCGACGATCCAGCCCTTCTCGGAGTTGTTTTCCATCGGGTGCCAGATGTCGCCGTCCCCCGATACTATGGCATAGCCCTTTTCTTTCAGGTCCGCGGCCGCCTCAAGGAACTTGTCCCAGCCCGGGCCGATCTTGTCCTTGATGACAGCGGGGTCGTCCGTCCCCCACGTGTCGTTGGCCAGCGAGCGGCGGTAGATGAACGCGCCTCCGGTCGCCTGGTACGGGAGGCCTACGAGCTGCCCGTCCGAAGGCCTGGTCCCTATGTCGGAGGCGTAGGGCGCGATCTCGGCCGCGGGGACGAGGGCATCGACGTCGATCCCGAGGTCCTTGTACGGCATGGCGTATTCGGCCGCGTCGCCCTGGGTGTATTTCAGGACAAACGCCGCTTCGGCGGCATAGATGTCGGGCGCCTGCCCGCCGCCGCCGGAAATCGCCTGGTCGAGCGCCGGCTGGTACGCCCCTTCCGTCGTGGCTATGATCGTCACGCTGAAGTCATACAGGAATTCGGGATGGAGCTCCTTGTACCTTTCGACCATCTTCGGTATCTCGTCCGTAAAGCTCCACAGGTTGATCGTGCCGAGGCTCCCTTCCGTAACGGTCGTGGTGGTCGTCGCTTCCGGGGCTTCGCCCGAAGGCGCGGGCGCGGGCGCGGCCTCCTGGGCCGGCGACGAGCCGCAGCCGGAAAGCAGCACGGCAAGCACCATAAGCAAAGCCATTGCCAGAGTGATAATCTTCTTCATAACAACTTCCTCCTTTTTCATTTTTGCAGTTTGTTTTTGCGCTTTTAGATTCTGCCTCATATTATTCTGTGCCTGTTCAGTATTTCAGAAACCATGGAAACCGGTTTCTATTGACGGTATTCTAACACCCGCAACTCCTATATGCAAGCACTTTTTTAATAATTTTTTAATATAATTTTAATATTTCCAGCGACCTCAAAATGCGTAAAACCTTTGAATTTTCAAGCTTTTTCGCAGACATGCGCCAAAATCCCATATAATTCCTGAAACATTGATTTTCAAATATATTCACTTTCGGCATTGAAACCGATTTATTTTTGAGGTATATTAATCCTGATATTGCTATAGAACAACACTTGAAGGGAACATATGACATGCAGTTCGGACATTTTGACGACCAGAGGCGCGAATACGTTATCGATACCCCGCAGACGCCATACCCATGGATCAACTACCTCGGATCCGAGGATTTCTTCGGCATAGTGTCGAATACCGCCGGCGGCTACAGCTTCTACAGGGACGCCAGGCTCCGCAGGCTGACGCGCTACCGCTACAACAGCGTCCCCGTGGATAACGGCGGTCGGTACTACTATATAAATGACGGCGGCGATGTATGGAACCCCGGATGGAAGCCGTCCCGGGCCGCCCTGTCGAAATACGAGTGCCGCCATGGCCTTGGCTATACGCGCGTCACCGGGGCCCGCGGCGGCGTCGAGTCGGAGCTGCTGATGTTCGTGCCGCTGGGCCTGAGCTGCGAGGTCCACCGCCTGCGCCTGCGCAACCTCACGGACAGGCCAAAGGAGCTGAAGGTGTTCTCCCTCGCCGAATTCTGCATGTGGAACGCCTTGAACGACATGACCGACTTCCAGCGCAACTATTCCATAGCCGAAGTGGAGGTCGAAGACGGCGTCATCTACCACAAGACCGAATACCGCGAGCGCCGCGACCATTTCGCCTTCTACTCGGTGAACGCGCCCGTTTCGGGGTTTGACACGCAGCTCCATGAATTCACCGGCCTCTACGGCGGCTTCGAAGCGCCCGCGGCGGCCTGCGAAGGCGCCTCGCGGAATTCCATCGCCAGCGGATGGCAGGCCATCGGCAGCCATATGCTCGAAGCCCGGCTCGGGCCCGGCGAGGAATGCTCTTATATATTCATGCTCGGCTATGCCGAGAACGAAAAAAGCGAAAAATTCATCGCGCCCGGCGTCATCAACAAGAAGAACGCGCTGGGCCTTATCGGCCGCTTCAGGGAAGACGAAGACGTCGACGAGGCGATGCGCGAACTCTCAGGCTACTGGGACGGGCTGCTCTCGGCATACAGCGTCAAGGCTCCCGACGAGAAGCTTGCCCGCATGGTCAACATCTGGAACCAGTACCAGTGCATGACGACCTTCAACATGAGCCGCTCGACCTCGCTGTTCGAATCTGGGATCGGGCGCGGCATGGGGTTCCGCGATTCGAACCAGGACCTGCTCGGCTTCGTGCACCTGGTTCCCGCGCGCGCCAGGCAGCGCCTGCTCGATATCGCGGCGACGCAGTTCCGCGACGGCGGCTGCTACCATCAATACCAGCCCCTGACCAAGCAGGGCAACCACGATATAGGCTCAGGCTTCAACGACGACCCGCTATGGCTTATAGCTGCCGCTTCCGCCTATATCAAGGAAACCGGCGACTTTGCCATCCTCGACGAGGCCGTGCCCTATGACTGCGACCCTGGCGACACGGGACCTTTCCTCGAGCATCTTCTTGCCTCCTACAGGCATGTAATGGACAACCTGGGGCCGCACGGCCTCCCTCTGATTGGGCGCGCCGACTGGAACGACTGCCTCAATCTCAACAACAGCCTCCTTCTGCCGGATGAATCCAGCCAGACGGGCGGCGCCGCGGACGGGCGCATCGCCGAATCAGTAATGATCGCCGGCATGTTCGTGTTTTTCATGCCCGACCTCGCCGCCCTGCTGGATTCCCGGCGCGAAACGGAAAAAGCCGCCGCCGTGCGGAAAAGCGTGGCCGACATGGAAGACGCCGTGCTCAGGCACGGCTATGAC
>Ga0082212_10008048_pt1 | contig 13840 bp, 16 predicted proteins | sample TergutNt197P3_FD_71548 | JGI IMG/M metagenome (GOLD analysis project Ga0082212, IMG submission 71548) | Neocapritermes taracua P3 segment gut microbial communities from Petit-Saut dam, French Guiana - Nt197 P3 | ecosystem: Host-associated > Arthropoda: Insects > Digestive system > Gut ... | reverse complement strand
TATCAGTTGGATACCGTTCACGAAAGCGGCTATTGAGCGAAATCCCGTTAGTATAGAAGGATTGAAGGACAAAACCATAGACGAAGCATACCAAATAATGATGAATATGCCCGATGAATCCATCTACAGCGGCAATCGCCTGGCGCAACCCGACGAGGTGTGGAATTACGGACTGGGCGACGGCATGGAAAAGGCTTTTGTATTGATGAATTATATGAAAGCCATTGATGACGACCATTTTATCAGTTTTGATGTAAAAGGTACGGAAGTGATGGTTACACAGGATAACGGTAAAACATATCGCTTCCTTTCCAACAAGAAAAATGAGAAAAAATTGTTTATAAAAGGCGATGTAATAGAAGAATTTTCAAAATAACAACCCATGTGGAAATATTATGCCATATTATCAGCCCTTTTTGCAGCATTGACCGCCATTCTGGCAAAAGTTGGGGTACGCGGTATCAGCGGTAACGTAGCAACTGCTGTCCGTACTTTTGTAGTATTGGTCATGGCATGGGGTATTGTCATGCTTGGCGGGCAAATGAAGGAAGTCCGCGATTTGTCGAGAAACAATATCATGTTTTTGGTTTTGTCGGGTATTGCTACCGGGCTTTCATGGATTTGCTATTTCAAAGCGCTGGAAACAGGCGATGTATCGAAAGTAGCGCCCATTGACAAGTTGAGCGTTGTTTTCGCCATGTTGCTTGCTTTTGTATTCCTGAAAGAACCGGCTGACCCTAAAGTAATTGCCGGAGGAGCGCTCATCGCTCTGGGAACAATTATTATTATCTGGTGAGAAATTTCTATATTTGCATTTCAAAACTTATTTTCAATTCTCAATATGGAACAAAGAAGACAATTTATCAAAAAAATGATGGCCAGCGGAGTTGCTGCATCTGCTTTTCCTCATTTGATCCTGGGAAAAGAACCCGTTCAGGTACAATCAGGGGTTAAAACTACGAAACAGGATGCAGCTCCTGTCCGTATAGCGCTTATCGGAAAGGGCAGTCAGGGAACAAGCGATACCCGCACGGCGTTGCAGGTTCCCGGCGTAAAACTTGTTGCCGTGTGCGATCTCTACGATGCGCGTTTGCAAAATGCGAAGAAAGAGTGGGGCGACGACATTTCTGTAACGCGCGAATATAAAGAAATTCTGTCGCGCAATGATGTAGATGCCGTTTTTGTTGGGACGTCGGATCACTGGCATCAGGAAATCAGCATTGACGCCATGAAAGCAGGGAAACATGTGTATTGCGAGAAACCGGTCATACACAAAATCTCTGAAATCGAAAACCTGATCAAAACGCAAAAAGATAGCGGATGCGTTTTCCAATCGGGAAGTCAGGGCATGTCCTCGTTAGGGAACAGAAAGGCGAAACAATTGGTGCAAAGCGGGGCAATTGGCCGTGTCAATTATGTTGAAGCAGCCTTCACTTCCGCTCCGCGCAGGGCTTGTAGAACGCCGGAAGGATTTTCTCCGACGGAGCTTTGGTGGGATCGTTACATCATGAATGCTCCCAAAGTACCTTTTGAACCTTCGCGCTTTTTCTGCTGGCGGCAATGGAAAGACTACGGAACCGGAATTGCCGGCGATCTGTTTGTTCATGTGTTGTCCAGTTTGCAATACATCACGGGAAATTCAGGTCCCGAAAAAGTATACACCACAGGCGACGTCGACGGTATAGGCGATACGCCCTACATCATGCTGGGATATTTTGATTATCCCGACAGAAACGGGGCGGGCGCTTTCAAATTAGCATTAACAGCCAACTATGCCGACAGCGTGTCAGGAAAGTGGGGAAGTCTGGATTTCAACATTATAGGGAATGATGGGACACTTAGAGTACAATGGGATAAAGTAACCCTGAAGAAAAGCGCAAAAATCTCCGCTGCCGATTTTAGCAGATTGACTCCAATAGGCAATCTGATTGATCGACCCGAACAAATCAGCGATAACGAGCTCGTTTTTGCGGAGAAAGGGTACAACGGTTGTCATCTGGATCATATCAGCCATTTTTTTGACGCCATTCGCAACAAAACTCAGGTAGAGGCAGATGTATTGTTTGCTGTGCAAACGGCTGTTCCCGCTGTCTTGTGTTACGAAAGTTATCTTTCGGGCAAACCGGTTTATTGGGATGCGGAAAAATTGCAAAAATCCTGAAACGATCAGTAAAAAAGCCCCGATTGGGGCTTTTTTACTGAAAAGGTGATTACCTCTGTGGTCGTTCAACTCTTGGTGGACGCTCCGGTAGTTCTGTCCTCTGCGGACGTTCTGTCACTGGCCTCCGAAAACGGTTATCATTTATATTCCCATTAGGGCGCATGTTGGCTCTGTTGGAGCCGCCCTGAGCATCGTAAGATGCCCGTTGCTCTTCGGTGAGCAGACTTCTGATTTTTTGCCGGCTGTCGGCCTGGGATTTCATCTGCTGCGCCTGCACTGCTGCAATTTCGTCGATCACCCTGTTGATTTCCTTCGTGTCAGGTTGATCAGCGGTTTGCAACACTTCTAATTGAGCGCGCTTCTCGTTCAGCACATTACGCGTTTGAGTACGTTCCTTTATCTGTTCTGTGCGAATTTTGCTGATTTCTTCGCGTTGCTTGTCATCCAGGTTCCTTGCCGGAAGGGCAAGACCTTCGGGACGTATCACACGTCGCACTTCCTGGGGATTTCTGCCTGAAAAGGGCTGCACATTCTGCGGTTGAGCGTTTACCGTCAGAGTCGTTACTACTGCAATGGCGATGGCCATTAAAACATTTGTTTTCATGATTCAAAAAATTTTAAATTCAACTTACTAATATATTCCGTGTACACTGGTTTTGTATGTATGACACTTTAAAACCTTACAGGTTTAACGACACGAAAATAAAACCGCTGAATTTAACATTTTTTGGGATATTTACTATGGGTTATGAAAGGGTGCAATTCAAAATTGTTGCGTGCCTGATTTTGAGAACATTCCGTTAGGAATACAACTACATTACACGACATACGTTGCATTTCTACCGAACTTTTATCCCTATCGGGATATTCTTTGCGACAATTTGATTTGCACCCTTTTTTCCTTTTCGTATTTCGAGGCGGCGGCTTGACGCAAGGGGGCTGACAATAAAAGTACAGCGGGCGACAAACGTTCCTTTCCGCACAACATTTTCCGCGGGGTACTGTCCCCTTGCGCCACCACGAAGTAGCAGCGAAGCTAAACCCCTCGTTGTGCTGCAGGCATTGATTGATTTTCTATTTTTCGGATTTCAATTTCTGTAACCACTTATCGCCAAAAAGTAATTTTTCCCTTGCTTCTTTGATGTAAGCAATTTTCTGTAATTCGCTTTGTATGGCAGGTGAAAATTCGACAAGTAACTCTTGAGTGGCTGTATCAAAAGATTGTGTGCCTCTTTTCATCTTCACAATATTACCATTAATACCGACAAGGAAGTTGGTCGGATAACCATTTATTTTAAAGCGACGTTCTATTTCATCACCGTCAATTGATACAATTTTGAAACGCATGTCGTACATTGTTTGAATGTACTCATTCTGTACAGCGGTTATTTTATTGGTCTCAATGAAGGAAGAAGCATTGTCGAAAGTGATAGTAACGAACAACACATCATCGCTTGCGAATGCCTCGTACAATTTTTTCAATCCCTCCTTCTGGGCAATACATGGTTGACAAAGTGCAAAAGAGAAGTTATAAAATACTATTTTACCTTTAAGTTCTTCTGTTTTCAGCATTTCACCGTCAATGGTTTTGTACATTATTTCCGGAAATATGCTTCCCTCAGATAAATTGTGAGATATTACCTGTTTCATGGCCGATGCATCAGTAGATTTCCCTCCACCGCAAGAACTAATTACTGTTCCAAATAGGAACACTAAAACTAAAATACTGCAATTTTTCATATTTAATAAATCACATTACACCTGACTTTCAGTTTTATGCATCGTTGTCTATCGCGATCTCGCCTGCTTGCACACAGCATATGGGTTATGGTTCAATAACTCTCACTGCTCCTTTGTCTGCCGAGCTTACCATTGAAGCGTACACTTTCAAAGCCTTCGACACTTCGCGTTGGCGATGCGGCGGAGTGAAAGCCTTATTGCCGCGCGACAGTTCTTCATTTCTTCGTTTTGACAGCTCTTCATCGTTCAATAACACGTTAATGCTTCTTTCAGGAATGTTGATTTCGATGAGATCGCCGTCGCGAAGCAGACCGATGTTACCGCCGGCAGCCGCTTCGGGTGAGATATGCCCAATAGACAGGCCTGATGTACCCCCCGAAAAGCGCCCGTCTGTAATCAAAGCGCATACTTTGCCCAACTGTTTCGATTTGATGTACGACGTGGGGTAGAGCATCTCTTGCATACCCGGTCCGCCGCGAGGCCCTTCATGCGTGATGACTACCGCGTCGCCCGCTTCAATCTTCCCGCTAAGGATACCGTCGCAGGCTGCTTCCTGCGAGTCAAACACCTTTGCCGGGCCTTTGAACGTCATCAGACTTTCGTCCACGCCTGCGGTTTTGATGACGCAGCCGTCCTGTGCGATATTTCCTTTTAAAATGGCCAGCCCGCCATCTTTGGAGTATGCGTGCGCCACATCACGGATGCAACCTTCGGCGCGATCCCTGTCTAAATTGGGATAATACTTTTCCTGCGAACCCAGTTTAAGATTAATACGACCGGCAGGCGCCGATTGATATCTGACAAATGCATCGTATATAGGTTTTTTTGCCATGATGTCGAAAAGTTCTAACACTTCTGCCAAGCTCATCCCATCCACACGCTTTACCGAAGTATCCACCAGGCCGGCGCGCGCCAGTTCGCCCATGATACCGATGACTCCTCCAGCGCGGTTGACATCTTCGATATGGTATTTTTGCGTGTTGGGCGCTACTTTGCACAAGCAGGGCGTTTTACGCGAAAGGGCGTCAATATCGTCCATTGTGAAATCGACGCCGGCTTCCTGTGCGATGGCCAACAAATGCAACACGGTATTCGACGATCCGCCCATGGCAATGTCAAGCGTCATAGCGTTGAGGAAAGCGGCGCGGGTGGCGATGTTGCGGGGCAATACGCTTTCATCGCCGTCACGGTAATACTTACATAGGTTATCTATAATTAATCCGGCAGCGAACATAAATAAGTGTTTGCGATAGACGTGCGTTGCAACAATGGTTCCGTTACCCGGCAATGCGAGGCCTATGGCTTCGTTAAGACAGTTCATCGAGTTGGCTGTGAACATGCCTGAACATGAACCGCAGGTTGGGCAGGCGGCTAATTCAAGTTGGCGCAAGTCATCGTCGCTCACATTTTCATCTGCGGCTTTCACCATCACGTCAATCAGATCGTAATAGTTATCGCCAAGTTTACCGGCTTCCATCGGGCCGCCCGAAACGAACACCGCAGGGATATTCAGGCGCATGGCGGCCATCAGCATACCCGGCGTAATCTTGTCGCAATTGCTGATGCAAATCATCGCATCTACTTTATGGGCGTTGCACATATATTCCACGCTGTCGGCAATCAAGTCGCGCGAAGGCAGGGAGTACAGCATCCCGTCGTGTCCCATGGCAATACCGTCGTCAATGGCAATAGTATTAAATTCGGCGGCAAAACAGCCTGATTTTTCTATTTCGGCTTTCAGGAACTGTCCGACGTCATGCAGGTGAACATGCCCCGGCACAAACTGTGTGAACGAGTTTACTATCGCGATAATAGGGTTACCGATTTGTTCGGTTTTCATGCCGTTGGCTCGCCATAGGCTTCTTGCTCCGGCCATTCTTCGCCCTTGTGTGCTGGCGGCGCTGCGTAATGGAATTTTCATATCATTAAAAAATCCAAAAATACATACTTAATTATTAAAAATCAAAAAAACGAAACAGTTGGGTGCAATTCAAATTATGAATTGCACCCAAAAATGCAGCCCCGCCATTACAGCGAAAACCAGTAATTCAATTTGATCATGAACACATTATCAGGGTAATATTGAAATAATTCTTTCATGTTTTGGTTATACGACGAATTGTATCCGGGGTATGAACCCGAACGGTCCTGCGACCAAACCAGGTAGATGGTCGAATTGGGGCGATATTCCCAACGGATGACCAGATTGAACCGGAACTCGCGAAAGCTGAAATCGGGATTACCGAATGAATAGGAATGTCCATTGGTCTCTGTTACCGAATACTCATTGTTCGCAGGGTCGTAAGTCAGTACGTCGTTGTCGAGCAGAACAAATCTGTTTTCGTATTTTTTATCCATGGTATGGGTCGCACGTTTGAATTGGGTGTATTTTCCGAAGGATATGAACGGGTTCCCGTAGAATTGTACGGATAAATCGGGTATAATGCTATAATCCGCACGGAATGTAAATCCTGCCACGTCCTGCCTGAGTGCGCTCATCAGGTATATTCTTTCGCCGGCCCCGACTGTTAGCTGTCCGGCATATTCCAAGCCTTTTTTCCAATATGTATAATTTAATCTGCCCGACAAACCCAGATTCGGAATGGGGCGATAATTCACTTCCGCCCACGCAAAATGAGCGTATCGTTTGTCGCTCAGCACTGTTCCATGATAAGCTCTGGCAGATACTTTTTTAGATTCATCTGTGTCAATCATCATATCGGTGCCCCATCGCGGATTCAGTAATACGGGAGGCCCTCCGCGCAACATACTGTTTTCTACATTTCTGGATTCGTAAAATCCACTTAAATAAAATCCCCATTTATTGGTAAAGGATGTATTTATTTCCAATCCGGAAAGAGCAAAAGTAGTTGTATTGCTGTAATCCCAAAGCAACCGGTAAAACGGGGCTACATGGTAATTACGCAAAAAATCTTTTTGTGGTTTGCTTTCAATATAAGCGACATATCCGCGCAGCATTTTATAATCAGCTGCCTGCAGATACCCCAGATCATTCAGTTCAAAACCGGGACTTGACCATACAAATACCTGTTCTGAAACGATTTTATTTTCACCTCCTCTGCCAATGGTTATGGTTCCTGCATTTCCCTGTAGATTGGTACGCGAACTGTCCACCGAAATATGCGGAGCGCCTTCCCGCTGATAGAAATGTACGGGCGAGCGCTGAAGCGCGGTTATGGCGTCCTGCGAGCCTTCCATATAACTGTATTGCGCAGTTCCCTTTACATAGTACTCCCTGTTTTTGAAATATTGCGCAAAGTCGACGCCTCCGGTGTATGCGTTGCGATTGAGGAAAGAAAGATGATCGTCTTTCAGGAAACGGTTGGTAGAGGTCAACATCCCGCCGATGATGGTATTGCCTTTATTGATGTCCTGTTGTACGCGGGCTACGGAATAACTGACCGCCGGCTGGGCGGTCATGCGGTATTCGCGCCCGTCCTGCAAAATCTTCGCCGTTTCTTTGGCTGTGATGCTGTTGAGCGCACCCAGCGACAAACCGTTTTTATTTTTCCCTGACAGTTTGATAGCGCTGATGATTCTTGTTTTTTGGGGCACGGAACTGTATTCTCCGTATTCATCGCCCGGACGCCAACCCGGAGGCGATCCGATACGGCGCGAGTAGAACATCGTTTCGCCGTTCATGCTGAATATGTTTTTCCCTTCCAGAAAGAACGGGCGTTTTTCATCATAATAGGTTTCAAAAGCGGTCAGGTTGATGGTTGACGGATCGGCTTCCACCTGCCCGAAATCGGGATTGATGGTAAAATCCAATGTGAAATCGCTCGATAATCCTATTTTCCCATCCAGTCCGGCGCCAAAATCCCAGTCTTTTTCAAAATGTGAAGGAATATCTGAATTCTTTTCCGGAACTTTATATCTCAACGAACTGTATGGAGTAAATTCCATCCGCCGTGATTTCGGAAGATCAGATATGCCGGTTAATTTGCCGAATGAGTAAACATAACCTTTGTTTTGCTGCGGTATCAGGCTCAGGTGAACCATTTCCTTTTTGCGGTCAACCATTCGTATGGCATGAAATCCCCATTCCTGTTCCCCGTTTGTGTTGGAATAGCGCAGTTGCGACAATGGAATCCTGAATTCGGCGTACCAGCCTTTATCGTCAATCGAAGTTTTTCCTTCCCATACGGCATTCCATGAGTAATCGTCGTTTTTGTCATTTTCCAATACAAAGTCGAAACGTGTTCCTCCGGCGCTCAATCCAAAACAAAAGGCGGTTCGCTTGTCGGCATAACTGTCGAAACAGATGGCCACAGCGTCGCCTTTCACCTGATCGCGTGGCGCTAACCACATGTTGATCTTGTCGGGTTCGGAATCAAGGGCGCGAAATGCAACATAAATATTGTGATTGTCATACAGTATTTTTACATACGTGGCTTCCGTTTCAGGCTGTCCTTCGTTCGGACTTTGCTGGGTGAATGTTCCGGCCCATTCACCGTAGTTTTCCCAGCAATCGTCCGTCAATCGTCCGTCAATTACCGGCGGGATCTCTACCCGTGTCGCTTGATACGAAAATCTTTCAGTTTGCGCAAATATTCCCGAAGGCGTCAAAACTATCTGTATGGCAACGAATAACAATATATGCTTCATGTTCATAAATTCAACTTTACTATAAAGACGAGTCAGATTGAATTTTGTTGCATCGAAAATAAAAAAAAGCAGATGGCGCAAATGGCGTAATTCTGATTTATTCCAGATAAAAAAGAGGTCGCTCAATGAGACAACCTCTTCTATTTCAATTATTCGGGATTTTACTCCTTTGTTTCCTCTGCCGCAGGCGCTTCGTTTTCGGTCGTTTCTGAAGTTTCGGATTTTACTTCTTCAACCACTGCTGTTTCTTCAACTACCGTTACTTCTTCAACAGCATTCGTTTCTTCAACAACAACTGCATCTTCAACAACCGGAGTTTTCGGAACTGTTACCTTGTTGGTTTTTTCGCCTGCAGGAACTGATACTGTATCGCCTGCTTTTTTACCTCCGCCGCGACGGCTGCGACGAGTAGTCGCTTTCTTGGTTTCCTTGGCGGGCAACATGTTTTCGTTATAGTCAACCAACTCGATGATGCACATTTCGGCGGCGTCGCCTTTGCGGAAACCGGTTCTCAGGATACGGGTGTAACCGCCGGGACGTTCCATGATTTTTGGCGATATATCGCGAAACAGTTCCGATACGGCTTTTTTGTCCTGCAGGTAGCTGAATACCGTACGGCGCGAATGGGTGGTATCTTCTTTTGAACGGGTAATCAAAGGTTCTACATACGTCCTGAGCGCCTTGGCTTTTGCAACGGTGGTGGTGATGCGTTTGTGCAGAATCAGCGACGACGCCATGTTCGACAGCATTGCTTTGCGGTGTGTATCGGTGCGCCCGAGATGATTGATTTTTCTTGCGTGTCTCATTTTTTGTGTTATTCCTTATCTAATTTATATTTTGTGATGTCCAACCCGAAATTCAGATTCATGCCATCAAGTAACTGGTCGAGCTCGGTGAGTGATTTTTTGCCGAAATTACGGAATTTCAACAGATCGTTTTTGCTGTATTTGACCAAGTCGCCTAATGTATCCACTTCGGCTGCTTTCAGACAGTTGAGTGCGCGTACGGAGAGGTCCATATCCTGCAGGCGGGTTTTGAGTAACTGCCTCATTTTCATCAACTCTTCGTCGAACTCGTCGGTTACCGGTTTTACTTCAATTTCAACCGTGATACGTTCGTCGGAGAAAAGCATAAAATGCTGTATCAGTATCTTGGCTGCCTCTTTGAGCGCTTCTTTGGGGTGAATAGAGCCATCGGTTTCTATTTCGAACGTCAGTTTTTCGTAGTCAGTTTTTTGTTCTACACGATAATCTTCTACATCATATTTAACGTTCTTGATGGGCGTAAAAATAGAGTCAATAGCAATCAGTCCTATCGGTGCGTCTTCTATCCGGTTTTCTTCTGAAGGAACATAACCGCGACCTTTTTCGATGGTTAATTCCATTTGGAGTTTTGTTTTCGGCTCCATTGTGCAAATCACCAAATCGGGATTCAATACCTCGAAATCGGTCATGCTTTTGTTCAGCGCTCCGGCTTTAAATGTATCTGTTCCGCTGATATTTACGGTAACTGTTGCACAGCTGACTTCTTCGTTAAGTTGTTTCAGACGTATCTGTTTGATATTTAATATAATTTCGGTTACATCCTCAACTACTCCGCTGATTGAAGAAAATTCGTGCAACACGCCTTCGATTTTGACCGAAGTAATGGCAAAGCCTTCTAATGAAGACAACAAAATTCTCCGCAATGCGTTACCAATGGTGATACCGTATCCGGGTTCCAATGGCCTAAACTCGAATTTGCCTAACGTATTGTTAGCCTCGAGCATGACCACTTTATCGGGTCGTTGAAAAGCTAAAATTGCCATGTTTTATTTTTTTATTTTGAATACAATTCTACAATGAGATGTTCCTTAATGTTTTCAGGGATTTCGCTCCTTTCGGGAACATTCAGAAATTTGCCCGACATGGAAGGGGCGTCCCATTCTAACCATGAATAACGCGACTGTCGTCCTACGCAATTGATGATGATTTCCAAAGCCTTCGAACGTTCGCGGACGCCAACGGTCATCCCGCTTTTTACCTGAAACGAGGGAATATTCACCACTTCGCCGTTCACCACGATGTGGCAGTGGGTTACCAATTGACGCGCTGCCGCACGCGATCGCGCGATACCGAGGCGGTACACCACGTTATCTAACCGCGATTCGAGCAACTGCAGCAACACTTCGCCGGTGATGCCATGGCTGCGGTGCGCCTTGTCGAACAGATTGGCAAACTGGCGTTCCAATACGCCGTAGGTGCATTTGGCCTTTTGTTTCTCCTTCAACTGAATGCCATATTCCGAAGTTTTCTTGCGGAATTTATTGTTCCCGTGTTGCCCCGGAGGATAAGGCTTGCGTTCGAATGATTTATCGGAACCGAATATCGGTTCGTTGAATTTCCTTGCTATTTTTGATTTTGGACCGGTATATCTTGCCATTGTTGATTTTTAATTTTTTGATTATACTCTTCTACGTTTTGCAGGGCGGCAACCGTTGTGTGGCAGCGGGGTAACATCCATGATTTCCAGTACTTCGATACCTGCTCCATGAATGGTACGGATAGCCGATTCGCGACCGGCGCCGGGACCTTTTACAAAAACTTTGACTTTGCGCAAGCCTAAATCGTAAGCTACTTTTGCACAATCAGCGGCAGCAGTTTGCGCTGCATAAGGGGTATTCTTTTTCGAACCTTTGAACCCCATCTTGCCCGCCGACGACCACGAGATAACCTGCCCCGTGTTGTTGGCCAACGTTACGATGATATTGTTGAACGAAGAGTTGACATGCGCCTGCCCCATAGGTTCTACTTTTACAACTTTTTTCTTGGTGGTTGCTGACTTTTTTGCCATGATTTCCTTATCTTTCTAAACTAATTATTTGGTAGCTTTCTTTTTGTTTGCAACGGTTTTCTTTCTGCCTTTGCGGGTACGGGCGTTGTTCTTGGTGCTTTGTCCGCGAACAGGCAACCCGATACGGTGACGGACGCCACGGTAACAACCGATGTCCATCAAACGCTTGATATTCAACTGTACCATCGAACGCAGTTCGCCTTCGACCTTGAATTCTTCGTTCAGGATACTGCGGATTTTTCCTAAATCCTCGTCATCCCAGTCCTGCACTTTCTTATCGAAATCAATTCCGGCAGCACTTAAAATTTTTCGTGCAGAGCTTCGTCCGACGCCATATATGTAGGTCAAACCTATTTCTCCGCGTTTGTTTTTTGGTAAATCGACACCAACAATTCTTGCCATACTATAATTATATTATCCCTGACGTTGTTTATACTTTGGATTTTTTTTGTTGATCACATACAGACGGCCTTTGCGCCTGACGATCTTGCAATCTTCACTTCTCTTTTTTACAGATGCTCTGACTTTCATTATCTTAATTATTTATATCTGAATTTGATACGTCCTTTGGTAAGGTCATAAGGCGACATTTCGAGCTTCACCCTGTCACCCGGGAGGATTTTGATGTAATTCATCCTCATCTTCCCCGAGATGTGGGCAGTTACGATATGACCGTTCTCAAGTTCGACACGAAACATTGCATTCGACAATGCCTCAAGTATCGTACCATCCTGTTCTATAGAAAGTTGCTTGGCCATTTAATGACGTTACTACTTAAAAATTTGAGGGTGCAAAGGTACTCTTTTTTTATAAAAAACAAGTTGTTGAAAAAAAAAATCACCTATTTTAGCCTTCATTATATACAAAGGGTAACAAAAATCGGTTCGGCATGGACGAAAAAGTTTTCTGGATTTTATGAAGGAAATGGTAAAAACTTAACCAATGTGGTGTTCGTGTCCCTTCTTTTACTATTTTTGTCCATTGAAAAAGTTCTTTCTTTTGATTTCTTATTTAACCGTAAAGATATGTATTATTTTTCTGTTTTACAACAAAATAAGATTTTTTTTATTCATTTATGAATCATGCAGTTTAGAACAATATATCGGCTGAAAAAAGAATTGTCAGCTCCGCGACGGATAGTGATCACAACACATCAGGGGCCGGATGGCGATGCTATGGGTGCATCGCTGGCGCTGTACCATTTCCTGAAAAAACTGGAGCACGATGTACATGTGATTACACCCAACGATTATCCGGAATTTCTGCACTGGCTACCGTCCAATGCCTCTGTGGTGAATTTCATGAGGCAAAAACCATTAGCCGAGAAACTTCTCGAAAAGACAGAGTTTGTTTTTCATGTGGATTACAACCACCTTTCGCGCAGCGCCGACATGACGCGTTACCTTTACAAATGCAAAGCTGTGCGGGTACTCATCGACCATCATCCGAATCCGGAACTGCCCTCCAAATACATTTTTTCGGAAACCGAAGTCAGCTCTACCTGCGAACTGCTTTTTTGCATTCTGAAACAATGGGACGCCGGCCTGATCGACCGCACCATAGCGACTTGTCTATACACGGGTATCATGACCGATACCGGATGTTTTTGTTACCGGAGCGCAGGTGCACAAACCTTTGCGATAGCAGCCAAACTGATGGGCTACGGTATCGACCGAGCGGAAATTTATGATAAGGTGTACGACAATTATTCGGAAAACCGTATGCGGCTGATGGGTTACTGCCTGAATGAAAAAATGGAAGTTTTCCCGCAATATGGCACAGCGCTGATTAGCCTGAATCTGGAAGAACAACAACGTTACGGTTTTGTCATTGGCGACTCCGAAGGCTTTGTGAACCTGCCTCTTTCTGTCAAAGGTATACGCTTTGCAGCGTTTTTCCTCGAAAAAGAAGACAAAACAAAAATGTCGTTTCGTTCAAAAGGTAATTTTTCGGTCAACGATTTCTCCAAAAAACATTTCGGCGGCGGCGGACATCTTAATGCTGCCGGCGGAGATTCAAAAAAACCTATGAATGAGTTGATACAGCAATTCCGTGAATTATTACCCATATATGAAAAAGAATTAATGGATGAAGGTGTAATGTGGTAGATGAATTTTTCCCTCAAAATTCATTTTGTGGGTAATTCATATCATTTCGTGGATGCAGGGTATCACTTCGTGGATTGCCCTCTTTTTTTGTATTTTATCGGAATTTTTGTATATACATTTGCCGCGTTAATTGTTATTTCAAAACTAAAAATCAAAAAAATATGAACAGTATAATCAAATTCATCGGATTGGCGGCGTTGATGTTTGCCGCAACAGCAATAACATCCTGTAATAAGGACGACGACAACGGAGGTAGCACATCGGCGTTTGTCGGCGAATGGAAAAGCGTGAGCGCAACGGGAAGCGTGGCATTTGGTTCTTCCGAACTTGGAACGGATGTAGCCGAAACCATCAACAACAATATCGCATC
>Ga0082212_10008047_pt1 | contig 13841 bp, 9 predicted proteins | sample TergutNt197P3_FD_71548 | JGI IMG/M metagenome (GOLD analysis project Ga0082212, IMG submission 71548) | Neocapritermes taracua P3 segment gut microbial communities from Petit-Saut dam, French Guiana - Nt197 P3 | ecosystem: Host-associated > Arthropoda: Insects > Digestive system > Gut ... | reverse complement strand
GCCGTTTTCCTACTTCATGCCCGTTATGGCAATTCCCTTGATAAACTGCTTCTGAAAGCTCAAAAACACAACGGTTACCGGCAGCATCACCAGCGCCGCCGCCGCCATTGAGGCGCCGACATCGGCCTGACGCTGGCTGTTAAAGTAGCTGAGCGCCAGAGGCATGGTCATGTTCTTTGGATTTTCTAAATAAAGCAGCGGGCCCAGGTAATCGTTCCATTTTTCCAGGAAGGTAAAAATCGCAAGCGCGCTGACTGCGGGACCAATCAGCGGAAGGATCACGCGCCGGTAGATAAACAAGTCACCGGCGCCATCGATGGCAGCCGCTTCGCACAAACTATCGGGGATGTCCTCGATGAATTGCCTACACAGGTAGATACCGAAGCCGCCCACCAGGCGCGGCACAATCAGCGCGATAAGCTTATCATACATACCCATCCCCTGTACCAGTAAAAAAGAGGGGATCATTGTGGCTTGAGCAGGAACCATCATCGTGGCCAGGATCAGCCAGAAGAGTACATGTTTGCCCTTGAATTCATACTTGGCAAACACGAAGCCTGCCAGCGTACTGGTTAACAGCATAATCACCGTGCCTATCACCGCAGTGATCACGCTGTTTCCGAACCATGTGAAGATCGGCGCCTTAGTGAATACGGTGTTGTAATTTGTCCAAATAAAATGCTCGGGCCAGAAGGTCTTGCCCTTCATGATTTCTGCTTTTTCTTTAAACGAATTGAGGAGCATCCAAGCATACGGCATCAGGAAGACCAGCCCGACCAGCAGCATCACGGCGATGATCGCGCCCTGAGTCAGCAGTCTGCGTCCACGTATGCTCATTTGTCAATACCCCCAATCCACGCGGTTGAGTCTCCGCTGCGCAACGGTTACGATCATGATGAGAGCAAACAGCGCGAGGGATATCGCAGAGGCATAGCCCATGTCCTTAACTTTGAAGCCCACGTTGTAGATATATGTGCTCAACACGTAGCCCGCACGACCCGGTCCGCCTTCTTTGGCGATGATGGAAAACTGCGCGAAGGCTTGAAATTGCGATATAAAGGTCATCGCCACCACAAATGCCAGTGTGCGGCCCAGCAATGGCAGCGTGAGCTTAAAAAATTGCTGTACGGCGTTGGCGCCGTCTATGTGCGCGGCTTCGTAGAAGTCTTCCGGGATGCCCTGTATGCCGGCAATGAACAAAATGATGTTGTAGCCAACATCTGCCCATAATGAGAGCATGATAAGCGACGGCATGAGCATGGCGGCGTTAGTCCAGTTCATGGGTTGCGCGCCCACCAAGCCCAGCAGCATATTCAAGCCGCCCCCTTTGGTGGGCAGTATTGTGCGCTGCCACACGATGGCAACCGCGGCCAGCGGCGCAACACAGGGCATGAAAAAATTAACGCGAAACAGGCTGCGCCACTTGTTGCTGGTTAGCGTGCAAAGAACCTGCGCAATGACCAGTGTCATGCACAGGTTGATGCCCACCATCACAAACACGTAGTACAGCGTGTTGAGCAGCGTCGTGTGAAACATCTCGTCCTGAAACAGCGTCACAAAGTTTTGAAGCCCGATGAACTGGTCGCCGGTTCCCCTGCGTAAAGGATTGTAATCAAAAAATGAGATCACAAAGCTGCCTGCGATGGGCACAGCCACAAAGAGAAACAGCAGTATCAGCATCGGGGTGAGTACAAGATAGGGAAATTTGCTTTTTTTCATACAGAAATCTCCCCTTATCATCCCAACGGGGATGCCGGGGGCTTACGCGCTCCGGCATCCCCTGTTTTGCACGCTTTAGTATATTTTCAGCGTCTTTCCCATGTCCTCGGTCAGCTTGGCAAGCGCGTCTTCTACGGATTCGTACTTGCCGTCATCGGTCACCAGGGAGCCGTACATCTGGACAAGGTACTCCTTGAGCACGTCGGTGTTAAACGCGCCGATGAATTGCGCGTTAGGCAGCAGATCAAGCAGCGGCTTCATATAGGGCATCATCTCTAAGTACAGCGGATCGCTGATTTCAGATGCCCGGGGCGGAAGCTGCGCGCAATTAATATTGTGGCGCACCAAATTTTCGGGCTCGAGCAGGAATTCTACAAATCTCCATGCGGCGTCGGCTACCTGGGTGTTGGCGGATACGCACAGGCTCCAGCCGGTCTCGGCGGTCCACAATTGGGGTATGCCGGAATCCGGGTAGAAGGCCGGCTGGGCAATGTAATCGATATCGACGCCCAATTCCTTGCCGTAGGTTTCGATGCATTCAGCGATCACCCAGGGTCCGCGTGTGACCATGTAGCATTCGTCCATGCAAATATAATCGAAACCGTCGATGTCCTCGGAGTGCGCGTAGGACACATCCAGATTGGTTACGTTGTCATCCTTGACGTAGGAGACCAGTTCGGTCATCGCCTCCGCGGCCTCCGGCGTATTGAAATCCAGCTTCCCGTCGGCGTCCACGTAGTACGCGCCCTTTTGCAGGATCATTGCCATAAAGTTGTTTAGCAAGCCATCCAGATGAGCGTACTCCAAGCCGCGCATCTCCATAACCTCGCCGTTCTTTACGGCGACCTGCCTGGCGATGTCCATCACATCGGCCCAGGTGGCGGGGTAAGCGATGCCGTTTTCTTCAAACAGCTTTTTGTTGACCAGTAGCCCGCCGTATTCCACGTTAAACTCTACGGGCGCGCCGTAGATTTTGCCGTCCTTCTGCAGCGTGCCAAGCACAGGAGGGAACGCGTCCTTGCGCAAATCGGCTACGAATTTCTCCGGCGTCTCGCACAGCGCTCCGGCATCGATAAAGTCGAGCATCCAGCCGCCCCATACCTCGTACACATCCGCGCCGCCGTCGCCTGCGATCAGCGAGGTCTGCATCTTCGCCTCAAAATCTTCGTAGGGGAAGATGGTGTATTCGACCTTAACGTCTGGGTTAGCGGCCTCGAATTCTGCAATCAGCCCTTCGTAGGAGGAGTTCCACGCCGCGTTGTGGTGGGACCAGAATTTGACCACCGTCGGTTCCTCGGCGGACGCGCCCAGAACGAGCCCGCAGATCATCAATGCGGTCAATAGCAGTGACAACAGTTTTTTCATCGAATGGCACCCCCATTTTCTTCTATTTCAGAAGGGATGGCTCCCCTCTAAAATGTGTGACGGTACGGGCGCGGCCGTATATGGCCCGTATGCGGCCGGAGGAGGCCTTTAGGCCAAAGCGATCCATGGGCTGAGTCCCTCGGGCTGATCCGGGTTTGCGCCGGTACGGAAGGATTTATGATAAGCCAGAAGTTGGCACAGGGCGATTACGGGCAAACCGCGGGCTGGGTGGGACATCTTCCGGCCAAAGCCGCAGTTGAGGACTCCCGGTAACGCAATGTTCTCATCGCTATACGCCACCACAGCCGCGCCCTTGGCAGCGATATCGCGAAGCATGTCCAACTCCAAGCGGGCACGGCCTGAGGCACCGACCCCGACAGAAAGCGCGGCGATCACCAGCGTTTTGTCATCCACCAGAACCATCGGGCCATGCCGCGCATCCAGCAGATGGTAATAATTTGAGTTCACCTGACAGATCTCCTTGAATGCCAGGGCGCCCTCCTCGCAAAGGCCGGACAGTTCCCCATCGCCAAGCACCACGGCTTGGGTCCAGTCGCTATGGGCTATTTTCTTCAGAGCCGGCTCGTGGACCTCCAAATAAGCCGGCCCTTCCGCGACGGCTGCCCGCAAATCGTCCGCCAATCGATCATCGCCTGATAGCCGGGCAATCATATACGCGCATAAAAAATACAGGCAGGAGACCGTGCGCGTCTGGCAGACGCTGTGATCAAAAGCCCAAGGCATCTCCAGGGTGAGATCGCTGAGGGTTGCCAGGGTTGACCCCTCCACGCAGGCGACACTCAGCACCTTAAGCAATCGCGGTCCATCCGCACAGGCCGCGTCCATCTCCCGGATTTTTCGTATGGCCAGTATGACTTCGCTGGTCTCGCCGGAACGCGAAAGCACCACCACGCCGGCCCCCTCCAGCGCGGGCCGGTACGTGTCCATATGCAGCAGCAGATCCCCGGCTGGGATGGCCAGGGCCGGTTTATGTAAACGCAGCCGCGCCATCAGCGCGCCGGAACGTGCAACCGCATAGCTGGAACCGCAGCCTATAAATACATACTGAGGGCACTCCTTCAGCAGCGGCGTGATCTCCCGGAGGCGGGCGTCCACCAGCGACCCTGTACGCGCCAAGGCAGGATATTGATCCTTGATCTCATGATACGTAATGCTCATAGTGACTCCTTGCGCGATATAATCGTATCTTTTGTATGTGGAAGTCAGTATAGCATATTTCTTCGCCTATTTCCATTCAATTAGTCAAAACCAATCAGATTGATTGATTTTGAGCGAATAATATGACCGATATTGACATTTATTTCATGGCCTGCTATCGTAGTCAGCAAAGGAGGGAGCGAATTTGTCTGGGGATGCGGCAATTAAGTACAAGGATCTGCTAGAGTATCTGCAGCGTCATGGGAAGGCAAAGGTGTCGGAGCTTACCCGCGCGCTGTTCCTCAGCGAATCTACAGTGCGGCGCGCTCTCCACGCTTTGGATGAGCAGGGAAAGCTGCACCGCTTTCACGGGGGCGCCGTCTCAGTCGATCCGGGCGCGCGGGCGTTCATTCGGCAGCGCCAGGTAAGTCATAGCGCGGAAAAGAACGCTATAGGCCGTCTTGGCGCCTCCTTTGTACAGGAGGGCATGACGTTACTGCTGCTTGGGGGCACGACGGTACATGCGATTTGCCCCTATCTCAAGGGAAAACGGCTTACGGTGATCACTAGCTCGCTTCCGGTCATCAACGACTTGGCCTGGGAGGAGCAGATGACGGTCATTCTGCTGGGCGGCGTGCTTAATCCCCCTGAGATGGAGGTGCACGGAGGGCTGACACAGCTTACTTTGGAACGCCTACGCGCAGATTTGATGTTTACAGGTACCAGCGGTATGCATCCGACCCACGGGGTTATGACGGATGATCCCAACGGCGTGGCAGCCTATAACACATGTATGCACATCTCTGATCAGGTCTTTGTGCTTGCCGATCACACCAAGTTTGAAAACCATTGGGGTACCACGCTTATGTGCGAATTGACGGACATTTCCTGCCTGGTCACAGATGACCGAATATCGGAACCTGCCCGCGCTTACTATGAAGCGCGGGTACCTCGGCTGCTGATCGCCCCCTGTGAGGGCTGAAAACCGTTTTTGGCCGGCGCCATACCGGTTTCAAGCCGAAAGATGCCTTGGGCGGTTTGGTATGGCGACGGGATTAATTTGATAGGGTGGTCTGTGAATGAAGGGTATGAGCGAGCGTTACGCACGGCAAATACGTCTGCCGGAAATCGGCGTCAAGGGACAGCGGAAGCTTGCGGAAGCTTCGGTTTTGGTCATCGGCGCGGGTGGTTTGGGCGCGCCTGTGCTGCAGTATCTGACGGCGGCGGGCGTTGGGTCGCTTGACATCATGGACGGCGATACGATTTCTGCGAGCAATTTAAACCGCCAAATTTTGTTCGGGGCGGACGACTTGCATAAGAACAAGGCAATCAGCTCAATTCAAAAACTCAAGCAGCTTAACGGCGAGGTTGAACTGACCGCGATCCCCGAAATGCTTAGCGATGAAAACGCGGACAGATTTGTACGGGAGCATTCCGCGATTGTCCTCTGCACAGACTCCATTACGGTGAGGAGGGCTGCCAACCGCGCGTGCGTCACGGCAAATGTGCCGTTCGTAGACGCTGCTGTGGATGGTTTTCGCGGCACGGTGCTTACGGTGATCCCTCATGTGACGCCGTGCTATGAGTGCGTCCATGCGTTTTCGTCTCTAAAGCAGGAGACCGTCCCAATTCTTGGCGCAATGGCGGGCTGGGTGGGCTGCGCCGAGGCCCTGGCGGTCATCCGTTTGCTGCTTGGACTTAACGAGCCTTCGTTGGGAACCATCCTGTTTTTTGACGGCGCTGAAATGACCGTCGAACCCGTTTCCATCGCCATAAACCCGAAATGCGACGTTTGCGGCGCCGGATTGTTTTTAGATTGACACCTTACCCCGTTTTTTTATATAATAAATTGTTTTTACGCGTATGGACCATTGCCGGTAGGGGAGGTCCTTTCGCATAAGACGGGTATTTTGGCTTGTAGCCAATACGCCGGCACTCCTATGGGATAAAGGAGCGAATAATTATGAAATCATTGACTTCCACTCAACTCAGGACGATGTTTCTGCAGTTTTTTGAAAGCAAAGGCCACGCGGTCCTCTCCAGCGCGTCCCTTGTTCCGGAAAACGATCCTACGGTTCTTTTTACCACGGCGGGAATGCATCCTCTTGTACCCTACCTGATGGGAGCGAAGCATCCGGCTGGCAACCGCCTCTGCGACGTGCAAAAATGCGTACGCACCGGAGACATTGATGATGTGGGAGATTACAGCCATCTGACGTTTTTTGAGATGCTGGGCAACTGGTCCCTGGGAGATTATTTCAAAGATGAAATGATACCTTGGAGCTGGGAATTTCTGACCAGCCCGGACTATTTGGATTTACCTGAAGATCGGCTGGCTTTTTCCGTTTTTGCAGGGGATGCGGATTGCCCCCGGGATGAGGAAAGCGCCATCCTATGGCGTGCTCAAGGCGTGCCGCAGGACCGCATTTTTTATCTGCCCAAGGCGAATAACTGGTGGGGTCCCGCCGGTCAGACCGGTCCGTGCGGTCCGGACACGGAGATGTTCATTATCACGGATCGGGAACCCTGTGGCGCCGACTGCTCACCGGCCTGCTCCTGCGGGCGGTACCTGGAGATTTGGAACGATGTTTTCATGCAGTACAATAAACAGCAGGATGGGAGCTTCATTCCCCTATCCCAGCAAAATGTGGACACGGGCATGGGATTGGAGCGAACGATCTGTGTGCTTAACCATAAAGCGAGCGTTTATGAAACAGACCTCTTCGCAGGTGTTCTGGCAAAAATCGCAGAACTGTCAGGAAAGCGCTACGAGGATGGCGGAGAGATCACGAAAGCCTTTCGCATCGTTGCTGACCACATGCGCACTGCCACTTTCATCTTGGGAGACGACCGGGGCGTAGCTCCTTCCAATGTGGATCAGGGCTATGTACTGCGCCGCTTGATCCGGCGCGCGGTGCGCTATGGTACGGACATCGGTCTGCCGGACGGTTTCACCGGGGAAATCGCCAAAGGAATTATCGCCCAGTACCAGGATGTATATCCGGAACTCAGGCGCAATGAGAAATTTGTGCTGGAACAGCTTTCCATGGAGGAAACCCGCTTCGCCAGGACGCTGAAGCAGGGAAACCGGGAGTTTGACAAACTGATCTCCCGGGTACAGGGCAGCGTCATCGACGGGGAAAGCGCTTTTCATTTGTACGATACCTTTGGTTTTCCTGTGGAAATGACAGTCGAGCTGGCAAGGAATAATGGGCTTTCGGTTGATTTAGAAAGTTTTCACGAACGGTTCAAAAAACACCAGGCTACCTCCCAGGCGGGAGCTGAACAGCGCTTTAAAGGCGGCCTGTCGGACCACAGCGATCAAACCGCAAAACTCCATACGGCCACGCATTTGATGCATACGGCCCTGCGAAAAGTGCTTGGCCCGGATGTGGCCCAGAAGGGATCCAATATCACCCCGGAACGCCTGCGCTTTGATTTTTCCTTCGGCAGGAAAATGACGCCGGAGGAAATTGCGGAGGTGGAAAGGTTGGTTCAGGAAGCCATAACGGCTGCTGCGCCCGTTACCTGTGAAGAGATGACCGTAACGGAGGCCAAGGAACAGGGCGCCATCGGCCTGTTTGAAGGCAGGTATGGCGAGTTGGTAAAGGTCTATACCATGGGACCGTTCAGCAAGGAGATATGCGGCGGCCCTCACGCTGGCAATACAGGTGATTTGTTAAATTTTAAAGTTCAAAAGGAAGAAAGCTCCTCTGCGGGAGTACGGAGAATCAAGGCGGTGATCGGTTAGCCCTGCCGGAGTTTGGGGCAACGTCCCAAACACGCTGTACCGGAGGTTCCTTTGTCATGTCTGATTTCCAGAGCGAACAGTCCCATTTCGCCGAAACTTTAGCCATCATTCGAAGCGAACGCGAAAAAACAGAGCAAGAACTGGGTATTGTGGAAGGCAACGACCGTTTCATCCAAGTCGTTGATGACGGCAGTGGTGAGGCGGCTGTACAGCAGCTTGTGCTTCGTATGAAGTTGCAAGGGCTACACCAGTTGTGTCTGTCCGAAAAGCGGCCCTACTTTGCCCGGGTGGATTTCACCCCTATGGGGATGAAGGGAGTAGATGGCAAGAGAGGCCTTTCCTTGCTTCCGGGTATACGGCTCGGAGAAAAAGCTTCCGTGTATCTGGGCCGTTGGGGCGTGATGAAGACGCCGGAACACAAGGTTTGTGTAGCGGACTGGCGCAGCCCGGTAGCGAATTTGTACTATTCCGGGCAGATCGGCCGGGTGAGTTATGAAGCGCCGGACGGCAGGGTAGAGGGTGAGCTCTCGCTGAAACGGATGTTCACCGTAGAGGAGAGCCGGCTTTTGGCTATGCAGGATACCGAGTTGGCAGGTCAGGAGCAATATCTGACAGAAGCATTGTCACAGGTTGCCACATCCAGGTTGCGGGAGGTAGTAACCACCATCCAGGCGGAACAGAACCGCGCCATCCGTCACAATCCCTTTTTGCCGCTTTTTGTGCAGGGGGTGGCGGGAAGCGGCAAAACCACCGTTGCCCTCCACCGCGTTGCATGGCTGCTGTATCGCCTGCAGAAGAATGTGGAGCCTCGCCAAGTGATGGTTATCGCGCCAAGTCCGCTGTTTCTAAGCTATATCAGCCGGGTGCTTCCGGATTTAGGCGTGGAGCAGGTGCGGCAGACTACCTTTCCCCAGCTTTGTGAAGCGCTGTTGGGAAGGCGCATGCCAACGCTGGAGGCAAGCAGCCGCCTGGAGGAGCGTCTTCGGATGACAAAGGCCCAGCGCGACGCTTTGGATCAGGCGCTCCGCCTGAAGGGTTCACTTTCTCTTGGAAAAGCCCTGGACGAATTTTTAGATCGCTTTGAAATGGCTGCGGCGCCTTCCGCAGATGTGGTTTTTGGGAGCAAAACCCTGCTGAGCGCCGATGAAACGGCGGATTTATTTCTGCGGCAGCTCAGGCACTTTCCCCTGCTGTCACGGGCGCAGGAACTGCGCAAGGTGGTGAAACGGCGGTTGCAAGAGGCGGTCAGGGCCATCGAAGACGCTCTTCGCAAAGCCACGAATGACCGGTTGGAAACCTTCCTTGAGACGCTTCCCGACGGAGATGAGCGCCGGGAGAAGGTGGGTAAATTACTGGCAAGCCGGGAGGATAGGCTGGCTCAGCTGAAAGCTGCGCAAGAGGAATTCTGGAATGGCTATAATGCCGCTTGGCGCCCTATGGACCTGCTAACCGTATATGGGGAATTCTGGCGGGAATACGCCGATGGCAACCCAGCTGCCCTGACCGTCTGGGAGTCGACCCGGCCCTTGTTCCTCAAGGGCAGAATCTGTGCGGAAGACCTGCCCGCTCAGTTATGGCTCGGACTGCGGCTATACGGCTATCCCCGCATGGATATCCGCCACGTAGTCATCGATGAGGCACAGGACGTCTCTCCATTGCAAATATTGGCGCTGAGGCGGCTCTTCAGCCATGACGCATTCACCTTGGTGGGCGACCTTTGGCAAGGAATTTTCGGTGACGAGGGCATCCGGGATTGGGACGCCCTGTCCGAGGGCATTTTCAACGTGCCGCCCGCGATGGTCACCCTGGCTGCCAGTTACCGGAGCACCGCGGAAATCATGGAGTTTGCCCTGGGTTTTCAAAAGCGGGCTGAGTCCGCATTCGTTCTTCCACACGGCGGCCTGCCTCATATACTCCTGCCGACGGCGGACGTGAAAGCGGCCTTGGGCTGCAGCTCATCAGCGGGACTCCGCCACGGACCGGCTCCCGCCGTTCTTCCCATCGGAAGGGGAGAGAAAAGACAGGCTCTTATCGCACGTACCGTGCAGGATTGGCTTTCCGAGGGCTTTTTTTCCATCGCGGTGATTGTTAAAACAGAGGTTTCCGCCAAGCGGCTCTATACGGCACTACAGAATAGGCTCCCGCAGGCGCGCCTTGTTCTGCGAGGGGATTATACCTTTGAAGGAGGCGTTCAGGTGATGGGCGCCGGCGTCGTAAAAGGGCTGGAATTCGATTGCGTCCTCATTGCCGACGCGGACGGAGCCACCTATCCCTTGGATACCTTTTACAACAAGCTCCTCTATGTATTGTGCTCCCGGCCATTGCACCGACTTGCGCTGATGGGTATGGGAATCCTGGGGGAGGACGGCAGGACGTTGTCCGCCCATTCGCATTGACAGTCACGTACGACATTGCTCTCCAAGCTTTCGTTTTCCATAGCTTCCAGCGTCACTTTACCGGGAGCGACAGCAAACGGCTGTCCTCCCTGGTTGGGTTAACGCTATTTTTTACAACCGGAAGCCAAGCCGCTTGGATCCGGGGCTTTAGCCCTGATGCTTCACCCGGTCGTGCTCCTCATCGCGTTTGGCGTTGTTGAAGCGGTCCAGGCTGCCCACCAGATAACCGGTGATGCGGCGGATGCGTTCAAATGAATGTTCCTTTTCGCTCCGGCCGCATTGGGGGCACTTATCGCCGATAATGCCGTTGTAGCCGCAGATGGGATCCCGGTCGAGGGGATGGTTGATGGATCCGTACCCAATGCCCTGGTCATGCATATGGCGAATGATTTTTTCAAAGGCGTCCAGGTTTTTGGAAGGATCGCCGTCCATTTCGATATAGCTGATGTGGCCGGCATTGGTCAATTCATGGTAGGGAGCCTCAATGGCAATTTTTTCAAAGGCGTTAATGGAGAAGTGCACAGGCACATGAAAGCTGTTGGTGTAGTATTTACGGTCGGTAATGCCGGAGATATTACCGTAGCGGCCCTGGTCCAGCTTGGCGAAGCGGCCGGAAAGCCCCTCGGCGGGTGTGGCAAGCAGGGTGTAGTTAAGCTTGCGCTTCTCGCTCAGTTCGTCGCAGTACTTGCGCATAAAGCCGATGATCTCCAGTCCCAAGTTCTGACTGCTTACGTCTTCGCCATGATGGGCGCCGCGTAAAGCAACCAAGGTTTCAGCCAGACCGATGAAACCGATGGACAGGGTGCCGTGTTTTATGATTTCTCGGAGACTGTCGTTCCAGCCCAGCTTTTCGCTGTCGATCCATACGCCCTCCCCCATCAGGAAGGGGAAGTTGCGCACCTTTTTATTGGCGATAATTTCCATCCGCTCGTCCAGCTGCTCTGCCACCAGGGTTAAGGTCCGTTCCAACTCCTCAAAGAACCATTGCAAATCCCCCTTGGCTTTGATGCCAATACGAGGCAGATTGATCGTTGTAAAGCTGAGATTGCCGCGGCGGGGGCAAACCTCACGGGAACGGTCATATACGTTGCCGATGACGCGTGTCCGGCAGCCCATGTAAGCGATTTCTGTTTCCGGACGGCCTTCTTGATAATACTTCTTGTTAAAGGGCGCGTCCAAAAAACTAAAATTGGGAAAAAGCCGTTTTGCGCTGGTGCGGATCGCTAAACGAAAGAGATCGTAGTTGGGATCGCCGGGGTTGTAACTGACCCCTTCTTTTACGCGGAATATCTGTATGGGAAAAATGGGAGTTTCTCCGTTGCCCAGGCCCGCTTCGGTAGCCAGCAGGAGGTTTCGCACCACCATGCGGCCTTCTGGAGATATATCCATGCCATAGTTGATGCTGGAAAAGGGGACCTGCGCTCCCGCACGGCTGTTCATCGTATTCAGGTTATGCACCAGGGCCTCCATGGCTTGGTAGGTGGCCTTGTCCACCTCTTTTTCCGCCTGGTCCCGTGCAAAATCCATAATTCGGAGGATCAGTTCTTGATTTGCCTTGGGTAGATAGGTTTTCAGCTGGACCGCCATGGCTTTGTCGAACTTTGGGTCCGCAGCCAGTTGGGGCAGCAGGCCCGGCTCTTTTTCGATCGTCGCCAGAATGCTCACAGCCGTGTCCGCCGCTGTTTCCATGTTGCCCAGCAGTTCAAGGGCACGGGCTAAGTTATCCCGGTAGCGCTTGTGAAAGGTTTTCCGGACGCCCGGGGCCATGCCATAGTCGAAATTTACTACGCTTTGCCCTCCGTGCTGATCGTTTTGGTTAGCCTGGATGGCAATGCAAGCCAAGGCTGAATAGCTGTAGATGTCGTTGGGTTCCCTCAATACGCCGTGGCCCGTGGAAAATCCTCCGTGGAAAAGCGATAGCAGGTCGATCTGGCAGCAGGTGGTGGTCAATGTATAAAAATCCAGGTCGTGAATGTGGATGTCTCCTTCGTTATGCGCTTTGCTATGGCGGGGATTTAGTACGTACATCTCATAAAACTGCTTGGCGCCTTCGCTGCCGAATTTGAGCATGCTGCCCATGGCCGTGTCACCGTTTATATTGGCGTTTTCCCGCTTGATATCGCTGTCCGCCGCATCCTTGTAGGCGATATCCTCAAAGATGCGCATGAGCCGAGTATTCATCTCCCGAACCCGGCTGCGGTCCGCTCTGTAGAGAATATATGCTTTGGAGGAGCGTACAAAGCCTTTTTCAATGAGCACCCGTTCTACGGTGTCCTGCACCTGCTCCACAGAAGGGATGGAAGGGATCGTCTCGTCATTCTGGAGTTCCGACACAACAATTTCTGAAAGTTCTTGAGCCGTTTCCGCGCTTTTCTGGCTGCCGCTGGCCATGAAGCTCTTTCCGATGGCATGCTCAATTTTACTTATATCAAAAGGTACGACCCTGCCGTCACGTTTTTTGATGGAAGTAATCATAGCTCTCTTCCCTTCATTGCTTTAACCATAAGCCGTCCATAGAGGCAGTGCCGACTCGCGGGATAGGATCACAAAAAACGGCGACCGAAGTCCCATCGTCCGCCTGCAACCATGACGGGGATTATTATCACGCAAACAAAATCATTATATTGTGTCTTTTTCAGAATGTCAATACAACATATTGTTGATGCCAAGAAGGGACAAGAGCCGGAAGAACTCAGAATATGACGAATTACCGGAGTTTTGTAATATTTATCCTAAAGTTTTCCACGAAAAAAATTTTTTTCACATACGGTTTCCACATTGTTTCCACCAAGTATACATAGGATGTTTTGGAATTCAAATGAAAGTTTGAACAGTTTTCCATCATGTTTTCCATGAGAGGGAAACAGTTGCTCAACATAAATGTTACAAACAGGAGTACGAATATTACAAATCGATGTAAGATCCCTGTAATGACGGTTTCTTGGTTCTGCTGTGTGGTATTTTCGTTGACGCCGCTTCATTTGCTATGGTATTCTCCATGCTGAAAATCTCTTTCGAAGTCCGGCGCATTCTCAAACAGACACGCGTCAGGGAGGCTTCGAACAGAGGTGCGAAAGGCGGCTTATAACATGAAGTACGTGCTGGTCATCGGGGATGGAATGGCGGATACGAGCCTTGAGCAATTAGGGGGACAGACGCCCTTGGAATCACTTACGTTACCGGCCTTTGACCAAGCGGCAGGCTGCCGATGCGGTAGGGTACTGACAATTCCGGAAGGAATGCCTCCGGGGAGCGACACGGCGATCCTCAGCATATTTGGATATGCTCCGCAAGACTGCTATACAGGACGCAGTGCGCTGGAGGCGGCCGGTATGGACATCCCGCTATCGGAAGACAGTATGAGTCTTCGACTGAACCTTTGCTCGGTCATGCCGGACAGGCAGGCGGCAGATCCACAGCCCGCAGATCCGCCAGCCGCAGACTCAGCGTGT
>Ga0082212_10008046_pt1 | contig 13843 bp, 13 predicted proteins | sample TergutNt197P3_FD_71548 | JGI IMG/M metagenome (GOLD analysis project Ga0082212, IMG submission 71548) | Neocapritermes taracua P3 segment gut microbial communities from Petit-Saut dam, French Guiana - Nt197 P3 | ecosystem: Host-associated > Arthropoda: Insects > Digestive system > Gut ... | reverse complement strand
CAAAAAAGTACTCAAGGAGCTGCGCGAAAAACACGGCCTGTCCCAGGAGGAAATGGCCGAGAAGCTGTTTGTCACACGGCAGGCGGTATCCCGCTGGGAAAGCGGCAAGACCGTGCCCAACACCGAAACCCTCAAGCTGATCTCGAAGATCTTCGGCGTGTCCATCAACGCGCTGCTGGACCAGCCGCAGAACACGACCTGCCAGGTCTGCGGCTCGCCGCTGGACGGTGGCAGCTACAGCCGGGAGGCCGACGGCGCGGTGAACGAGCAGTTCTGCAAATGGTGCTACATCGACGGCGCGCACAAATACCACGACATGGAGGAGGTCGTCAGCGACGTCGTCCCGCGCTGGAGCTGGGGAACGCCGGAGGAGATGGCGGCATTCCTGCGCAAACAGCTGGTCACGCTGGAGCATTGGAAAGAGGGGCAGCCATGAATTTCCGCATCGAGGAAAAGGAGGCTTTCTCGGTTTTCGGGCTTGAAAAGCCACTTGGGAATGAATTGGCTCCCCGAGATTTCTGGACGCAGGTCTACCAGTCGGGGCGGTATCAAAAACTGTATTTCGACGCCGGAGTTCCCGGGGAGCCGGACGTGGAATTGCCCGGTATGGGCGTCATAAACGCCATGGGCAATTTTGAGGTCTTGGGCGACTACCTGATTTTCGCGTTTGTGCGCGAGGAGAGCCGGACGGATGGCTACAAAACCGTGCAAATCCCGGAATCAACCTGGGCCATCTTTCATGGCAGGCCGGCCAAGCACCCGGGCAGGCAGATAAGCGGGCTGTTCCACCGGGCATACAAGCGATGGCTGCCGAAATCTGGCTATGTCAGGGCGCCCGGCCCGGACATAGAGATCTACGGCTGCACGGATGGCGGAAAATACTACGAAGAGGCGTGGATTCCCGTGATAAAGAGCACGTGAAGTCAAGATTTCTTTTCAGTTTCCTCCTATAATATCCACAGGAGGCGAGATAAGCATGGGCAGCGAAAGCCGAGAGGCAACAGAGCGCATGATGGCATTTATTAAGGCGCACCTGCGCGAACCGATCACCGCGCGGGACGTCGCGGACGCGGCGGGGTATTCCCCCTTCCACGCGGCGCGGGTATTCAAGGGCGAGACAGGCCTGGCGCCCTTCGAATACATCCGCCGCGAGCGCCTGACCCAGTCCGCGCACGCGCTGCGCAGCACGGACGCCAGGGTGCTCGACGTCGCGCTGGACTTCGTGTTCGGCAGCCACGAGGGTTTTACCCGCGCGTTTTCGAACGCCTTCGGGATCACGCCGAAGAAGTACGCGAGCGTCCCCAAACCCGACGGCTGGCTGGTGCCCCGTTACTATCTCGACCGCCAAAAAAATTTGACGGAGGAATCAACCATGAGCAACACAGCAATTATTTTCACGCAAATCGTCGAACGCCCCGCGCGTAAACTCTTGCTCTGCCGGAGCAAGTGCGCCGAGGACTACTACGAATACTGCGGCGAGTTCGGCTGCGAGGACGCAATTCCCTGGAACGTGATGAGCGTCATCAAAGAGGCCCTTTACGAGCCGGTAGGCCTGTGGCTCCCGGACAACATGCGCCCCGCGGGCACCGGCCTCTACGCACAGGGCGTCGAGGTCCCAGCAGACTACGCCGGCGAAGTTCCGGAGGGCTTCGACTTTATTGATTTACCCGCCTGCAAGATGCTGGTGTTCCAGGGCGAGCCCTTCAAGGACGAGGACTTCGAGACGGCCATCGGCGCGCTGTGGGAGGCCTGCGGGAAATTCAACCCAGAGGCCTACGGCTACGAGTACGCGCCCGAGCTCGCCCCGCGCATGCAGCTTTCGCCCGAGGGCTGGCGGGGGTATATCGAGATGCGGCCGATACGCGAGAAAATGCTTCACGCCTGAAAAAAGCGCTTGACAAGCCCAGAGGAGCGTGTTATACTTCTGGGAATATTGGTGAAATTCGAAGGCTTGGAGAACCACATGCTCAGCCGCCTGTTTGCCAACTTTATTATCGAGATTAGGGCATTTATCGTTGCCCTGATCCTCGATTTGTTTGGCAAACCGGAGTTGCGTGAAGCGTAGGGGTACAGGGAACTGTTCCTGACCGCCGCAATCTACGGATTGCGGCGGTTATTTTCTTTTAGCGCAGTGTTTTGCCGGCGCAACTATTTTAAGGAGGCAATATCATGGAAAACCCGAAGGAAATCAAGGTCCAGACAAAAGAGTGGGCAAACCCGACCCCGGCGGGGCTCGTCGCGCTTGCGGTGGCGTGCTTCAGCTTCTTCGCGCTGCTCAATGGCTTTGTCGAAAAATCGGCCATGCCGCTGGTGGGCTGCTGGCTGCTGGGCGGCTTTGCCGTACAGATCGTCGTCGCGCTGCTCGACCTCAAGGGCGGCAACCACGTGGGCGGGAACACCTTCCTGTTCTTCAGCGCGTTCTTCATGCTCGTGGGGGGCCTGGAGATGTTCGTCAAATACAGCGCCATGACCGCAGGTACGCCCGCCGATACCCGCATCGACGGCTTCGCGTGGATCCCGCTGGCCCTGGCTGTCCTCCTCTGGACGCCCGCGTTCTTCAAGCCCGTCAGCCTGCTGTCCCTGATCGTACTCACCCTCGATGTCGCGCTGCCGTTCATCGTGCTTGTTGATCTCAAGGTGCTGCCCGCGGGCTTTTCAGTGGTGCCTGCCTACGCGCTGCTGGCCGCCGGGCTGATCGCGCTGTATCTGGGCGCGGCGCAGATCGTGAACACGGCGTTCGGGAAAATGGTGTATCCGGTGATTGGGAAGAAGAAATAGGTTACGGCTTATAAGTCGCTATTCATAAAAACATTTTGATTTTTCTTGACTTAATTCTACACTGGTTCACAGACATCATCCGTTCATTGATAGTATTGTTGTATGACATATTAGCCATTTTATGCTTTAATGAAGCACTATGATTGATACACGTTTCAATTTAGCCCCCACAATGATTGGCAGTCTGCCTCACAAAAACCCGCAGGCAGCCTGCAAGCTGGTTGCGCGATACCTGAGCGAAATCCCCGCATGGCCACAGTTGCCAAAGCGCGCTTTAGCAGAGGATATGACTGTGCAGTTTACCGAGGGGTTCCCCGGCATAACAACACACGAATGGCGCGCCTGCATAAAACACGACCTGTCCTTTGATGCCGCGCTGGAAAAGCTATACACCACCTACTTGGAAAATAATTTTCAGGCATTCGCAGTAAGTCCGGACTATGCGGCAGGCCTACATGAATTTCTTAACACGCCGCATTTAAACGCCGTAGCGACCAAAGGGCAGGTCCCGGGACCGCTGTCTTTCGCAATCATGCTAAAAGATGAGACTGAACAAAGCATACTGCATGATGAAATATTGCTTGATGCGGGAGCCAGGCTGTTACGCTTAAAGGCCACTTGGGAGGAAAACGAACTGCGCCGCCTTGGCAAAAACACTATTATTTTTGTGGATGAGCCGGTGATGGCATCATATGGTTCGGCTTACTTCACTATTTCAAAAGAAAAGGTCTCTGAGTTAATTCAGGAAGTGCTGGGAGGCATTTCAGGATTGCGTGGAATACATTGCTGCGGCAATACCGACTGGTCAGTGCTACTTGGCACAGATATGCACATTGTCAGCTTTGATACTTATAATTTCGCCGCCTCTCTGGCTCTTTACCCTGAAGAAACCAAGTCACTGCTGCTGCGCGGCGGAGCCATAGCTTGGGGTATAGTACCCAATACAGAAGAAGCACTGCAGAAAGAAACCGTCGCCAGTATTAAAGATAGGCTGGAGGAGGCCATGGCTCCATTCACGCGCCAAGGCATAAGCTTCAGTCGCCTGAAAGAACAGGCTTTGCTAACCCCAAGTTGCGGACTGGCAGGGCTTTCAGAAGAAGGTGCCGAAAAAGCACTCGAGTTGCTGTTTGGTCTTTCCAACCGCATGCGCGGTCGCGATTAAAGGCAGGATTAAATACATACAATTGCGATAACCCTGCCGCATTGCGCCCACAGGCAATAGATTAAAAGCTTTGGCGCATCATCTGTAATGCCGGCTATTTGGTTGCACTTATCACATCAGCAAATGTTACTGCAGCCAACTGCTCATTCCAGCATCTCCTTTACGCAAGTTGCCCGTTATGCCCCAAAATGCAATATCCGAGGAATTGAGCTATACTGTACCAAATCCACTCAGCCTGATAATACAAGGAGAAACTGTTATGACAACTGCAGACAATGAGGAAATTTTTGAAAACGTATGGCAAGATGCCTTGGCTAATATTGAAAACATCACATCCGACGATGATGACCAGCGTTTTCTCAGAGCACTGGCTATGGGAGGAAGCGTTGCTGCTGAAACACTGGTTACAGCCAGTCCTGCCATAAAACAACTCTGGGGCGATGGCAACCAGCAAACCGCAGCCCGTCTCAGTTTGCTCTTTTCACTGATAATGCTAAGCCAACTCTATATCGTGGCGAAACAAAACCCGCCGCAGAACTTCGTGGCTATGCTACCCAAAGAGGTAACCGCCACCCGCATTTTCCATGTGTTTAATGGCAATCCTGAAGAATCCATTCAGGATTTCCTGCACTTTGACGAGCAGTTCAGCTACGACTTGGAAAAACACAAGCATCTGACTCATACAAGCTGCATGATGCTGGCACGCTGCAGTGAAATCTGCGGGCATCCCTGCATTGACTGGAAAAAAGTAAAATGGCCTGTGGTTGAGTTGACGCATCTTACCAAAGGCACCATCACCGACAGTTCACCTTTGCGCAGCAAGGCTGACATAGATGCCATGTTGGGCAGTATTGATGCTGGTGCGCAGGCTATGATGAGTTATTACAGCGGAGGCTAATCTTGGAAACAGACCTGCCAAGCCTGATATCAGCGCTTTCGCATCCGCAGGTTTATCCGGAAGCCACCGGTAACATAGTATTAGTTCAAACGCAAATGTCTTGCGTTTTCCTCAGCGGAGAGTACGCTTACAAAATCAAAAAGCCCGTCAATCTGGGATACCTTGACTATACAACACTTGAGAAGCGGCGTTACTTCTGCGAGCGGGAGATCATACTCAACCGGCGCCTTTGCCCTGACGTCTACCTTGGAGTGGAACACATCACTTTTGACGGCGCGCGTTATGCTTTCAACGGCGCAGGCGAGGTGGTGGAGTATGCCGTCAAGATGAAACGCCTGCCGGATGAGCAACTGCTTGATCACCTGCTAAAACAAAACTCCGTAAGCTGCGCAATGCTGGATGCCTTAGCGGCGAAGCTTGCGCGCTTTCACTCACGTGCTCAGACGGACAACGGCATCACATCCTACGGTAGCAGTGCCGTCATAATGCAAAATACCGAGGAAAACTTCTCTCAGACTGAAAAATACTTCGGAATGGTTTTACCGCAGTGGCAATTTGAGCGTATTCGGGATTACACGCGCAATTTCCTGCGTGATAACGCGGCGCTGTTGCACACCCGCATGTCAGAGCAACGCATACGTGACTGCCACGGCGACCTGCACGCGCAGCACATCTGCTTTTGCGACGACATCTGCATCTTTGACTGCATTGAGTTTAATGCGCGCTTCCGCTACTGCGACGTGGCATCCGAGGTGGCATTTCTGGCCATGGATTTAGAGCATAGCGGATATGCCGATCTCAGCCGATACTTCCTGGGGCAATACGTCACATACAGCAAAGACAGCAACATTCCTGCGCTGCTCAATTTTTACAAGTGCTACCGCGCCTACGTACGCGCAAAGGTTGCCTGCTTCAAGCAAGATGACCCTCTTGTGGGCGCAGAGGACAAGCAGCGTTCCTTGGAGGCAGCACAAAGTTATTTCGATTTAGCATATAGCTACACACGTTGCCGTCCCCTGCTGGTCGTGATGACGGGGCTTTGCGGCAGCGGTAAAAGCACCATCGCCGCCGCGCTTGCCGGACACTGTGCTGCCGTGCATATATCATCCGACGTTACGCGCAAGCGCCTTGCCGGTATTCCTGAGATGGAGCATCGCTATGACGAGGATGGCTGCGGTCTGTACTCAGCCGACTTTCACCACAAAACCTACGCTGCCATCATGGCGCAAGCCGCAGAGGCGCTTGAAAGCAATTACTCTGTTGTACTGGATGCCGCTTTCCTCAAACAGTCTGAGAGAGAGGCAGCCTGCGAGATGTCACGGCAAAAAGGCGCCGACATATTGCTGCTCGAGTGCCGCCTTGATGCACAGTTGACAAAAGAGCGCCTGCTGCAGAGGTTGTCGCAGCAAACAGCATCCGACGGACGCTGGGAAATATACCAAAAACAGCTTGAGTGGTTTGAGCAGGTAAGGCATACTCCGCAAAATGAGCATTTGCTAATTGACACCTCACTGCCGCTGGGGCAAAATATAAGACAAGTATTGAATAGGATAAACAACCAAAATGAGCACTGAATCCGATATTAGAACACCCGACGCAGCGCATGACGGTCGCCTGCGCATTGAATGGGCCGCCCGCGAAATGCCCGTTTTGGCTCAGATAAAGCAGCGCTTTCTAAAGGAAAAACCCTTCTCCGGCATACGTGTGTCCGCCTGTCTGCATGTCACCACCGAAACCGCCAATTTGGCGCTTGCCTTACAAGCAGGCGGGGCCGACCTTGTGGTGTGCGCCTCAAACCCCCTCTCGACGCAGGACGATGTGGCGGCGGCGCTTGTCGATGCCGGCATACCAACCAATGCCATCAAGGGCGAAGATGAGCGCACTTACTACAAGCACATTACCACAGCGTTAAATCACAATCCGCAGCTTACCATTGACGACGGTGCCGATCTGGTGACCACTCTGCATACCAAGCGAAGCGAACTGCTCAATGACGTGATTGGTGGCACAGAGGAAACGACGACCGGCGTGGTACGCCTGCGCAGTATGGAACATGCCGGCAAACTCACCTATCCCATCATCGCCGTAAATGATGCACTGACCAAGTATTTGTTCGACAACCGCTACGGTACGGGCCAAAGCACGCTTGACGGCGTCATTCGCGCGACCAATGTTCTGCTCGCCGGCAAAACGCTGGTGGTGGCAGGATACGGGTGGTGCGGCAAGGGTCTGGCGCTGCGGTCCAAGGGTATGGGAGCACATGTCATCGTCACCGAGGTTGAGCCGGTCAAGGCGCTTGAGGCAGCTATGGACGGATGCAGTGTGATGCCCATGACAGAAGCAGCCCCCCTTGGCGACATATTCATCACAGTAACCGGGGATAAACACATAATCAGCCGTGAGGTCATTATGCTGCTGAAAGACGGCGCCATACTTGCCAACAGCGGGCATTTCAACGTTGAAATAGATATTCCCTCACTGGAGCGCATGTCCTGCAATAAGCGCTGCGTGCGCCAGTTCGTAGACGAATACACGCTGCAGAACGGTCGCAGGGTATACCTGCTGGGAGAGGGGCGCCTGATCAATTTGGCAGCAGCTGAGGGACATCCGGCCTCCGTCATGGATATGAGTTTTGCCAATCAGGCATTGTGTCTGGAATACCTTGTTAAAAACTGCGGCAAGCTGGGCAGCAAAGTATTCGCCGTGCCGGAGGAAATAGACAAAACTGTGGCGCGTCTTAAGCTTGTCTCCATGGGCATTGACATTGATACGCTCACACCAGAGCAGGAGCGCTACCTGGCCGGCTGGGAAGAAGGGACTTAAGGAGCACAGAATATGACTTACACATTTTGTAATGCACCCAAGTATTTCTTTACATCGGAGTCGGTCACCGAGGGCCATCCGGATAAAATCTGTGACCAGATATCCGATGCCGTGCTGGATGATATTTTGTCGCGCGACCCACAGGCGCATGTTGCCTGTGAAACCGCCGTTACCAACGGCTTGGTATTTGTACTGGGCGAAATTACCACATCGGCCTACTCTGACATAGCCGAAATTGTGCGCAAGGTAATTCAGGATATCGGCTATACCAAGCCGGAGTATGGCTTTGAGTACCGCACATGCGGCGTGATGACATCCATCAACAAACAGTCCCCCCATATTGCTCAGGGTGTCAACTCCTCAACAGAGTTCAAGAGCGGCTCCAAGGACGCACTTGACACGCTTGGTGCCGGTGATCAGGGCATGATGGTAGGCTTTGCCTGCAACGAAACACCGGAGTTGATGCCTATGCCGATTGCTACAGCACATAAGCTGACGCAACGCCTGTCTCAGGTACGCAAGAACGGCACTATTCCCTACCTGCGCCCGGACGGCAAAAGTCAGGTGACCGTAGAGTACCAAGACGGCAAGGTCAAGCGTATTGACAGTGTGGTTATCGGCGCACAACACGACGGTGGCATTGACCAAGAGCAGATTAGGCAAAATGTACTGCAACATGTCGTGCGTCCCGTCATCGCAGATGATCTGCTGGACCGTGATACCAAGTATTATGTCAACGCCACCGGTATGTTTGAACTTGGTGGGCCTGTCTCAGATACCGGCTTCACCGGACGCAAGCTGCTGGTGGATACATACGGCGGCATGGCGCGCCACGGCGGGGGAGCTTTCTCAGGCAAGGACCCCACCAAAGTAGACCGCTCGGCGGCTTATATGGCGCGCTACATTGCCAAAAACATGGTAGCCGCAGGTCTGGCAGACAGACTTGAAATCCAAATATCCTACGTAATTGGCGTGGCACATCCGCTGTCGGTTTCTTTGGAAACATTCGGCACGGAAAAAGTGTGCCCGCAAAAATTGGATGAGTTGCTGCAGAAACACTTTGATCTGCGTCCGTCGGCCATCATCCGCACATTTGATCTGCTGCGCCCCATTTATCGCCAAACAGCCACTTATGGACATTTCGGGCGCAGTGATATTGCTCTGCCTTGGGAAAGAACCGACAAGGCTGAGCTCTTGCGCCGAGAGGGATTCAGCAGTTAGAATAGCGGCGAATACTGCTCCCGCGCCAAAAGCCCAAACATGAAAACTATTCACGGCGCGAAAGGAACAGCATGACAGGGAACACTATAAAATTCGGCACAGACGGCTGGCGTGCCGTCATAGCTGATGAGTTTACTTTCGCAAACGTGCGCATCTGTGCCCAAGCGGTAGCCGACTACCTGCACGAGGCAGAGCTTGCGCAAAAAGGCGTTGTAATCGGCTTTGACACGCGATTCGCATCAGACGATTTTGCCAAAACATCAGCCGAGGTTCTAGCAGGCAACGGCATCCGTGTTTATTTAAGCGATAGTGCCGTGCCTACGCCGGTGCTAAGCTACTCTGTCGCACATCTGCAGGCCGGCGGCGGCATCGTCATCACAGCCAGCCACAATCCGGGCTCGTGGAACGGCTTTAAGTACAAATCTCCGGACGGCGCTAGCGCCCCTTATGAAACAGTAGCCCGCATTGAGGAGTTGATTGCCCAATCTCAACCACGAAACATCCGCAAGATCAGATTAAGCGACGCAGTAATGCAGGGATTGGTAACTATCAGTGATTTCAAATCTGCCTACCGCCGCCAAATTGAAAGTCTGATTGATCTTGAGGGCATTCGCCGTGCCGGACTCAAGATTGCCGTTGATTCAATGCACGGGGCAGGATGCGGATATTTCAAAATGTTGCTGGGAAAAGGCTCAAGCTGCATCAGCGAAATTAAAAGTTCTCCAAATCCGGCTTTCCCCGGCATGAAGCAACCTGAGCCTATCGGGATTAATCTGGCAGATCTAAGCGAGCATGTTAAAACCATTGGAGCATCAGTCGGGCTGTCCACTGACGGCGACGCTGACCGCTTGGGCATAATGGACGAAAATGGCAACTACGTCACACAACTTCAGGTATATGCCCTGCTGGCACTCTACTTCCTTGAAATACGCGGCGAACGCGGCGCTATCGTCAAAACAATCACTACCACGAATATGCTCAACCGCTTAGGCGAACTTTACGACGTACCGGTTTTTGAAACATCTGTCGGCTTTAAGTATGTAGCCCCGGTGATGCAACGCGAAAATGCCATCATTGGCGGCGAGGAAAGCGGCGGCTATGGCTTCCGCGGGCATGTTCCAGAACGCGACGGATTGCTCGCCGGGCTGTATTTCCTCGACCTGATGGCACGCACAGGCAAAACACCAACGCAACTGCTGGACACCTTATACAAAAAAGTTGGCTCGCATTATTATGACCGCCGCGACACTCATTTTGCTGAGGAGGAACGCATGCTCGTAATACAACGCATGCAGGAGTCCTCCCCCGCCGAACTAAGCGGCGTAGCTGTTTTACGCAAGGAAACAGAGGACGGATTCCGTTTCGTACTGGTCGATGGTGGCTGGTTATTGGTGCGTTTTTCCGGCACAGAGCCTCTACTGCGTGTGTACGCCGAAGGGTCCAGCACACAACAAGTGCAAAGCCTGCTTGATTGCGGCATGCAGTTGGCAGGAATAAAGGAGATTTAATGAGCAAGACCAATCTTGACGATATAAGTAATTATACGAAACTTGACCCTTCCGATATGCTGCGCCACTTGCACGACATCCCAACACTATGTTCATACGCATGGGAACAGGCACAACTCCTGAAACTGCCTGACAACTACGGCGACGTAAACAAAGTTGTCGTATTGGGTATGGGCGGATCCGCTATCGGTTGCGACCTTTTGAGCAGCTTGGTAATCAACGAGTGTCGCGTACCTATTTTTATCAGCCGGGCTTACACTGCCCCGGCGTTTCTTGATGACAATACGTTAGTTATTGCCTCAAGTTACTCAGGCACAACGGAGGAAACCTTGTCAGCTTTCAAGCCACTCATCAATAGTGGCTGTAAAAAAATAGTGCTGACCTCAGGCGGACAATTAGCTACATTGGCAAAAGAGCGCAACATTCCTGTCTTTATGCTCAACTACCAGTCTCCCCCTCGTGCCACCCTCCCATTGAGCTTTCTAGCGCTTCTGGGGATATTCTGTCAGCTGGGGCTACTTGATGATAAGCGTGCCGACGTGGCAGAGGCCTGCAATATGCTGCAGGAGTATAGCCAACAGCTAAACGAAAACGCACCGGAGGCAAACAATCAAGCCAAACAGTTAGCGCGCCTTTTATACAATAAAATGACCATAATATACGGAGCAGAGCATCTATCTGAGGTAGCCAGACGCTGGCATCTGCAAATCAATGAAAATGCCAAGGCTTGGGCATCCAGCGCCGCTTTCCCTGAGTTAAACCATAATGCCACGACAGGATATGAGTTTCCAACGGAAGTAAGCCTTAATGCCCATGTGATAATGTTGCGCTGCTCAAACCTGCATCCACGTGTGCTCCTGCGCTACGATATCACTGGTCGCATATTGGACAAGGCTGGCATAAAACATACTATTCTTGACGCCAAAGGACAGAGTAAGCTTGCGCAGATGTTAAGTCTTATTCTCCTTGGAGATTATGTCAGCTACTATCTGGCATTGCTTTATGGCATCGATCCATATCCAATCAAAGCCGTAGAATATCTCAGAGCAGAACTGACCAAAATGTAGCATTTTGGATGAAAGTGATGAAGTACGCAATAGCAATGCTCGCCCTTTGCATTGGTATTACAATTGCCACAATAGTTGTTCTTCTGCCATTTTCCATTTTTCCGGTAATTCCCCTGATTGTGGGAGCATTGATTTCCGCAGTATTATTATTGCTGCTATATTTTATCGGGAAAGAGGTATCCATGCCTAAAGAAGCCTTAAAGCGCTTCTTCCCGTTTTTCATTCCAATTATTGTTCTTTTTCTTATTATGCTCATACAACTGCTGAAGAATTGGGCTCCATTCTCGTTGGATAACTACGGTATGATTACTGGGCTATATTTCTACATAGCAATAGGAGCGATTCCTCTGTTAACAGCCATTGGGCTGACCATTGGAGAACGATTCTCTGGTAAATCCATCAAATTAAACTGGAAGCGTTTTTGGTTGTTGCCTTGTACCGCCATATTACTTGGCTCACTAATTTTTGGGCTGGACAACTATCACACGTCACATACCTTCCGTACTGGCGGGCGCGGTGATAGAATAACTGAAGAACTTCGTCTCTATTATTATACGCCTTTCACAACAGACAACCTGCTTATCAAAGCAGATTTCACACCATCTCTCATTATAAGCGGCGATTACCCACGCTTGGATGGCGCGACAGCTGCTTACCCCGTGTACGCGGCAATGGCTGAAACAATTTATCGCGGACTTGACTCAACTACCATCAAAAACTATGTTGAATGCAGCCGCACCGATGGAGCATTTGATCGGCTAATCGCGGGTGATGCGGATATTATTTTTGGAGTGCAACCTTCAAATGAACAACTCGCCGCCGCGCAAGAAGCAGGTGTTGAATTAATAGCAGTTAAGGTATCACTGGAAGCATTTGTGTTCTTTGTTAATACAGCAAACCCCGTCAATGATTTAAGCATAGAGCAAATTCAAAAAATCTATACCGAAGAAATAGTCAACTGGAGCGATCTGGGAAGCAAAAAAGGGGATATTATTCCATACCAACGTCCAAAGAACTCCGGCAGTCAAACCATTATGGAAAATGTTGTGATGCGTGGAATTACCATGGCTCCGCCAATCATTGAACACATATCAGGCTTCATGGGCGGAATAATGGATGATGTGGCAAGTTATCATGGCTACAGTGGCGCAATCGGTTATTCGTTTCGTTACTACACCACTGTAATGAACCCACATGAAAGACTTAAAATCCTGTCAGTTAACGGCATCGAGCCTTCCATTGAGAACATACAAAACAGCATTTATCCATTCACCGTCGATGTTTATGCCTACACAACAAAACAAGCACTTGAGAATCCAAATGTTAAAAATCTTTTCGACTGGATCACTACTGAAGAAGGGCAACGGTTAATTGAGCTTTGCGGTTATGTTCCAATTTTATAATTTTCGGGCTCAAAACATATATGAGCATTAGCGCAAATAGCTAAACAGAAGAAAAATAATTCGTGCAGTCCATTAATCAAAACTTCGCATAAACCAAAAGACCGCCGGTAATTCCAGCGGTCTTTGAATTTCTGTATCCCAAATAATACAGGCGATTTAACGCTTTGTATACTGCGATGCTTTGCGGGCGCGCTTCAGTCCGGCTTTCTTTCTTTCTTTGGCGCGCGGGTCGCGTGTCAGCAATCCCTCTGAGCGCAAGACCGCTTTGTGATTTTCGTCTTCCTTAAGCAGTGCGCGGGAGATACCCAGCGCAATTGCATCAGCTTGTCCTGTAATACCGCCGCCTTCCACTTTCACGACAATGTCATATTTCGTTGTCGTCTGTGTTGCGATAAGCGGCTTGGTAATCGTCAGGCGATGGTCAATGCGTGTAAAACGCTCCTCATAATCCTGTCCATCGACGAGTATACTACCGCTACCCGGGTTCAATTTAACCTGCGACACGGCAGTTTTACGTCTGCCGGTACCACTGGAATAAGTTTTCTTTACCATCAATATCCCCCTTAAGCCTCAGCCTGCTTGGCGACTGCAATATTACCATGCGGATGCTCCGCACCGGCATAGACTTTCAATTTTTTGAGCATAGCATCACCCAGTTTATTCTGGGGCAGCATACCTTTTACGGCATGCTCAATAACCATCTCGGGTTTTTTGCTCAGAACCTCAGATAGTGCTACGCTGCGGAAACCACCCGGATACCCTGAGTGCCTGTAATACATTTTCTGCTCTAATTTTTTGCCTGTCACCTTAATCTTGGACGCATTGATGACTACCACATAATCACCGGTGTCCAGGTGTCGCGTGAACATAGCCTTGTTCTTTCCCATAAGGATTTTAGCCGCCTCTGTGGCGATTTCGCCCAGCACCTGATCCGCAGCGTCAAGAACATGCCATTCGCGTTTAATTTCTTTTGCCTTAACAGA
>Ga0082212_10008045_pt1 | contig 13844 bp, 8 predicted proteins | sample TergutNt197P3_FD_71548 | JGI IMG/M metagenome (GOLD analysis project Ga0082212, IMG submission 71548) | Neocapritermes taracua P3 segment gut microbial communities from Petit-Saut dam, French Guiana - Nt197 P3 | ecosystem: Host-associated > Arthropoda: Insects > Digestive system > Gut ... | reverse complement strand
ATTTGTAATTCATCATACAATATCTTGCCTGTTGTTATTTGCAAATATTTACGGTTTGGTTACTTTCCACTCGTGCGGGGCTACGAATCCCTCTCTTCCCTTACCGAAATCGGATTCATCCACAGCCGCCGGAAGCGCGTCATATTCCAGCACGAGTTTTTTCAGTCGCGCCATTTCCTGCGGATTGGCGTCTTTATTGTTTTTCTTCTCGTAAGGGTCATCCTTATACGATATGAAAAAATCTTCTGTTACAGCTTTCATCTGTGGATTCTGTCCGGGAAGAATGAATTTGTAATCCTGATTCACAATCGTTCCGCATCCGAGATACAAATCCCGCTTTATATTGTTTCTATCGCCTTTTATCACCTGATAGACGGAAATCCCGTCGAATTCCTTTTTCGGAGGCGTTTTTACATGCAGGATTTCGCGGATAGTAGGCACAATATCCACATATCCCGTTACCTGACCGACAGTTTTCTGTTGCTTGAAACCATTCTTCCACATGATCACAGCCGGCGACCTGACTCCTCCATCCCACTCTGTAAACTTTCTTCCGCGAAGAGGTCCCGAAGAACCAATATCAGGTCCATTATCACTGAAAAACAATAATATCGTATTGTCCAGCTGCCCTGTCCGTTCGAGTTCGTCGTAAACCCTTCCGATTCCCCTGTCCATACAGGTAACCATCGCAGCGTATGTACAATTCCTGAGTTCTTCTTTTGTGAGATTGTCCTTATCTTTTGCAAACTTCGGATTGGCGGTATAGACCTCTATATCTTCAGGTTTTGCCTGAAAAGGACTGTGAGGAGCATTATACGCAAGATACAGCAGAAACGGCGAATCGGCGGTTTGCTGTCCAATGAATTTTACCGCTTTGTCGGTAAGCAAATCTGTCGTGTAGCCTTCATCGTAACACGATTCCCAATTTTCGTGCCAGTCGAGTTCGTCTTCTCTGACATGCGTGAAATAATCGAGCGCACCGTTCAAATGTCCGTAAAAGTATGTAAATCCTCTGTTGAGCGGATAATACGCCTGACGCGCATGTCCCAGATGCCATTTGCCGATGATTGCCCTGTTGGTATATCCTTCTTTTTCAAGCATATCTGCAAGCGTTTCTTCAGTTTCGTCGAGTCCGTAATCGCGCCAGGGCGGTATCACGGTTTTGCGTATGCCGAACCTGCTCGGATAGCGTCCCGTCATCAGTCCGGCGCGTGTAGGCGAGCTCACGGGGGCTGTGTAGAACCGCGTCAGTTCAATACCTTTTTCTGCGAGTTTGTCGATATTAGGGGTGGAAATATCACTGCCGTGAAAACCTACATCGCCCCACCCCAAGTCGTCGGCAAGAATAATGACTATGTTCGGTTTTTGTTTTTCCGCAGAAGTACATTGGGCTAAAAGCACGGCTCCACCCAGTGAATACAAAAGATTAAAATTTCGTTTCATGATCAATTTGTCTAATCGTTATTATTATTTTTCGGCTGACGTTCCAGGGCTTTCATTTCGGTAGCCTGTCCCTCGTCGCCCTGCTGTTTCATCCACGCTAACAGTTTGGAACGCATCTGTTTCACCTCTTTGGCGTATTTCGGATCATTGATGATGTTGTTCATCTGAAAAGGATCGTTCACTATATCGTAAAGTTCTTCTGCGGGACGATGCTGGTATTTCTGTACCTGCTGTAGGGCAAATTCATCAGTTTTAGCTCTTTCAAGCCACGATTGCCATACCTCATCTCTATTAGTGGTTACCACATTTTTAAATTCTGCTTCGGGAGTAAGGTTAAGAATAAAACTAAGTTTGTCGTTACTGACGGAACGTATGCCATAATACTCCGAACCTTGAATAATTCCGCGCGTGGTGTGTACGGCATAAACATAATCCTTGAACTTTTGGGTTTTGCCTTTGATTACATTGAGAAAACTTTTACCGTCAAGGTCTTTGGGCGTTTTTCCTCCGGCTATTTCCACCAGCGTCGGCGTAACGTCCACGTACTCGCATAAAGCATCTGTTGTTGTACCCGGTTTGGTAACGCCATCCCAACGTACAATAAAACCGGTATGAAGCCCTGCATCATAGCATGTCCATTTGGCAAACGGGAACGAATGACCCTGCTCGCTGGTGAATATGAAAACGGTATTCTTTTCAAGACCGTATTTTTTGATGAGTGCATCTACCTTACCCACATCCGAATCGAGTTGCTGAATCTCGGCGAGATAATTTACATAATTCTCTCTGGTCTTTTCGGTATCCACGAGATATGGCGGCAAGGTGATTTTATTTGCGTCAAAAAGCGAGCGGTCGCCTCTTGTCCATGGCGAATGCGGGTCATGCGAAGCCACATACAGAAAGAAAGGCTCCTTTGACGCTGCAACATCAGCAATAAAAGGCTCTATCCTGTTGATGTTAACATCGGCGTTTGTACCGCTGAGATACTCAAACGGAAATGCTTCTTCGGGAGCAATATGGCGTTTGCCCTGCATGGCTACGCGATAACCCGCATCTTTCAGATATTTCGGAAGAGTGCCGATGCCGTCTTTGATGAAAGTATGATTAGGGTAAGCCCCCGAACGTATCGGATATATACCCGTCAGGAGGCAGTGCCTCGTAGGCGAACTCATCGCAGTAGCCTGAAAGAACTGATTGAATTTCAGTCCTTCACTGGCAAGTCTGTCAATGTTGGGCGTTACGGCGTCTTTGCTTCCATAACATCCCAAATCCTGAAAACGGCAGTCATCGGCTATGATCAGCACGATGTTGGGCTTTGTTTGGGCTGCTGTAACGGCAGATACGCCCACAAGCGACGCCGTTAAAATATTTGTTGATATTTTCATTTCAATTTATCTTTATCCGCTTCGTCGGGACCGATGGTTGCATATCTGTCGTCTTTGGCGCGGACATACACATCGCCGTTTTCAAGTATTCTCACGTCCAAAGGCACAATGGTAGTACCCTGTTCGTTAATGGTTTGCGCCGTTTCGCTCAAATCTCTTTGTTGTATGCCTTCGCCGGGTAACGGCGGGACGTTTCCGTTGAAGAACGCCGTACACCACCAGCGTCCTTCCTTATCCTGAAAAGGCGTTCCGTGTCCGAGAAAACGACCGGCAAAGCGCCGTTCGCCGTATGGTCCGTAAATGTTGTCGGCAGTGCAGTAATAGAGGTTGTACGATCCTTTTCGTCCCTGATCGGTTGACCATGCCGTTCCGAAAAGCACGTATTTATTGCCTATTTTTTTGATGGTTACTCCTTCATGACCGATGCGTCTGTCGCTTGGGTCTATCCGCCTGGGTTCGGCTGCAAGACCTGCAAAACCGGGTTTGATGGGCGCGATGAGCGTATTTGACCATGTGAGATACCACGTTCCGTCGTCGTCTCGGAAAAGCGAAGGATCATGTTTGTTGAACATATCGTCGCCCATAGGGAAAGTCAGTTCGCCGTGCGCCAAGCCATTGGTTACTACGAGATTTGCGCCGTTTCTGTACGGCGTAGGCGAGGTGTGAACAAAAATCCATTTTCCGTTTTCGTAATACATTTCGGGCGCCCACACAAACCATTCTTTGTCTTTGTCTTCAAAGGCTTCGGGATGTTTTTGCGCCCAGTAACCTTCTTCCAGCGAGAACTGTACGCCGAATGCTTCCCATTCTGCAAGATCGGGGCTGCGCCATACGCGAATTTTGTGTCCTACAATACTGGGCTGCAATCCCAACGCAACGGCTTGCGCGGTGAGTCCAAGGTTGTACTTATCCCTCGCTTCGCGCGGATCGCCCGGATTCGGCATTGTACCGGTCAGATAATAATAGCCGTCGCGACCGATGAGGATGTAAGGATCGCGTATCCAGCCCTCTGTAACGTGTACGGCGCGGTCGTGCGTCCTGATGGCTTCAAGTTTCACCTGCCGTTCCCTGTCTCTTCTTGCATTGGGCGCCGGAGCGTCCATTTCCGCTCCCCTGTCGCCCTGATCCTTCATCCACTCTTCGAGCAACTGCTTCATTTTTGCAATTTTTTTCGCATATTTCTTATCGGAAGCCAGATTGTTCAATTCCCACGGATCGTTTTTCGTATCGTAAAACTCAATTGCCGGACGGCGGACGTAACGATCCGCCATCTTTCTTGCATGTTCATCTCCATAAATCCAGCATGACCAGACCTTGGAATTCATCACATGCTTTTCGAGATACTCTGCTTCGGGAGTTAAATTAACGATGAGTTTGTAACGCTTGTCGCGAATGCTGCGTATGGGATACGCCGAGCCTTCCGGAACGTTGTTGTGGATTCCGTAAGCCCATTGACGACATTCTTTCCTTTTTCCGAAAAGCGCGGGTAAAAAACTCCTGCCTTCAATGGCTTGCGCCGGTTTTCCGCCTGTAAATTCGATAAAGGTAGGCAGAATATCTTCGTACTGTACCAGCACATCGGAAACGGTTCCGGCTTTAATTTTACCCGGATAGCGCGCTATCATTGCGCTATGCACTCCATAGTCCCACGAAGTCCATTTACCGCCGGGGAATTGCGCGCCCTGTTCGCCGAGAAACATCAACAGGGTGTTGTCCAACTGTCCGGTTTCTTCCAGCATTTTCCATATCGCGCCGACCTGCTCATCAAGTTCTTTTACTTCGGCAAGATAGGTTCGGAAAATTTCGCGAAATTCTTTACTGTCAGGCAGAATGGGTGAAATGATCAACTTGTCGGGGTCGATGGCTGAAGGGTCGCCTACCGTCCACGGAGCATGAGGATTGGTGCTGCATACAAAAAGACAAAACGGGTCTTTGGTGTTGCGGATACGCAATTCGAGACTGTCGGTAAAATAATCGGCGGTTTCTTTAACGCAATTGACCTCAAATCCGGGAATATCATCAAACTGGAAGACGGAACGGGGCGTGGTGTGCGTTTTTCCTGTGCGCCATACCTGATAGCCGTTTTCGGGAAGATAGGTCGTGATGCTTGTGATGTCGGAGCGGGAAGTCTGGTGGTTCTTGTACGTTCCGTTCCGCACCGGATAAAGCCCCGTATAAAGCGAAGCTCTGATGGGAACGCTCATTGAGGTAGTGGAATAACAGTTGGTGAACCTGACTCCCTCGCGTGCGATACGGTCGATATTAGGAGTCAGGACATTTTTGCCACCGTAGCAGCCAAGTTCATTCGTTGCCAGGTCGTCGGCAATAACCACTACGATATTGGGACGTTGCTGCGCTTCCATCCCCGTTGAAATAAAACCCATCACGCCTAACGAAAAGGCATGTATCGGGTTAAATTTGATAGATGTCATGTTTTTGATGATTTATTTTGTTTCAAAATCTACATTTACTTTGTCAATCCAGCAGGTTCCATCCATGGCGCCGACATAGAACACCAATTGATAGTTGCCGTTTTCTTCAACTGTGATATTGTTAAAAGCAATCTCCTTGACGGAAGTGGTAAGCGGTATGGTTTCATCGAGTAATTTGCCTTTACCCGGATCTCTCACTCCTTCTATTCTGAAAATCAGATTCGTTTTTCGGTCGGCTTTGGCTGCGAAACCAATGTTGAGTTTTTCGCCTTTCCTCAGATTCATCGTCCATTTCAACTGTGCGGAAGCCGGACGCTCGCCTTTGCCGGTAACTTCTATCCTTGCGGTTTTCATTCCGGAAATGACATTCTCCGTATCAATAGTAAAATCAACCTTTGCATCGGGTCGGCAAACAAGATCCCAACCGCCGAAATTGTCGTCGAACTCGCCATTGACGATTCGCTTGTAGTCGCGTTGCCGCTGACCATAGTCCCGCGTATCAACCGGAAGAGCGCCGATACTTTCAGCCCATTGTTTCCATGCTTCATACATCTGCCGTTTTCGTTCCGGATATTTTTCCGAAAGATCGTTTAATTCCACAGGATCCTTTTCCATATCGTACAGACAGATGGTTGCTTCGTCAAAAGGTTCGCCCTCTTTTGTTTTGCAAACTAATTTCCATTTTCCATCGCGCATGGCAATATTTCCTTCGTGTTCCCAGAAAGTTGCTGTTCTGTTCGTTTTTTTACCGGAGAAATTGGGAACGAGACTTACGCCCTGCATCGGCACAATGTCGTGTCCCCTGTATGTTTCGGGATAGTTTGTTTGCGCCAGTTCAATGCAGGTTGCCATGATGTCGTTCAAATGACCGTATTCATCTATCCATTTGCTGTTCAGTTTTTTGCTGACGCCGTTCGGGTAATGTACAATGAGCGGGGTAGCGATGCCGCCTTCGTGGGTGAAATGCTTGTATTCGCGGTAAGGCGTACTGCTCAGGTTCGCCCAGTTGATACGGTAACTTTCCCATGTGTCGGCTTTACCGTCAACATCTTTTCGGGGTCCGCTGGAATTAAACTCGGCGCAGGCTCCATTGTCGCTGAGGAACATAATGACGGTGTTGTCCAATTGTCCGTTTTTCTCAAGGCTGGCTATCAATTTCCCGACGCCTTGATCCAGTGCGTCAATCTGGGCGGCATATATTGCCATGCGCATGGTAAATTCGTGTTGCTTTTCGGGCGTGAGGCTATCCCATGCGGCAACCGTTTCGTCGCGCGGCGACATGACCGCATCTTTCCCGAACAGTCCCATCTTCTTCTGACGTTCGAAACGTTCTGCGCGAAGTTTGTCCCAGCCCGCTTTGTAGCGTTCCACATATTTGTCAATATCCTTTTGCAAGGCATGGAGGGGCCAGTGCGGCGCAGTGTACGACAGATACAGAAAAAACGGAGATTTATCGCAGTCGTGCCGCGAAACAAAAGCGACGGCGCTGTCGCTGAGCGCATGGGTGAAGTAAAAACTTCCGTCGTCGGGCGAACGTCCCTTTTCGTTACCGTAATGGTATTCCATATCGAAATAGTTGGAAGCGCCGCCCACTATTCCATAGAAACGGTCGAATCCGCGCTGCTCGGGCCAGTTGTCGCTGACTCCGCCCTGATTTCTTCGGTCGAGATTGAGATGCCATTTGCCGCACATGTATGTACCGTAACCTGCTTCTTTGAGCGCTTCGGCGATGGTTACGCACTGATTGTTGAGGTGTCCCTGATAGGCGGGACGCTGCATGTCCGCAGCCGCCATCCAGCCCATGCCTGCCTGATGAGGATACAGTCCGGTCATCAGTGAAGCGCGTGTGGGACAACTTCGTGCGCCGTTATAAAACTGCCGGTAGCGTAATCCGTTCTTTGCCAAACGGTCAAGGTTTGGCGTTTCTACTTCGCCGCCATAGCAGCCTAAATCCGAGTAGCCCATGTCGTCGGCAAGGATGACGATGATGTTGGGCTTTTCTGCGGATTGGGAAACAGGCGATGTACACATCACCGACAATAAGGGTGTAGCGATACCTGCGCTAATTACTGAGAATGTTTTCATTGATAAAAAAGGTTATTCATTTTTTAATTCCGGCAATGTTTTTCGCCATGTCAGGGCTTTTTCACTAAGTTCTTTTGTTTTATCGGGAAACTTGTCATTCAGCGGATTTTTTTCGCTTGGGTCGTCGTTGAGATTATAAAGCGCTGCATCCGATCCATCGGCATTGATGAGCAGTTTCCAGTCGCCTTCGCGGACGGCAACGTTAGGGCTGGCGTCGTTGTCGGCAGGTCGGGGAAAGGCTCTTTTGTCGTTTCGCCGATACTCCCAGTAAATAGCTTTTTTCCGCTTTTGAGGTTTGCCAAGCAATACCTTGCTCAGATCCTCTCCGTCAGTGCGGAAGTCTTTCGGCAGAACCGCTCCGGAAATCCTGCACAGACTTTGGAACATGTCGAGCGCGCTGACTACGGATGTGTCGTCAACTTTTCCTTTGGGAACAAGGTTTCCGCCACTCCAAACGATGAACGGCAACCTCGTTCCTCCTTCGTAAAGCGAGGCTTTGCAACCTCTGTAAATTCCGGCGCGGCTGCCTCTGAAACTCGGCGCAGGACCGTTGTCGCTGGCGAAAATAACGATGGTATTTTCCGCTATTCCCAACTCTTTCAGTCCATCTATCAGACGTCCCATCTGCCGGTCGTATTCTACGAGAACGGTTTTAAAGTTCTTTTCGCTGTTCTGACCTTGCGGAAAGACCATCAGTTCCTCAAAATTACCCACCCACGGGGTGTGCACGTCATCGGGCCACAAGTTGATGAAACAGGGCGTTCCGTTATTTTTTTTCAGAAAATCAAGCGTTTTGTCCACAAAGTATGCGGTACGATCCCAGCGTTTTATACTGTCTTCTGCCGACCATATCCAGTCTGTAGCCGTCAGAAGCGGGTCGGGGTCGGGGCTTTCCCATGTGCTTACGTATTCGTCATATCCGTAGCGAGTGATAGACGGCGCATTTTCCACATCGCGACCGCCGCCCATGTGCCATTTGCCGATATGAGCGGTTTTGTATCCGGCAGATTGCAGCGTGCGAGGTAACGCTTGCGCTTCGGGATTCAAAAAATCAGCCATTTCCGCGTCGCGGTTACCTGCTCTTGTTTGCAGGTAACTGGTGATGTTCCAGTATCCCGGATGCTGTCCTGTGAGCAGTCCCGTCCGCGAAGGCGAACTGATGGGCGAAGCGCTGTAATACTGCGTGAAGCGGATACCTTCCTCTGCCATCCTGTCAATACAGGGGGTCGGTACAAATTTGCCGCCGTAACAGCCTACGTCGGCAAAACCCATGTCATCCGTCAGGATGAAAATAATGTTGGGTTGGGGCGTTTTGGGCGCGCAGCCTGAAGCAGCAAGCATCAATGCGCTGAGCGCGGCGCCGGTTTTGGATAATGTCAAAAGTTTATCAGTCATGATTTTTTTATGATGAACAGGTTATTATTCTCAATTCTCAATTTTCAACTCTCAATTCTCTGCGTTTCTCCTTCTCCAAAGCGGTTCAGGCGCAGGAACAACAGCGCAGCGTTCCGCCCAGTCTTTAAATTTCGTTACCATTTCCTTCATCCTTTCGGGATGTTGCTCTGAAATGTCGCGCATTTCGCTACGGTCGGCATTCAGGTTGTACAATTCCCATTCCCATTCGCCGTTTCGTGGACGCTGTACTATTTTCCATCCTTCGTCGGTGATCAGCGCTTTTTCGCGGAAATGTTCAAACCCGATAAATTCATGGCGTTGGTCGCGCTTGCCCGTTTTCAACACAGATGCGAAACTTTTTCCCGACAGGGGGATGATGTCGTTTCCTTTGTAGGTTTCGGGATAGGCAGCGCCCGACAGTTCGAGGCAGGTAGCCATAATGTCGATTACATGGCATGGCTCGGCGGTTACCGAACCTTTTTCCGCTTTCAGTCCTTTGGGCCAGAAAGCAATGGCGGGCGTACATATTCCGCCGTCGTACATAGTGGCTTTCCAGAAGCGGAACGGCGTGTTTGCCACATTAGCCCACCTGGGTCCGACGGATGCATACGTGTTTTCGGCGCCGGGCAATACTTCCTTTTTACGGGGATAGATGATCGGTTCGCCATTACGCATTTCAGCCGGACGGTCGTTTTCGCCGGGAGAATACAACTGACAGTTTTCGGCGCTGCATCCATTGTCGGACATGAACATGATGAGCGTATTATCCAATTGTCCGTTCTTTTCGAGCGTCCTGAGCAGTTTCCCGATTTCCTGATCCATGCGGTCGACCATGGCTGCATGAACCGCCATGGCGCGGGCATCCCATTCTTCGTCGGGGTTGTCTTCCCATGCGTCATTGAATTGACGTTCAGACAGAAAATCGTCCTGACCTTTGAAAATACCCAATTTCTTCATGCGCTCGTAGCGTTGGTTGCGGATGGTTTCCCAGCCCGCTTTGTACACGTCTTCATACTTTTTGATGTCTTCGGGAAGCGCGTGCAGGGGCCAGTGCGGTGCATGATACGACAGGTACATGAAAAACGGGTCATCAGATTTTGCATAGCGATTGACGCAGGCGACGGCGCTGTCCGTCAGCGCTATGGTGCTGTAATAACCGGCAGGAACCAAAGGTATCGGTTCTTCGCCATATACCAGACTGAACGGATCAAAATAATTAACCACGCCATAGATGGTTCCATAAAAATAATGGAATCCGCGTTGCGTAGGATAATTTTCAAGCGGAGCAAATGTGTCGTGTTGCACCTGATGCGCTAACCATTGACGCTGGTCTTCGCGCAGAGGCGTTTCAGCCACATGCCATTTGCCGATCATGCTGGTTTGATAGCCAACTGTACGCAACACTTCAGGAATAGTAACGCCGTTGTGGGTCATGGTACCGCGGTATCCGGGCAAACCCAGATCAAAAGTCATCCGCCCGATACCCGCCTGATGCGGATACAAGCCGGTGAGCAGGGCTGCGCGGGTGGGGCAACTCCTGCCGGCATTGTAGAATTGGGTAAAGCGCAGACCATCTTGAGCCAGTCTGTCTAAGTTGGGCGTTTGCACTTCGCCGCCGTAGCAACCAAGATCGGAATAACCCAAATCGTCGGCAAGGATGACGATCACGTTTGGGCGTTCAGGTTTTTTTGAGCAACTGCCGAAAAAACCGACCGGAACGGCAAGCGTTGCCAAAGGAAAGATAGTGTTTTTGATGTTCATGGTTTAATCGTATTTATTAGTTTGCATTAGAGCGTATTAATTAACTTTTGGTTCGGATCCGACCCTGACAGGTCTGCCGCATCAACAACAACCGGATTCGACCCTGACAGGTCTGCCGACCCTGTCAGGTCGCCGCGTCAACAACGACCTGTCAGGGTCGATAGACCTGACAGGGTCGAAAAAGAGTGTCCCTTTGATGTTATCAGGCTGCGTAACATGAGTGAATACAAAAATCCGTCAAATATAAAAAAACTTCATCATTTTTACGTTCCGCACTGTAAAACCGTTCACGAAGATGTCTTTAAATGGCATGAATTATTGATAATATCCCTTATTCCTTTCAATAAGAAAGGAATAAGGGAAAAATGAGATAACGACAAATGTTGTTTTCTATTCAGGCGGTAAAGTAAGCTGAATAAATTCACATTCATCAACAAGCATCAGGGGAGCCTGATTCGGATTCCCAAAGGTGAGCTGGTCGAATTGGAAACGCACCTGAGTAACGCCTTCAGGTATTACAAACTGACCCGTTACTTTTGTGATACTGGTAGCATTGGCGTCATCAGCATTAGGAACAGGATTGACAATTACAGGCTCTGCGTGATAAGTAGTCAAGCCATCGGGAGAAAGAACTTTTACAGTTTCGTTGGTCTTGATACTCATGTTGTTATTATTATTTTTCTTGTAACCAATGTAAAGAGTGAACCCGTATTCTGCTCCCGGACTGACGGTTACCAACTGGTAATATCCTCCCGGACGGTTACCCTCAACTCTTGCAGCAAATTCTCCCTGCATGGTTCCCGATCCGTTTAACCAGAAAAATGCACCGTTACCGCTTCTGAAGAATGGCTCATTACCTCCGGTATTATTAAACAGTCCAATGCGATTTATATTTCCCGCTGCATATTGAGCCATATTACCCGGATCATCGTAATAAGAAGTAAACCAGTCTGCCGGTATTTTCGTCCATCCTAAAGGTTCCGTGAACGCGCTTCCCTGTTCTTCAAATCCGGGATTATCCAAGAGGTTGACAAATTCAGCCGTGAGTTTACACTCATCCCAGAAACTGCTGTTCTCATCACTGGTTGCCCTGATGATTGCCTCGCCTGTGGAGCGCACGTCTAACTCGCCTGTGGCGGAATTGATGGTTGCCACAGCGGTATTATCCGAACTCCATATTACCGCCTTGTTGGTTGCAGCGGCAGACAGTATTTTTGCCGTAAGGGTTCTCTTGGCGCCCGGCGCTAACACCAACTCTTTGTCCGTAAGTTCAATACCGGTAACAGGAACGTTTTTTACCGTTATTTTACGCGAGGCTGTTTTGGCGCCTTCTTCGGTGGTAACGGTAATGGTTGCCGTCCCTGCTGTTTCGGTAGTAAGTTCGCCTGTGGACGAATCAATCTTTACAGAAGCGCTGCTGGAACTCCATGTAACCTTTTTGTTGGTAGCGTCCTTAGGAAGTACGGTCGCTTTAAGGATGATCGTAACATTCGGCGCCACTTCCAAATCGCTTACGTCCATGGTGATATCGGTAACGGGAACGAAAGCATCCTGTTCATCTTCATTACAGGCGGTTGCCATAATCGCTGCAACTGCCATCAAGTAAAACACAATTTTTTTCATCTGTTTTTTATTTTTTATAAAACTTAAAACCTCATCTCCATTCGTTAATGTATATACCGTTCCCCTGGTCGTCGCGGATGCGGTTGCGATACACAAGGTCTTCGACTACCCTGCATATTGTTTCGTCATCCAATGTCCATTCATATTCCAAATGGAATGTACGTGTTTCAGGGTCGTAGGAAGAATCTCCGGAAGGACGCACTTCATACGGCGAGTCAGGATTGGCTTCAAAAGTTACGGATGTACCGGTAACCGGAACATTGATAAAGAATGATACCCTTCCGGTGATATTCGTACCGGTTACTATGTTCAGCGGATCGGCTGTATTTTGGGCGTCTGCTACCATGAGGAACTTGGTTGGTCCTGCCGTCTTTACAAAACGTCTGCTCTCATTCGCTGTCCAAACGTAAGTGTATGCCTTAAAATCATATACCACGCCGTCCATGATCTTGTAGAAATCGCCCGAATACTGATAATACGCATGATGCTTGCCGAAGTAACTGATTGACATGCGGACATAACTTTTTTCGTACAGTATCGTATCCACATCGGCTGGCTTTACCAAACGGAGCGGAAGTATATACTCGCCGGTGATGGATTTCGAATCGGCTAAAAAAGCAATCGAATCCATCACTATGGGCAGGTAACCCCTCAACTCTCCTTTGGGTATCGTAATCTCCGAAGAATGCCCTAACGTATAATATGCGGGCGGCAATATTGACACGCCCTGTTCTATTTGCATGTAATCGGGAACCAGATCGTTATCTACTATATATTTCACTACGCGGTCGGAACGGTTATCAACCACTCCCGCAAGAACAATCCCTGCATTGAGTTTCAGACCTTCGCCCACAACAATGTTACGGGTATAGTCCTGATAGGTAAACAAAGCAGACGTGTAAGGATACGTGAGTTCAGGGTCGTCGAACTTACAGCCCGTGAATCCGTAGAATACAGCCAATACTGTAACAACCTTTGACACAGAAAATAATAAATTTTTCATATTCTTTTAATTTTCAATTCTTAATTCTCAATTCACTGCCATCCTTTATTTTGTACAATTGCCGGAGAATTATACAATTCGATATATGGAATCGGCTGATAAGGCGATTTGAAATTTCGCTTTTCCATTAATATTTGCTCGTATGAATAGGAATTATCGTTGTTTTTGATAATTTTCGTTCCATATACATCCACATTGAGCGAATTGGCGGTTCCGTCGGATACCCAGCGACGCAGATCGTAATAGTAATGTCCTTCAAAACTCAAATCCAACCGTCGGCAATTACGGATATAATCGCGAAACAAATCCTGATCGGCGCCAATTACATCATTCAGATATTGGTTGCCGCATCCGTATTTCAAAAGTATTCTCAACAGTACGTCTTTGGCTGAAAAATTAAATCCGGGCGGGATCCCCTCTACGCCAAAAGCCTCGTTTGCCGCTTCTGCAAAGGTGAGATACAATTCAGGCTTACCCAGAATGATGTACGCACGCGATGTGGCATAAGCGTTTCCGGAATATTGAGGCAACAGCGAAACCGTCTTCGGACGCAGTAACTTACGCAGGTAATATCCTGTGCGGGAAGTTCTCTGAAGAGGATGATAGGTGTCTATACCGCCCTCATACGTTTGGACAGTATGCCTGCTGACCGCAGGTCCCAATTCAGAGCCATTATAAGCCACCCATAAACTCAAACGCGGGTCGCGGTTCTGGTAG
>Ga0082212_10008044_pt1 | contig 13845 bp, 10 predicted proteins | sample TergutNt197P3_FD_71548 | JGI IMG/M metagenome (GOLD analysis project Ga0082212, IMG submission 71548) | Neocapritermes taracua P3 segment gut microbial communities from Petit-Saut dam, French Guiana - Nt197 P3 | ecosystem: Host-associated > Arthropoda: Insects > Digestive system > Gut ... | reverse complement strand
AAGCGGAGAGTCAAGCGGCTCGTTCTTGGAATTTGGGGAAGTCGTGTCGCTATGGGTGAACGCCTCGGTTACCTCAAAGGTCAGTTGGTTGCTCGCTGCATCATAGGTCAGAACGCCCTTGCCGCGGTCCGCGCCGGTAAGCATGTCCCCGGCAAGCACTTCCTTGCTGAAGGTGCCGTCGCCGTTGTCGGTCCATCCGTCGGTGACCACGTGATAGCCGGCGGGAACCTCAATCCCGCTCGCGGCGCTGCCGCCGCTGCCCTGCTCCGTGCCGAGGCCGGGGATGAAGCTTTCATCCACTTCAACACCCGTGATCGCGCCCAAGAGATCGCCCACCGGCGGGTCATACTCGGTCACCTTCACGTCGAAGTCATGGTATATATTGTCGCCGTCGCCGTCCCTGCCCTCCACGGTATATTTGTGGTCATGGCTATCGGTCTTTTCTTCCGGATTATAGACGTAGCTCAACTTGCCGTCGGCATCCACGGTCACGGTCAGCACGCTGCCGTCACCGTAGGTGATCTCCTTCGTCAGTTCGTTTACGCCCGCATCCGCTATTTCCTTCGCGGTGAAGACCAGTTCATTGCCAAGTTCGTCCTTGATGCTGATTTGGCCGAAGCCGTCGGCGCCGTAGTTGAACTCAACCCCGCCCTTGGCATCGTCATACAGCCCCACGCCTTCATTGAAGCCCAGATCAAAGCCCGGGTCGGCAGCGACAAAGACCGGCATATCGTCGATCACATTGATGCCGACAGTGATGGGGACGCTCGCGGCGCCGCTGTTGCTGTGGACAGTGATGGAAAAACCGTCCACGTCGTAGGCTTGGTCGCGGCCTTGCACCGCGCCCTCGTGGCTCAGGGGGTCTGTAAAGGTATAGGTGAAGATCACTTGGTACTGTCCGTTGCCAAAGTCTTTGACGACCGGATCGCCCAGAGTGCCCACCGGGCCTTCGATGTCCTTGAAGCCGGCGAGCGTGCCGTCTTTCACCGCATAGCGTTCGCCGTTGATGGTGACGGAAGTAAGGCCGTCATTGGACTGGACATCAATAATAATCTGGTCGGACAGGGGAATATCCTGATTGCCCGCCGTGCCGTTGGGAAGGTAGGCTTCATTCCAGATGATGTTATAGCCCCTGCCGTCGCCGCTGATGGCATACTGCTTCGGATCGCCGCCGAAGTCCTCTGAGCCCGGAGTGGAGGGGGGTTGGGAAGGGATGTAAACTTTGCTGCTGATCTGCGGGATAAAGGGCGCTTCCGCCGCCGGCGCTACGCCGCCCCCGCTGCCAGGCTGCTGCGTGGCCCTGGTCCAGCCGTCGAATTCCAGCTTGTCCAGACGGCCCACGCCGTCCACGCCGTCAAGCTGGGGCGACCAATATCCGCTCCCTCCGCTTGATATGAAACCCGGACCGGCGGCGGGCATGAGGTCGGGATTGTTCAAGGCGGACAAAAAGGCTTCGCCTGGCAGTTCGCTGCCTTCCACGATCAACAGGGGAGGTTTGCCGTCGACGCCGAAATGGTCGTAAAAACCCCGCAAGGTCAGCTTGGCGCCGTCGTCAAAGGTCAGGACGAAGTCCTGGCCCACTCTCTCCATGTTGGCGTCACTCTGGTTGAAGGCGAATTCCAGCCTGGCATCGGGGCCGACTGAAATGACTCTGTTCTGTCCGGCAACGGGACGAAGCAATTGGGTGTTCTCAGCCATGGCGAACCTCCTTAAAATGCACTAGTTCTAAAAAGCATTTATATTTTAACATGTTACAAATAATTGCACAGATAAACCAACATTCCTTCAATATTAATGGCATTACGCCATAATGCAAGAAGGCTGTCAAGCGTTTTTTTGGTGTTTTTTAATAAAAATACGAAAAACCCCCCGGCATGGTTCCATGCCGGGGGGTCGTGTTCGGGTTGGCAGGCCGGACTTAGGCAGAGTAATTGACTTTTTGCGGCATTGTTGCTCCACTCGAAATCAACGGGGGCAAATATGGCAACAATCCGGAACGCGCCCCAGAGCGCAAGAGCCTAAAGGCCATTTGCTGTGCGACACCATCGGCGAACATTTTGCCTGGTCTTGTTTTTTGTGTTGCTCTTTTCTGGAATCGCTCATGCCGTAAACGCTTCTGATAGCTTCTATGAATGCTGGACACACCCTGACGGCAAGCCCGATAAAGTCGCAAGAGTTTGGGCAAGCAGCACGGGCCAGGCTGTCGCCAAGGCGGTGGATGCGTTCAAGCTCATGGACATCAAGCCAATTGGCGTGAATTGCAAAACTAAACAATATAGACGGGTGAAAATACAGGATTAGCGGCCCATTGATTCAGGTGATTTGCCGCTTGCTTCCGTGCGCGTGGCAATCTTTGCAAGCGCGCCTGTCTATGTCGGACCGCCTGTCACACACGCACACGCGCCTGTCCTCTGTTCTATATTTGCTATATAACAGCCTGTCGGTCTTTTCGATTTCTTCTTTCGTAAGCACGTTATGCAGCGCGTCAGCCATCCGTCTTGCGTGCTTTCGCCTGCCCGCTTTGCGTTTTTCTTCGCTCATCTTCCCCCCTTAAGCGGCGCTATTTTTCCTCTTCAGAGTCATCTGCATTTCGCCTGGCGTTTTTCGCGGCAATGCGTCCATCCCAAAAATCCTTCAGGCGACTGTACAGGAAAAGGCCCCCCCAAAGCAGGAGCAAGCCGGCGCCTAATCCTAATGCCGCTTTCTCTAAACGGAGAATACTCTCGTAAAAGTCCAAGAACACCGGGTGAGCTGTGGCGCCTTCCAAAGCAGCCAAAGCGATGTAGTGGAGGGCTACGCCAAGGACACAGCATCCAAAGCCTATCCCCAGCATCAGGCCATCCGACAAATAGTTTTGGGTTGTCCGTTTGGCGAGAGTATGTATGCTCTTGCCTTCAAGGGCAAGGATCAATTCTCTGAAAGCCGTGCGCGCCTTCGGGTCTTCAACGTGGTTGACCGCCTCCATCACCCTCATCCATTTGTCATGCATATCTTTACCTTTGCGATTCCAGATTAAGGGCCGGGTTGTTTGCGCGTTCTCCTGAGATAGCAGGATTGCCACAGAATACAAGCCCTGAAGCCAGCCCAAGTCTATTCGGGAACATCGTCAATCTCCCGCAATGCTTTTTGCATTGAGATAAAAAGCTCGTTTTTATCGTACGGCCAGGTTTCAACGAGTTTTCGCACAGCATCGGCCAAGGCCTCCAGTTTGTCGGCCCGCGTCTTGACGGCATCGCTTGCTGAATCCGCTGGCTGCGGCTCGTATGCGCCAAGCTGCATCTGGCGCCGATCAGGAAAAGAAATTGTCGTTTGCCGGATGCGTCTTTCAATGGCCATGCTGTACGGTTCCGCGTCGGCAAGGGCTGTATGCGTCATAGGTTTTGGGCATGCGATCCTGGGCGCGGCCAGATATGGCGTTATCCGCGCATCGTCAGGCCTTTTTGTCTCCCGGTCTTTCACAAGCGGATATCTGAGCCTGCAAGAAATGCCGTCATACCTTTTTTGCAGCGCCATGCAGCCATCGCATGTTTCCGCTTTATCCATAGCTTCGCCGCTCATAGTGGTGCCCTTTCGGTTGTCCGTGCGGGTTTTTTCCTGTCCGCCCTAGGCGTCGCGCAGGCGCTCCACATCCTTGCGGGGCAAACCGGTTGCCGCGGCAATGTCATCGAGCGCCATGCCCATGTCCAGAAGCTTTTTTGCAATGTTGAGCGCGTCCGCCGCCGGTTCGCTGCGTGCCGGCTGTGCATCCGCGATTTGCGCGATCGTTTTCTGGATTTCCAAAAAAGCCGTGACGATCTTGGGATCATAGCGCACATCGGAATCTCGCTGTATGAGCCCGACAGCGCGGGTATGGTCAACAGCGGCCTGTTGCCGGCCAAAGCGCAGTTTATCGTACGTGTTGACAACAGCTAAAATGCGTCCCTCCAGGGTGATCTGTTCTCCCTTCAGCGCGTGAGGGTAGCCGCTGCCGTTCCAGTTTTCGTGGTGGCAGCCGGCAAAGCGTTTGGCGTGGCGCCACAGTTCATTTTCGCCGGTTTTGGCGATAAGCGCATCAATGATCTGTTCACCTGTGGCAGCGTGGCCCCACAAGACGGAATACTGCTCCATGGTCAGATTGGTTCCGTTCAGAATGGCTTCGGGAACCGCGATCTTGCCCACATCATGCAGCATGGCGGCGACGACAACGGTATCCATGTTCCATGTCCGCAATTCCTCGGCGTATATCCCCTTTTTCAACAGCGCGGCTATTATCAGTTTGACGTATGCCGCGACGCGCTCCACATGTCCGGCTGTTTGCATGTTCCGGCTTTCAATGATGTCCGGGAGCACGGAAGCAAGCCCCTTGTGGATGCGGTCCAGTTCCGCCGCGCGTTTGGCAAGGACGTCCGTATTCAGGCAATTCTCCACGCGCTTGAGCAGAATCGGATCCACAAACGGCTTATGCACAATATCAAACGCCCCCAACTCCAGACAATGGGACATCATCAGATCCTCTTCCCAACTCGTCATAAACAGAATGGGAATGTGCTCCCAGGCGGGGTTTGCCTTGAGCTTGGGGATAACTTCAATGCCTGACAAGTGCGGCATTTCGATATCCAGTAAAATGAGATCCGGGATGATCTTTGCCAACAACGCAAGCATCTTCAGCGCGGAGGGCAGGGGGAAAACGCGATACTTCCCTTCCAGGGCCTGCTTGGCCTGCGTCAGATTGGCGTCGCTGTCGTCCACCACAAAGATTGTTTTTGGCATACCCCGCTTTCTCCTTTCTTATCCTCACATCTTCATTGTTGCGCGATCCGGGCAAATTCATCCGCCACGCTGCGAAAGACGTCCACCAGGACAGGGTCGAACTTGGTTCCGGCGTCGTCCTCAATGATGCGTTTCGCCGCCTCGTGGGTAAACGCCGTCTTGTACGGACGCACTGAGATAAGCGCGTCGTACACATCCGCAATAGCCATCAGCCGCCCTTCCAGTGGGATATTCGCACCAGCAAGCCCCGCGGGATAACCGCTACCGTCCCATTTTTCGTGGTGGGCGCCCGCAAAAAGCAGGGCATAGCGTAAAAAGGCGTGCTCCTCCATGGTGCACATGATTTTTTCTATGGCGGCCACCCCCACCGCCACATGGGTTTTCATGATCTCGAATTCTTCCGGGGTGAGTTTGCCCGGCTTGTTCAAAATAAGATCCGAGATGGCGATTTTTCCCACATCATGAAGCTGCGCCGAGGGCAGGAAAAAATCCATGTCCCATTTTGCGGTTTCATCCGCATACATCCCTGCCCGGTCAAGCTCCTCTATCAGTGCTTTCAAATAAAGCTGGGTACGGTTGATGTGCCCGCCGGTACACTCGTCGCGAAACTCCATCAGGTCGCTCACGGTGGTGAGGACGGCGTTTTGCAGGTCAAATACCGTCTTGGTCTTTTCGCGCACCTTGTGCTCCAGGTTGTCCGCGTAGTCTCGCAAGGCCGCCCGGCTGGCCAGCAAATCCCTTTTCTGGTTGTCGAACAAGAGTTGGCTTTCAACGCGTTTCAGCAAGCGCGGCGCGGAAAAGGGCTTGGAAATGTAATCCACCGCGCCCAGGTCAAAGCCCGCCAATTCGCTGTCTTCGTCGAGCTTGGCCGTCAGGAAGATCACCGGGATGTCCGCGAGGCGCGAATCGGCTTTCAACTGTTGCATGGCCACATAGCCGTCCATCTCCGGCATTTCGATATCCAGCAGAATCATGTCCGGAATGATCTTTTCCAGGAGCGAAAACATTTTCATCGCGGAAGGGAGGGGGAAAACACGATACTGTTCTTCCAGGGCCTGTTTGGCCTTGGTGAGATTGGCGTCGCTGTCGTCCACCACAAAGATTGTCTTGTGCATATTCCGCTCTCCTCAGTCTTATGCTCACGCGACAAGCTGCGTGCTATTCTACGCGTATGCTCTCCGCATAACCTTTCGCAATGCTGGCGGCCTCATCCAAATCGCTGTGCAGCAAATGCTCGGTGAGGGCATTCAGGAGTTCTCTGGTCTGACGCGACCATGGTTTTTGCCTCAGTTCAGACAGCGTATTTTCGGCGGCGCCAATGTCATATTCTGTGCACATCGTGTGCAGGGCAAGCAATTGCACCCGTAAATGCGTTTGATCCTCGTCTTTGGCGTCGTCGAATTCAGCCTCGTCCTTCAGCTCGATTTTTCTGGTCACCGTTCGCAACGCGTTCAAAAATGCCGGGGTTTCGGCCGCTATGACGGCAAGGTCTCCCTCCCGTCCCGCCTGTTCCAGGCGGAACGCGAATGCGGAAAGCGTCGTTTCGCCGATGTTCCTAAGCGCGCTGTTCATTGCATGGGCATTGACGATATACAGGTGGAGGCCCTCTTCGCCGTCGGCCGCTCCGTTCCCGCAGGCCGTTTCCAACGCCGCGATGGCTCTCGTGGCGTCCCGCACGAAAGATGCCGCCAATTGCGGGTCCAGTTGCCGTCCGGCCTTGTCGCCGGTATTGCCATGCGCGAAGTCGCCGGCTTCCTGTCGCGCGGCCTCAATGACTTCGGGCGATTGTTTGTCGCGTACCAGCGTGTTCAGCACGATGTCCAGCTGGCGCAGGTCTATCGGCTTGAAAATGAAGTGGTCGAAGCCGTTCGCCAGAAACACCGCAGCCTGTCCCACCACGGCGTTCGCCGTCAGTGCGACGATAGGACGCGTATACCCCAGGCTGCGGAGAATTTTTGTCGCTTCCATTCCGTCCATGTTCGGCATCATGTGGTCCATGAACACAATGTCATACGTCTTGCCGCTCCGTATTTTTTCAATCGCCTCGAACCCGCTTGTGGCGGTCTCGATCTGTAGCCTGTACGGCTTCATCAAACCTTGGGAGACGTAGAGATTCGTTTCCACATCATCCACGATCAGAACGTTGCCATAGGGCATCGGTTCGCACGTAATGTGCGTGCTTTTCATGTGCTCCATGCTGTGCATGCGGAACTGCCGCAGGCTTTCCACCAGGTCATTGCCCAGCACTCCGGGACCTGCATATATCTGCGGCAAGCGCACGGTAAATGTCGAGCCCCTGCCCGGCTCGCTGTCCACAAAAAGCTTGCCGTTCATCATGCGCACCAAATTTTTCGTGATGCTCATGCCCAGCCCCGTACCTTCGGTCGTACGGTTGGCATCCATGTTAAAACGGGAATATTCGTCGCCCAGGTGGCTTATCTGGTCTTCCGTCATGCCCTGGCCGGTATCGCTCACGTTGAACACCAGCATCACCTCGGTTTCTTTTTCCGCGCTCTCACTTTCAACGGTAACCGACAGCTTGACCACGCCTGCCGCTGTATACTTGAATGCGTTGGAAAGCAGATTGTTCAAGATCTGCTTCACGCGAAGAACATCGCCCACCACCTCCGCCGGCGTGTTTTCATCCGCGTGCAGTTCAAATTCGATCGGCTTGCTGCCGATCCGCATCACGTTCAACTGCGCGACATCGTAAAGCAGACTGGCGACATCGTATCTGGCCGTCGCCAACTCCAGCTTGCCCGCTTCTATTTTGGAAAGGTCCAGGATATTGTTGATAATGCCAAGCAACAAATCGCCGGCGGCATAAATTTTATCCAAGCCTTCCAGGGTGTCCTGCGGCAGCGCTTCGTTTGCCAGAAGAATTTCGGTAATGCCTAAAACCGCATTCATGGGCGTGCGTATTTCGTGGCTCATGGTGGCAAGAAAGTCGGACTTTGACTTCGACGCCGCCTCCGCGAGCATTTTCTCCCGGCGCAGTTCTTCCTGGATCTTGTTGGCGGTCTCATCCGTAAAAGAAGTAAATTGCACCAGGGAGCCGTCTATCCAGGGTATGATGGCCGATTTGCTGCCGAGCCATTTGCCCTGTGTCTCATCCCAAAAGTGTTCACGAATATGCGACTGGTTAGCGCCCTTTTCGCCGACGTGCGGCAACAGGCAATGGGGACAGGGTTCATCCCGCTGCCAGAGAATTTCATAGCACTTCTTGTTGATGCAGCTTGCTTTGTCCAGGTCATAGGAGACCGCCATCTGCTCGTTCATATAGATAATGCGATAGTCCGCATCAACGATGCATATCATGGAATCCAGATGTTCCATGACGGCGATTGTTTTATTCATCTCCGTAATACTATCGATCATGTCGCCTATGTCATGTGTAAGCCGCCCCAATTCATCCCTGAATTCGCTCCGGATCGGATAGTTCAGGTTCCCCTTGGAAATTTCCACCATTGCCTGCTGTATGTGCACAATGGACGTTTTAACCGTCCTCGTTATCAATATGGACAACAAGGCTGAAAAGGTGATAATGCAAAGGGCTGTGATGACTGCCAAGTCTATCATTTTATTGAAATGTGATGTCGCGTCATCTGATTTTTTCTTAATCGTTGTAATGGCGTCATGGCGGAGCTTTTCAAAATTGTTCGTCATTTCACTTTCTATCCTGGCGCCTCGCAGCATATCCATGCTAATTTTCTTTTCGTTACGAACAGCATTCGAATAAATAGATTGCTGGTATGGAATATACATATTTGTGAATCTATCATGAATGTCTTGCCATATATTCAAGCGTATTTGCATTTCTTCTTCAGAAAGCAGTTCGTCTGATACAAGCATGTCTCTGTAGTCTTTCATATTATTTAAAAATGAATCTATAATAGTCTGAATTGAGTCTGTATAAACTCCTGTTTCAAATAAATATACATTTTGTAAACGTAATTTTGTAATATCCTCAACAGCTCTGTTCAAGAGGACAAACCGCTGGACTGAGGTGGTGAGCAGGGTATTGTATTCTTTGTTCACGCCGGCAAACTGTGATATGGCAAATAGATTCGAGAAAATCATCAACGCGACAAGAGTCCCGAACGTAAGAAAAAGTTTATTTTGTGTTTTTAGATGCTTGAACCATTGCATGTAGCATCACCCCTCATAAAAGTGTTCGCGCGGGAGGCAAAGGCCGCACACATCGCCGCAGTAATGCATATGCGCGGCCGGTCGCGCATCCGTATTGCGCAAAACCGGCGATTTACGCCGGCTATATAAGCTAGCACATTTTACATGCGGAGGCAAAGGGCCAACAGCCCGTACGGCAAGCTTCCCAAGCGATGTCTGCCAACCGGCGTCCGCCTGTTGCGTCGCGCTTCCTTTTGGCGTATGGCAGATGCCATCTCTTTCTTCTCCAGGAGGGCTCATGCCGACTCCCATCCTCGCAAAAGAGCGCCTCATTCCCGGCAAAACCAGCAAGCTGGTGCTTGATGCGCCCCACATCGCCAAAAAGGCCCAGCCCGGGCACTTTGTCATCCTGCGCATGTCCGAACGGGGCGAACGCATTCCGCTGACCGTGGCAGACTGCGACCCGCAAAAGGGAACCATTACCATAGTCTACCTGGTCATGGGCAAGAGCACCGCGCTGCTGGAAAGTCTGGAGCAGGGCGACGATATTCTGGATGTCTGCGGCCCTCTGGGCAAGCCCACGCATATCGAGAAACTGGGCGCCGTCATCTGCGTCGGCGGCGGCACCGGCATTGCCGCCATGCACCACATTGCCAAGGGACACCACCGCAAGGGCAACCATGTGGTGGCGGTGATAGGCGCGCGCAGCAAGGAACTCCTGCTTTTTGAAAAGGAACTTTCGTCCTTTGCCGATGAAATGCTCATCGCCACGGATGACGGCAGCTATGGCCGCAAGGGTTTGGTGACCGACTTGCTGCGTGATCGTCTGGAGCGGGACACGAGCGTCGCCGAGGTGGTGGCCGTGGGCCCGGTGCCCATGATGGCCGCCGTGGCCGCCGTTACCAAGCCGTTCGGCGTAAAAACCACTGTCAGCCTGAATTCCATCATGGTAGACGGCATCGGCATGTGCGGCGCCTGCCGCGTAAGCGTGGGCGGGGAAACCCGCTTCGCCTGCGTGGACGGGCCGGAATTTGACGGCCAGCTTGTGGATTTCGCGGAGTTGCGCCAGCGTCTCGGGGCCTATGCCGCTCAGGAACAACTCTCCCTCGATAACTTTAGGTGCGCGTGCCATGACGGAAAACAAAAAAGCTAAAAAACCCCTGCTCCCCCGCGTGGACATGCCCTGCCAGGATCCGCTGGAGCGCCGCGGCAATTTCAAGGAAGTCGCCCTCGGCTACACCCGCGCAATGGCCATGCGGGAAGCCGCGCGCTGCCTGCAATGCAAAAAGCCCAAGTGCGTCTCCGGCTGCCCGGTCGAGGTGCCGATCAGGGAATTCATCGCGGAAGTCGCCAAGGGCGACATGGATGCAGCCTACCGCATCATCAAGACCACCAACAGCCTGCCCGCGGTATGCGGTCGCGTCTGCCCGCAGGAAATCCAGTGCGAAGGCGAATGCGTGTTGAGCGCCAAGGGGCAGCCCGTGTGCATAGGCCGTCTTGAGCGCTATGTGGCTGACCAGCACATCGCATCCAACCCCTGCTCCGGGGCGGCCGGGGACAGCGCCCGCGAAATGCGGCCTCCCGGTCCGCGGGTCGCCTGCATCGGCTCCGGCCCGGCGTCCATCACCGCCGCCGGGTATCTGGCCGGCCGCGGCATCGCCGTGGATGTCTACGAGGCCCTGCATGAGCCGGGCGGGGTGCTCATCTACGGTATTCCGGCCTTCCGTCTGCCCAAGGAGATAGTCGCCGAGGAACTGAACGGCCTGCGCCGATTGGGCGTCACCTTCCTTACCAACTGGGTGGGCGGACGCACCGTGACCGTGGCCGATCTGCTGGAACAGGGCTACCGGGCGGTGTTTATCGGCGTGGGCGCCGGTCTGCCCATGTTTCTTCGCGTGCCCGGCGAAAACCTGATCGGCGTTTTTTCCGCCAACGAATACCTCACCCGGGTCAACCTGGGCCGGGCGTACGCCTTTCCCGATTATGACACGCCGGTCTTTCCGGGCAAAAACGTCACCGTTTTCGGCGCGGGCAACGTGGCCATGGACGCGGCCCGCACGGCCATGCGCCTGGGCGCGGAATCCGTGCATATCGTCTACCGCCGCACACGGGATGAAATGCCCGCCCGGCATGAAGAAATCGAACATGCGGAAGAAGAGGGCATTCTTTTCGAGTTGTTGGCGGCACCCCTCGCATTCAACGGCAACGCCGAGATGCGGCTTGAGTCCGTCAGCCTGCAACGTATGTGCCTCGGCGAACCGGACGCCTCCGGCCGCCGCAGGCCGGAACCTGTTGAAGGCGCTTTGTACGAACTGAAAACAGATCTGGCCATCGTGGCCCTCGGCACCAACGCCAACCCCATACTGCTGGAAGCCACGCCCGGCCTTGAGCGCAACAAGTGGGGCTACGTGGCGGCGAACGAAGAAACGGGAGAAACATCCATCCCCAACGTTTTTGCCGGGGGCGATATCGTTACCGGCGCAGCCACGGTCATTCTGGCCATGGGCGCGGGACGCCGCGCGGCGCAGGAAATCGCCCGCCGTCTCCTGCAACAATCCGGATGACAACACACTGGAAAAACGCCGAATTTTCGCGTATACGGAACTCTGGCGTTTTTCCGCACACATGATAGAGCATGAGTATGAGTATACACGAAAAAGCCGCTCAAGCCTTTACACAGGAAAAGCTGGACGAACTTTTCCCGCTTGAACGTTCGGACGATTTTTTTGATGCCCTGTACGGTGACCCGGCTGAAGGCGCGTATGACATCCGCCTTGTTTTCCGCGCGGCCGAAGCCAAAACCCTGCACTTTGCCTTTGAGCTGCACCAGCGGCCCGGCAAATGCCTGGCCTGCAATTTAACCTACGGACTGCCGCAGGTGTTTTCGCGCCATCCGCTCCTCAACCTCAAGGGGCTTGCCGAAGCACTGGGGGGACTGGTGGGCTGGAGTGCGGAAGAGTTGCACTTCCAGCTTGGCAGAACGGAAGAACTTGCTTCGGATCTGCACCTGATCCCCCTGCGCATCCAGCACTGACGGAATTCGCATGCACTCGATGAGGAACCGGATTTTCTGCGCCCTGGTCTTTTTATGTTGGGCCGTTTTGCTGCACCCTTTCCCGGTGACGGTATTCATGGCCGTATGCCTGGCCTGCCTGTGCCTGCCCTATTATCGCAGCCTTTCGCTCCGCATGCAGAGCCGCTACGCCATGTTTTTGGTATTGCTGGCCGCGACGCTGTCCATTCTGCTGCCCATCGCCCTGGTGGTGATCATGGTGCTGCCGCAGGCGGTCAACGGCGTGAAGGTGCTGGATCAACTGCGCGAATCCGGCTGGCTGCAGGGCGCGGAGGCGCAACGCCTGCTCGACTCCATTGACTATTATCTGCGCATGGTGCCCGGCATGGAGGACGGCTTGCGTCAATTGACGCGCCAGGTGGCGGATCTGGCCGGAACGCTCGTGCGCGCCGGACTGGCGCGCGGCGTGGGCATCACCACCCAATTTTTGAACCTGGCCTTCAATATTTTCCTCATGATGGCCCTGGGCATGGTCGCCATGCTGTACGCGCCCGTGCTGCACGAGTACGCGCGCGTCATCACCCGTTGCCCGGCGGAGACGCTCGACCGCTTCGTCGCCAGCATCCGATCCGCCTTGCGCGCGGTGTTGGCCGGGGTCGTCCTCGTGGCGATCTTGCAGGGCACCTTGTGCGGCATCGCCTTTGCCGTCGCGGGAGTGCCGCAGGCGGCCTTCTGGGGCCTGTTGACCACCTTTGTCGCGCCCATACCGGTTATCGGCACGTCCACGGTCTGGATTCCCGCCTGCCTGTACCTGTGGTTTACCGGCTCCTCGGCGGCGGCTGTCGGCCTGGCGTTGTGGTGCATCATCGTGGTCGCCGGGGTGGACAACTTCATGCGCCCCTATTTCCTGCAGGGGGGCATTGACGCGCCCTTTGTGGTGGTCCTGCTCGCCGTGCTCTGCGGCCTTATCGCCTTCGGCCCGGCGGGGCTTGTCGCCGGCCCCGTGCTCATGGCCTTTGCCCTGCAGGCCGCGCGCGAGGCCAGGTCAACCGAAGTGTAGGCCGCGCCGGAGTTCAGGCGGCGGGCACAACATGCAAAAAGGCCTCGAAGCTGCCGATCCTGCGGCTCAGGCAGTGGACATAGCAGGCGGCGTAGCGGGCAAAGCTCATGGAACGGCCGTAGATGCTGTACAGCCGGTCAGCGCCGGCAAAGGGCAGGCCGAAGTGCGCCCCGACCTGGGGATGGATGGGCAGCTCGAAATTCGGGTAGTCCGGGGTGAAAACGTTGCGGAGCGAGGAGGGAACCCGTCCCAGTCCCAGGCCTTCCAGCACGGCGTCGGCTACGGCGAGGAGCAGGATCTTGTCTGGATGGTTCGGGGTAAGGAACAACTGTCGCGTGCGCCAGTTTTCCTCGATAAAGTCGGTCAGGGCGATAACGGCGTCTTTTTCCTTCTGGCGTTCGCGAAAAAGATTTTCACCCAGCAGGGCGTTCAGGTTATATTTTTCCGCAAGCCTGCCGTACAGATAGACATGTAGCGTTTCGGACTCGGAATATCCCCTGGATACCAGCAGATCAAGCAGGATATCCCCGTAGTTCATGGTGCTTTTGTTCGTCCACAGCGGCCAGTAGCCCTTGAAGAGGGGATTGGGGATTTGCATTTGGCAGGCAGCGGGATGCAGGCGCGCCAGCAGGGCGTCCGAGGCCAGATCGTTCCAGCGTTCGCCCAGGTGCTGATAGAGAAAGACGCGGCAGCAGTCGAAATCCCGTTGCGGGATGGACTCTTTAAGGTAGTTTGTGTACTTGCGGATTTCAAAACAGCGTGCGAAGGCGGGCGTGGCGGCCAGCAGCGAGCGCAGGGAATCTCCCTGGCAGTTGGCGTGGATGAGACAGAGTTCGCGGCTCATGCTGTTCCCTGGGCGGGTGTGCGACGAAATTTCCGGACGGAAGCATCCGGG
>Ga0082212_10008043_pt1 | contig 13846 bp, 9 predicted proteins | sample TergutNt197P3_FD_71548 | JGI IMG/M metagenome (GOLD analysis project Ga0082212, IMG submission 71548) | Neocapritermes taracua P3 segment gut microbial communities from Petit-Saut dam, French Guiana - Nt197 P3 | ecosystem: Host-associated > Arthropoda: Insects > Digestive system > Gut ... | reverse complement strand
CAACTTGGTATGACGGCAATGCGAAAGCAGTGCCCGCAAGTTTTTGAAAATACGGGCTTTGCTCGTGTTTGCAAAAACTTTTGCGTTTCGCGTTTAATCCCGATTAAACGCAACCTAGTATCAATTATCATTAGGTATGGGAAAAGGCTTACCATCGCCCTTTTCTGGGCTCATTTACCTATGCCTAATACCAACTTCTGATACATTTCCATCAACTCCGCCACAATTTCAGGCTCTGACATGTCTTTAGCGAAGCCATAGAGTTTCATCACCGCACGGTCGAGGGCTTGGTGTGCCCTGAGGAGTTCGCGTGGCATGGTCAGGGGATCATATAGGTCAGCGAGGGAACTTTTGGGGTACAATGCCCGTGCATCCAATACGCCCTGTGCCAGTCTTTCTATTTCTGCCTTTTGTTTGTCAGTAGCCTTAGGCCAGGGGAAATTGTTGTAGACAATATCTTTTGAATAGCGATACCGCATTTCTAAGCGTCCGCACACTGCCCTCATCCACGCCATGTGGACACTGGATGTGAGTATGCCGAAGTGATAGAGGGTGGCATCTGGGAGCATGAACAGCCCACCATCCCCTGCAATGGTGCGTCTGTCCAAAAACCCTATTGGGATGTAGCGTCGTCGCTCGGATGAGACAAAGGGAACAGCGAGAAAACGTTTGTCTGGGAAGCGTATTTCCATAAAATGCGCTGGCATTTCAGCGTGTTTTCTGGTCGCCGCCTTTGAGCTGGCTATCCTGAATTTTTGGCAAGCCTTAACTCGCTGAATTGCTTCCGGCATTTTTCTTAGCTCGGATGGGGCAACCCCAACAAGCCATAGGCACCACCGCTTTTTGTTGTTGATGAATTCATCCGCCATCATAAAGCGTCTGATGTATTTCTTTGACAAAGGGTCAGCTTTGATAAACGCCTTCAAGTCTTCGTCTTCAATAATTAGGTGCCCACCGTCAGCAGGTCTGTTGCCAGCATGAATTTCCGGCGCGTCACAAATTGGCTTTTTGCGACTTTCGATAAAGACGTTTAGCGCATCCACCAGATATGGGTTGATATTCATTGCCGATGTTTTTGCAGAAACATCATCATAAATAACTTTCTCTATGCCTTCCACAGTGCTAAATCCAATAATCACACAATGCACAGCCGCCTTGCCTTTGGCTTCATTACTCCATTTGAATGTCCTGTAGGCAAAATCAATGTGTATTCCAAACATATTAAAGAGGGGTTTCCAAACTGTTGCTACCTGTTCGCCTTGGGTGATTGAGTTGGTTGACACAAAGGCAACTCGGATTTTTGTCCCTTGGATGTATTGGGATGCTTTGTAATACCAAGCGGCTACATAGTCAATTTTCAAGACTGTCTTGCCACCCTTTGTTTTGAAAACAGAAACCAGATCGTCTTTTTGGCATTGGGAGGCAAATTTGTAGCCCACAAACGGCGGATTACCTAGAATGTAGCTCAATTGGTTTTTGGGGACTAATTCTTCCCAATCAATCCGATGGGCATTGGCACACTGTATCTCTGCACCCTTTTCAAGCGGGATACGGGCGAAGTGCTTTCCAAACTCTTCCGATGCTTCCATGTTGCACAGGTGATCCATCAGCCACATCCCTGTCTTTGCTATCTGACAAGGCCAGGAGAGTATCTCTATGCCAAAGAATTGGTCTACCTTGACTAGGAAGTGGCTTTCAATATTGAGAAGCTGATGGGCATTGCCTTTTGTGAGCCTGAACTCTTCCCTGACAACTTCAAGTTCCAGCTTTCGTAGTTCTCTGTAGGCAATTATAAGAAAATTGCCGCAACCGCAGGCAGGGTCAAGGAATTTCAGATTTGCCAATTTGTTGTGAAACTCAGCAAGAGCTTTCTGGCTTGCCTTTTTCTTTACCTTCTTGAATTCTTCCCTCAGTTCATCCATAAACAGGGGGTTTATGAGCTTGAGAATGTTTTCCTCTGTTGTGTAATGTGCCCCTATTTCGCGCCTTTGTTCAGTGTCCATGACTCCTTGGAACATGGAACCAAATATTGCAGGGTTGATCTTTGACCAATCAAATCTGAGGCACTCCAAAAGCGTTTCACGCATTTTTTTGTCAAAACTGGCGAGTTCTAAACGTTCTTCAAAGAGCGCACCGTTGATGTAGCGAAAATCGGATTGCTGGATTTTTTCCGTCAGGAATGGGTTATTTATGCGAGAATCCACTGGCTTGTTGAGGTCTTGGAACAACTGACCTAATCGCCCTGACAGGTCGGAGCCGCTATCCCTAGACTCAAGTATGTAGTTGTAAAATGCGTCTTGGGTAAATATACCTGTGTCGTCAGCAAACAAACAAAAGAGTAGCCTTGCGAGGTAGACTTCTAGTTCATGCCCTTTGTAGCCGTGCTCCTGCAAGGCTTCAAAGAGCTTGTTCATCTTTGCTGTTGCTTTGAGGTCAACTGCCCCTTTGTCGCTATGTACCGGCTCAGGTTCCTGACCAATAAGGGCGGCGAAGTGCTTTATATACTTGCGTAGCTTCTGAGTCTGGAAGTAGGTTTCCTGCTTTGTTGAGTTGTCATAGATGTATATATGCTCGAAGTCAGATACCATCCAGAGATTTGGCGGCGTTTCGCCGTCCGGCAGGCACTCTATATATCGGCTTAACTGCTCAAAGGCTCTGTCGAGCCTCTTGCCCCTGGACTTCATTTCAATGGCTATTTTGCCTTTCCAGTAGAAGTCTATGTAATTCGTGCGTCCGTCTGGAGTCGTTACTGGCTTTTCAAATTCGCCTACGTTGCTGGTGTGGCCGAAGACTCGGAGAAAGGCAGTAATAAAACGCTGTCCATCTGATTTCTCACTTCTGGCGTTCTCCCAGTCTTTGGCGAATGCTATCGCCCATTCGCCAATGGTGTTCCAGTCCTGTCTGCTTGGGTTTGCCATGTGTCATTCTACCTGCTTCCAAACTCAATCATAACGAAGATGGCCAAACTCAACACTCCAAAAGCGAGTTTATGGCTAACAAAGATTATTGCGGACTCTCGCGGAAGCCTTCTCTTGGCGTATCGAATTAGAGACGTTTAGTGGCCGTACTGATTTGCCTTCTTCCATTTCTGTATTTCGCCAAGACCAAATATAATTAATACAGGAGGCATATTACAGAAATATGGCAAAACCGAAGCAAACATTGGATTGGGACATCATCCAGCTATGGATCATCACGTTCGTCAACCGCTGGGTAAAGAGCGGCAAAACCAACGAAAAGTCCCACGGCCAAGGCTTCGTCATAGAGTTCCTCAAAGCCTTCGGCATAGACTGGCTCGCCGCTCCTAATAGTGGCATGGAGACAAAAGTCTTTGATGGCTACTCTGACTACATCTGGTTCGGCAGGATAATCATCGAGATGAAGTCCAAAGGGGCCGACCCAGGCTTCCAGCAAGCCGAGAGCCAGATAAAGCGGTATACCCAAGACCTCTCCGATGACCAAAAGCCAATCCTTTGGATGGCCTGCGACTTCGACAACATCCGGCTCTGGAACACCCATACAGACCAAGTCTGGGATTTCAAGACAGCCAAACTCAAAAAATACCGCAAGCACTTTGCCCCCATGCTGGAAGGCACCACAGACGCTTCCATCCATCGTGACAAAGAAGGGGTAAACAAGCTTGCCGCAGAAAAGATGGCCAAGCTATATGATGAGCTAAAGAAGTCCGGCTACGAAGGCCAGGACTTGGAAATATACCTGGCAAGGCTCCTATTTTGCCTCTTTGCAAACGATACAGACATATTTCAGGACGACAGCTTCCAGACCTACATCGAAGCCTCCAGTGAAAGCGGCAACGACCTGGATGCGCGGCTGACACAGCTATTCCAAGACCTCAATGAGCCAGTCGAGAAGCGCATAGCCAATCCATATCTTTCAGATCAAATAGACTCAGCCCACTTCCGCTACATCAACGGCGGCCTGTTTGAAAAACCCATACGCAGGGCAAAGTTCGACAAAAAAATGCGCCAAGAACTGCTTGAGTGCTTGGATTTTGACTGGAGCAAGATGAACATATTTCCCCTATTTGAAAATATCATCTATTGCAGATAGTTATATTTAGCCATTTTGCGTCCGATGCTGTATCATGGTTTCCGGGACTAACTATTTGACACCTGTTTGACACGGGTTTTCAAAGCAGTCCAAACTAGGGGGACCATGGCCAGAACCAAGCGCAGTGCCAAGCTCGACACACGGAACGCAAGGCGGAAACTCGAAACCGCCCAGAACCACATGGAACCAATCTCCAAAGGGCAGTACCTCGTCTACAGGAAGCCAAAGAGCGGGGCCGCAGGAAGCTGGTCGGCCTGTTTCGTCAACATTGACACAAAGAAACAGACCCGTACCCATATTGGAATTGCAGATGACTACCAGGACACAGACGGCAACGCCATACTCACCTTTGCCCAAGCCCAGGCAAAAGCCGTCCAGTGGTTCAAAGGCAAAGCAAGGCAAGCCACACTGGAAGCAGACGGAGAAATACTCCCAGAAGGCCCATTCACCGTAGCAGATGCCATAGCCGCCTATCTAAACGACAGGGAGATGAAAGGCGGAAGAAACGTCGCTATTTGCAAGGTGACAGCCAAAGCATGGATACTCCCATATTTTGGTAACGTCCCAGTAGCCAAGCTGACCAGGATAAGGATAGAGAAATGGCTGAACGAAATAGCCAACACCCCCAAGATGGTCAGAACCAAAACCGGGATGAAGCCGAACTACAGCCAAGACCCGATGACAGACGAGCAGAAACGGGCAAGGAAAGTGTCGGCAAACAGGGTTCTGGCATTGCTGAAAACAAGCCTTACCCTGGCGGTCAGCAAGCGGTTGGTTGATGCTCCTGAACGTCCATGGCAACTGGTGATGCCATTCAAAGGTGTCGAGACCTCAAGGGTCAGGTTCCTATCAGTAGAAGAACAGGTCAAACTGGTGAACGTCTGCCCCCTTGAATTTAAGGCACTGGTCAAAGGCGCATTGCTGACAGGTTGCAGGTATGGGGAACTCACCCATCTAACTGTCAAAGACTACGACCCCAATAACGCCAGCATATTCATCGCCGATTCCAAGAGCGGCAAGCCACGCCATGTTTACCTCACTGATGAAGGCAAACTGCTCTTTGACGAACTGACAGCCCAAAAAGACCCTGAGAGCCTGATTTTCACATACACCGCCCACCGCCGTACACGCTCAAAAGAATGGCAGGGTTGGCTACACGGAGACGCACTGGCACCCATGCACGAGGCATGTGAAAAAGCAGGGATCGATTACCTGACCTTCCATGAACTGAGGCACACCTACGCATCGACCCTTGTCAACCGAGGCTGTATGCTCCCTGTGGTTGCCAAGCTACTCGGCCATGCCGATACCAGCATGGTAGAAAAGCACTACGGGCACCTAGCACCCAGCACGGTCAGGTCAGAGCTTCTGAGGGCAATGCCGACCTTGGGGATAATGGAACCAGCGACAGCATCAAAGCGCGAAAAAGCCAAACGGGAATAGTGTAATTTGCCACGCTTTTGCCCCGCAATCGGCTCTGCCGAAGTGGGGGGATTTTTGGTAGCCAAAAGCCTGTTTTCAGGCGGTGGCTAATATGTTCATGTTTTTTTGTCATTTTTCTGTGAGGCGGGACAGGTAAAAAATCACAACTTCCTTTGGGCAAAATCCACAAAAAAGTCGGGATGAGAAACCATCCGAACCAGAGCGAAGATTTCATCTGGAGTGGAGAGCCATTTCTGCCAAAAGCTCTAGGTAGGATTCATCAAAAAACGAGAAGGAAGACAATCCAAATCCAGGCGAAGAATCCCCCCAATCCCAAGCGCAATTTTTACAAAAAGCAGAACGGGGAACAAAGGTTAAGCTGACCAAAAAATACTCAGGAATCTGCCACAGAATTGCAGTCCCCCTGCTCTCCAAAATCAAGTCTCCCTGCTCTCAAAAATCAAGTCCCTATGCACTCCAAAATCAAAACTTCCGGCACCCAGAAACCGCCATCCGAACACGACAGAAACCACCTGCCGAGGCTCTCAAACCCCCCAAAAACGGCAATTCGGAATCCTAGGCAAAAAAGATGGACATGTTACCCACCGCCCTAAATCGGGCGTTTTGGGTATGTTTTGGCATCCACGGCGGCACAGCCTCACGCAGGGATGCAGGAGGTGGAAGACGTGGCTCTGAGGGGCAGAGAAAAGCCAAAATCAAGAGGCCCAATCCAACAAAAAAACTAACGCCACAAACTGGTGCCAACCACCTAACAGGAGGTCAAAGCGAAGTACCGCACCAGTTTCGCCGGTGGGAAGCAATCAGGTTTCCAGAGCCGCCCAGAGAGCATGACTTGCCACAAGGGCGTGGGACTACCAATGAGGTGGGAAGCAACATTCAGAGGCAGGGACGAGAGAGTGCAAATGAGCAACCTTCGGAGGGACATTTCAAGCCTACTACTAACGGGCTGTTTGCTGGTAACATCAACTTGAAATGGAGTGTACGGCGCGATGGTCAACTTTTTCGAAATACTGCTGGAAGTCCTTAAAGTCGACAGACGCTTCTTCACGGACGATGGCACGCTTCTGCGGAACAAGGTTTATGAGTGCGCGCTCAACATGGATGTTGGGCTGTTGGAACTGCTCCTCTCAAAACCCGAAACAAAAGAGCGGTTCTTTGCAGACGTAAAGGAGACGCTGGTTTTTGACAAGGTGGGCTTTGGGTGGGTGGTCAACAACCGTCAGTTTCTGCCGGACAGCTACACACGCTACAAGAACAAGATAGGCCTCACAGATGCCATGGACAACCTCATCTCGGCATCGAATGACGTTGTGCTCTCTTTTCCCTACAAAGACTGCGTATTGGAGGGTGGGCAGACGAAAGACGACCAAAAGCGCGACGAGGTTTTTTACAACGAGACGCTGGCACCGGACGAAGTGGACAGGCTCCTCTACCCAAAAGTGCTAGTTGGTGCAAAGCGGTATACGGCAAATGGCGCAGAAGAATGTTTGACCTTTGACGATTCAGACAACCTGATCATCAAGGGGAACAACTTGCTCACCATTGCATCATTGCTCAAGCGCTATGAGGGCAAGGTGAAGTGCATTTACATTGACCCACCGTATTATTTCAATGAGCAGAAAGAGTCAAATTCGTTCAAATACAACTCCAACTTCTCTTTTTCGACTTGGTTGGTGTTTATGAAAAACAGACTCGACTTGGCAAAGAGGCTTCTCAAGATGGGCGGGACGCTTTGGATCAGCATTGGCGAAGACGGTATGCACTATCTCAAAGTATTAGCAGATAGCATATTTGGTCAGGATCGGTTTGTCGGAACAATACCCCGCCGCACCAGAAGCGGAAAATCAGACGTGCCGTTCAATTTTTCACAGGATTTTGACTGGTTGCTCTGTTACACCAACATAGACAGCAAGAATGCGCCCATAGGGCGAGGGGTTGAGCGCAAATACCATGAGACGAGCGACTTTCCGGGGCAACCTTGGAGATTGAATGACGCAACTTCACAAAGAACTGCTACCGAACGTCCTAATTCATATTTCATAATGAAAAACCCCAAGACTGGTGATGAATACCCAGCAAGCGAAAAACGAACATGGGCATTAACCAAAGATACTTTCGATCACTACTACCAAAAGGGCGCGATTGTTTTTCCGGGGGACTACGATTTTCTCAACATCGGAAAGCCCTATATGCGGAAATTCAAGAGCGAGGACGATGCCGCAGGCAAGCTATCAGCGGTAATTTCTGATTTCCAGATGCAGGATTTTTTGCAAGCCGTGCTTGGAAACGCAAAAAACAAGGATGGCAACTGCGAACTTGACGAGCTGTTGGGGCGCGAGGAGTTTGGATATGCCAAGCCCGAAAACCTTGTCAAAGCAATAATTGATGTGGCCACGGAAGAGGATGACATTGTCCTCGACTTCCACCTTGGTTCTGGAACCACCTGTGCCGTCGCACACAAAATGGGACGGCACTACATCGGCGTGGAACAGATGGACTACATAGAATCCGTTTCTGTTGAGCGTATGAAGAAAGTGGTTGCCGGGGAGCAGGGCGGCATATCCGAAACCATCGGCTGGCAGGGCGGTGGCTCATTCGTCTATTGCGAACTGGCAAAGTGCAATCAGAACTACGTGGACGAGGCGGTGGCGGCAAAGACGAACGAGGAACTGGTTTCCTTGCTGGAGCGTGTCCTGAAAAGCGGCTTCATCAGTAGCAAGGTCAACCCCGCCGACATTAAGAGCGGGGCTTCAGACTTCCAAGGACTCTCCATTGATGACAAGAAACGCTTCATTTTAGAGTTACTGGACAAAAACATGCTCTATGTCAACCTGTCCGATTTGGATGACGAGGATTACGAGATAAGCGATGCAGACAAAGCCTTCACCCGTAGCTTCTATGGCTTGGGGGACAGGTGACGTTCCTTTTTCAGAAAATAGATGCTCTCAAGGAATTATCGCCCGATTCCTACAGGGAGCTGCCACAGCATGTGGCAGAGAGCCTTAACCCGGCACTGCCGTTGCGTCCGTACCAGATAGACGCTTTTCGCAATTTTATTACGTTCTATGAGGGAGGGAATTGCCCGAATCCAACCCAAGCACTGTTCCACATGGCTACGGGCAGCGGCAAGACTCTCATCATGGCGGGGCTTATTGTGTACCTATACAGACATGGGTACCGCAATTTTTTGTTCTTTGTGAACTTGGACAACATTGTGCAGAAGACGAAGGACAATTTCCTGAACAGAAAATCGGCAAAATACTTGTTTGCGGACGAAATACTGATAGACGGAGAAAAGGTACACATCAACGAAGTCAGCAATTTCCAAGGCACCAGCCCAGATTCCATCAATATTTGCTTTACCACTACCCAAGGGCTCCACTCGGATATGTGGTTTGCCAAAGAAAATGCGCCATCCTTCGATGACTTTTCGGGTCAAAAAACGGTACTGATTGCCGACGAGGCGCACCATCTTAATGTCGATACGCGAAAGGGCAAGCCAAGCCAAGGTGAGCAAGCATTGGCCAGCAGCTGGGAAGATACTATCAAGCGCATTTTTAGGGCAAACCGCAATAATGTCCTGCTGGAGTTTACGGCCACCTGTGATTTGCAAAACACTTTCATACTGCGCGAATACGAAGATAAGATCATTTTTGACTACCCCCTGCGGAAATTCAGGGAAGAGAGGTATTCAAAGCAGGTCAGGGCCATCCGCTCCGATGCAAGCCGCCAAGACCGCGCCCTGCAAGCATTGCTGTTTAGCCAGTACCGCATGAAGGTGTTCCAGGATCACAGGCTGTATGTTAAGCCCGTTGTCCTCTTCAAGGCTAAGACCATCGATGAGAGCAAAGAATTTAAGGAATCGTTTCATGAAATGATGAGGTCGCTCACGGGCGATGCGCTAGAGCGTATACTAAACAACTCCGCTCTGGAGGAAGTGGGGCTGATGGCGGGCTACTTTGCCTCCAAGGGCATCGATGCCGCCAAGCTGGCGCAGGAATTGAGGGACGACTTCGGCGAGGCGCACTGCATTTCGGTCAATAGCGACAAGGAAGCAGTTGACACACAGTTGGCTGTGAACTCGCTAGAAAGCCGTGACAACCCGTTCCGAGCAGTCTTTCAGGTCAAGAAGCTGGATGAAGGCTGGGACGTGCTGAACCTCTTTGATATCGTGCGCCTTTATGAAACGCGGGACGTAAAGAGCGGCAAACCTGGAGCAACCACCATTTCCGAAGCGCAGCTCATCGGACGCGGAGCTCGGTACTGCCCTTTCGTCATCGGGGATGGCGATGAAAAATATAAGCGCAAATATGACGATGATCTGGACAATCCGCTTCGGGTCTGTGAGGAACTCTACTACTACTGCCAATATGATAGCCGATACATCAACGAGTTGAACAAGGCACTGATTGCTACAGGCATAATGTCCGAGAACCAAAAAGAGGTGCGCTATGAACTCAAAGACGGCTTCAAAATTGGCGAGATGTACCAACGGGGAATCATATTCTTGAACGATCGTAGGGTGGTGAGCCGCAAGGGCATTGTGGAACTACTTTCCTCAGTACGCGATAGGCCACACTACTATGGTGTCGATACGGGAAAGGCGGCAATGGACACCATGATGGCGGATGACATTTCTGACTCCAAAGTAAAACCGCATACACATCAGATGACAATTAATGATGTTGCCAAGTACAACTATTCCATCATCCACCAAGCCCTGCGCCGGATCGATGTGTTCAAGTTCAATATCCTGCAAGGGTATTTCCCGAATCTGAAATCGTTGAGGCACTTTGTCACTGATGCTGCCTATCTGGGTAACATTCGGCTGGTCATTGAGAGCAGGGATGAAAAGCCAACGCCAGAAACGCTGTTCAAGGCTTGTCACAAGGCATTGAGGGAAATTGGTGCCGAGATTACTGCAATCAGGGAAACGTACGAAGGGACTACAGAGTTTCGGGACAAGTTTTTCAGAGAGGTTTTCAAGAACAAGACCCGCCTCATCATGCCGAACAGCGAGGGCGAAGGCATGTCGCAAAACGACCCAACTATCCGCCCTGAATGGAAGATAGACCTTGCTGCCGAGGATTGGTATGTTTTCAACGATAACTATGGAACATCGGAGGAAAAAGCGTTCGTTGCGTATTTTGCTTCCTATGTCGAGGAACTGAAGCGTGAATATGAGAACGTCTATCTCGTGCGTAACGAGAGGCAACTCGTTTTATATTCTTTTGACGGCGGCGAACGGTTCGAGCCCGATTTCCTGATGCTCCTGCGTAAACCCAACGCAACGGGCTATGAGCAGTACCAGGTTTTCGTGGAGCCCAAGGGTAGCCATCTGATGGTGCAGGACAAGTGGAAAGAGGATTTCCTTTTGCAAATTGAACAAAGAGGCATATTCAAGAGGACTTTTGCCGATGATACGGACTACCACGTATGGGGGCTGCCGTTCTACAACCAACAACACAACGTGGAGGGGTTTGCTACGGCATTTGAAAAGGCTTTGCCCAATCGTTATCCAATCCCTGGCAAAGATATGGAAACGAAGGCCGCAGATGCGCCGAAACCGTACACGAACTGCGAGAAAGGGACGGACAAGAGGTGATACGAGATATTTGCGAAGGCGATGGAAAAAAACATGCAAAAAACCTTTCAATTCGTTTTTTTTTCGCTACAATGACATTGTACCAATTTCACCTAGGTGACGGCGGCACAATGTTGTTCCAGATTTCCAAGGATGGATTGCTACTTGCACAGACCCAGCAATATGTGGAGAAAACTAAATATGGCAAAGGCGAATAGGGATTTCTTCAAGCAGAAAAAACATTGGTCAGAGGTCAAAGATGAGCTCCTTGGATGCTACCTGCCTCAATATTTTCAAAAAGTACTTTGTACAGGCAAGCCAATTCTTTACGTGGACTGTTTTGCTGGAATGGGAAAGTTTGATGATGGCAAACCTGGCTCGCCAGCCATTGCTTTGCAAATACGCAAAGACTGCTTGGAAAAAACAAAAAGGGAGGATGGGAGGATCGAAACATGCTTCATTGAGCTGAACCATGCAGATGATTTGAGGACAAACATCAAGAGTCATATCAATACTGATAATAGCCCGGAGATAATTTCAGGGAGATACGAGGATCACATTGAAAGGGTGTTGTCAGACAAGCAGAAATACAACGTGTTTTTGTATATAGATCCGTATGGAATCAAGGCATTGGACTCAAATTTATTTGCCAAGTTCAAAACATTTGGTCTTCATTCGCTGGAAATACTGATCAATTTTAATTCCTTTGGCTTTCTCCGTGATGCTTGCCGTGTGATGAGTGTAAACGCACAAAACGACGTAGCACTGGCAAACCTAGATGACCTTGATGAATACGAACCTACACGCTTTGATGCTTCAGATGAATCTGATGCCCTTCTTACGAGGATAGCTGGCGGAGACTACTGGAAGTCTATTGTCAAGGATTTCCATGACAAAAAGATTTATGGATATACAGCCGAGAGAAAGTTATCAACTGAATATAAGCAAAGGCTTCGGAAGTGGTTCAATTATGTTCTTGACATGCCTATCCGCTTGAAATCTGGTCATTTACCAAAATACAGATTGATTCATGCGAGCGACCATGAGGATGGATGTTACCTTATGGCAGAGAATATCCAAAACCGAAAAGACGAACTATTTCTTTATGTTCAACAAAGTGGGCAACCATCACTATTTGGGTCTGATACTGCTTTTACGTCCACAATTGAAAACGACTTGATGACAGATGATGAGGTCTGTACTTTGCTGTGGGAATTTATTCAGAAATTGCCAGATTGCGAAATCCGAATCAAAAAACTTATTGCTACTTTCTTCAATACTTGTGGATTGTTATGTGATTTCAAAATGATACAAAACTTATTGGACAGACTGCAATATAACAATAAAATTGAGATTATTAGGAATCCACAAACAAAACTAGACGGAAAACCGCGAGTCTTCTGGGATGAAAAAAAAGGCAAAACAATCACCATAAGGAGATTGGAGACATGAAATCAATAAAGGGATACACTGAGCGGAAGTCAATGCTGTATAAAACTGGCGTGGAATATGGGGACTACACTATGAACCATGTTCTTGGCTGTGCCCATGGTTGCAAGTACCCCTGTTATGCCTTTTTGCAAAAGAAGCGGTTTGGGCAGGTCACCAGCTACGAAGAATGGCTGGAACCCTGTTTGGTCAGCAATACACTGGAGATACTAGATCGGGAAATCCCGCGCCTGAAATCAAAAATCACGTCTGTTCATCTGTGCTTCACTACTGACCCTTTTCAGTATGGATATGATCAAATCACAGATATGAGCCTTGCTGCAATTACGAAGCTGAACGAAGCTGGTATCAAATGCACAATCCTCACAAAGGGAGTATTGCCCATCTCGCTTGCCGATTATTCAATGATTAACGAATATGGCATTACAATCATTTCACTTAATGAGACATATCGGAAAAGGGTCGAACATGGTGCGGCCCCCTACAAGGAGCGCCTCGCGGCGTTAAGATCCCTGCACGATAGGGGATGCAAAACTTGGGTCAGCATTGAACCATACCCAACTCCAAACATCATCGAACAAGACATTGGAAAGATTCTCGAAGCAGTTGCGTTCACAAATAAGATTATTTTTGGGCGCACTAATTACAGTAAAGAGATTAGCGCATATGCGTCACACCGCGCTTTCTACAATGAGCAAGCCGAACATGTCATATCTTTTTGCATGGAGCGCGGGATTCAATATCACATTAAAGAAGGCACTTTGACAACTTCCAATAAGGATGCGCTACAAACAAGTGTGCAACGGAATCAAGCCTTTTCGGTCGATTGGTCTATTGAATCCTGTTTAGAGCACCAAGGAGCCCTAACATGCGCTGGTGGCTAAGTTTTGCCAATATTGAAAACCGCAATATAAAAAACCTTGTGCCAATCCTGCGGGTTGGACTACTACCTGAAAGAGTCAGAAATTGTGTCCATTTTCGTCAAATAGGGACAATGGAGACCACATCGTTTTTTTGACATCTGTTTGACACATACCCTGTTTTTTGGATAGTCCGATTTATGCAAAATGACATTAAATTGCAATGGTGTCAATTTTTACAAGATATTGGCTTGACCCAGTTTGCGACTGATTGCCTGGATTTTGACTGGGGCCAGATACGCCCAGCCATATTCGGCTCAATGTTCCAAGGCGTAATGGACAAGGATCAAAGACGTGAGATTGGGGCGCATTACACCTCTGAAGAAAACATATTCAAGCTCATAAACCCATTATTCATGGATGACTTAAGAAAAGAGTT
>Ga0082212_10008042_pt1 | contig 13847 bp, 4 predicted proteins | sample TergutNt197P3_FD_71548 | JGI IMG/M metagenome (GOLD analysis project Ga0082212, IMG submission 71548) | Neocapritermes taracua P3 segment gut microbial communities from Petit-Saut dam, French Guiana - Nt197 P3 | ecosystem: Host-associated > Arthropoda: Insects > Digestive system > Gut ... | reverse complement strand
ATGCAACTGCAAATAGACGCAACGCAAAATATTTAACTGTCGATGAATGATGTTTATGTTGAGCATTCTTATGATATGCGAACAGGTGAATACAACGATATTGTTCTGAATAACGAATAGTAGCTTTTGGGCCAGAAGAGTCGATAAAAAACAAGAATTTTGTTCAATAGTTTTCGCGAAGCGAAAAGTTACCCGCATTCTGATTTCTGAATACTGAATCCTGAATACTTACAGTCGAAGACCGCCTTAGTATGTAATATAATCCTCCGTCACCAAAAAGTAATTATCTGTACCTTCGGCCATATTGACATGCACCTCATAATCACCATAACCAAAATCCTCCATAGATTCTTGCAGGCAGCGGATAAAAAACTCCTTATCTACCTTTTGAGGTGCTTTGCCTTCGCCATAAGCTAAGCCATATTTTATTGCTGCATCGGGAAAGAGCAGGTTATAAGGAATCGGCCAGGTTGAAAACCGGCCCGTACCTCCTTTTTCCTCAATTCCTAAATGGATTTGCTCATTAGTCCATTTTATATCATCATCGTCTGCAAGGAAAACATGAGCGTAGCTAATATATTGATTGGGTTCATATTCCCGGGCAAAAATAGCTCCTGTATCCAGGATTGCTTTGATCAACTCACCTTGAAAAGAAGTTGCTGTAGAGAAAAAATTAGTGTCTCTGCCATATTTGGCAACTTTTTGCGACACATCATTTATCATAAATTGACAAACATCAGCAGCACTATGTCCTTCCATGGGGTCGAGCAGATCGTTTTCAATAAAAGCTATGCCCAAATCATCACAAGTTTCCCGCATCAAATCCCGTTGCTTGGCTAAAACAGGATTTGTCATATGCCATGGAACAGAATAATGAACAAATGCCTTAGCCCCCATCTTTTGAGCCTGCTTGGGAATATTAATACCGTCTGCTAAGTCATCTATGGCAATAGCCAGATCGGCTGTGTCAGATGCTTCTTCAATTTCGCTCATAGAACAACCAACCAATAATATCTCCGGACACTCTTTTCGGATTGTTTCAAATATATTATCTACAGTGCCTGGGATAACAGGATTCATAATAAAAACCTTGACTTTGGGGTCAGAAACCAAAATCATGGCGCAACTTATCATAACTTCTTCTTCGAAATCAGCTGGCATTGCCCCGGCAACAATTCTATCGTTGCCATATTTTTCCTTGAAGAACCTGTCGTAAGAGTCAGCAGCGTAGGCATAGTTAGTTAAGCCCTCACATAAATAGGCAATCTTAAAGCCCTCGCTTTGTGATGGTTGTACCCGTTGACCATCAGGTGGAGATGCTTCTCTGCAAGCTCCCAGTATCATAGCTAAAATCAGTACCAATAACAAGAGCAGAATATGTTTTCGCAAAACTAAAACCTCCAAACTGGAAAACTATTTTCCCTTTTGTGCAGGATCCAGGAAACTCAGCTTTATACCCCCGCAACTTGGTGGGAATATAAGCTGAGTTATTTCTTTACACTAGCAACAACATCATCGCGAACACCTTATTCAAACGTTAAATAGTCCGTTCTCATCAGCAAAAAGTTATCATATATTTCGCCGGTCCCATTCTCTGTATATGGGGCCTCATCTTTATAGGGAGTCAGGAAAACCTCCACGCCGGCGTAATCCTCCATGATTTGCTTCAAAACTCCGACATCAATGCCTTCTTTTGATACTTCGCCGTTTATCCATTTAATTGCATACTCGGCGGCAGACAGGGTATACATATAAGCAATATCCACCGGCCAGGCAGAAACCCTGCCAAACATGTCTTTTTGGGCTAAAGCATCCCGGATTAAAGCGATAGTTTTTTCACGAGATAATGCTGCTTCACCCCAAAACCCAGTATCTTCATTATCCCAAGGGCCATGATAATCAACAAAGTATGGCAAGCTGTCATAAAACCCCGCCCTGCAGGGTTGGGGAAAAATCGCGCCATTTTCTATCACTGCCTCTACAAAACCGGGAAAACCATGGGCATCAAAGAATGCAGTATCTTTTCCATACCGGGCAACCATTTTCGCTATCTCATCCATAAAAAACTGTTCCTTCTCACATTGAGGGATGTCGAAATAGGTCTCGTTGATGACTTCAACAAATTTCAGGCCCAATTTTGCACAAGCTTCTTTTACTAGGTCACGGCGACTACTTATCAGCGGAGTGTTAATACTGTAGATAAAGGAATAATGAACGAAGGTTTTTGCCCCTAATTTCTGCGCCTGCCGCACCATAGCCGGCCCCATACCCAATACATCTGTATCTAGGACAAGATCTGTTTTTTTCACTGTCTTGGACACAGTGGACCAGGGATAATCACCTATAATAGGGGTAATATATGCCACAAAGATATCATTTCTTGTCGATTTTATATTATCAAAAGCGGCACTGCTTCCATACACATCCGCATCTACGATGATTGCTTTTATATCCGGGTCTTCACCCAGATCCTTCACCAGCTTAATCATCTCTTCTCTCTCGCCCAAATAATTATCCGGCCAGGTCACATGAACAACTTTGTCCTTGCCATACTTTTTGGCGATCAGCAGCGCAGAGCCATATGAGCCATTCCCTCCGCCACTCACGGTAGTGCTAATAATAGCAATTTTGTCCTTGGTGGATGGATTACCTGCTTCTTGAAATATGTAAATGGTTTCGCTGGCACCACTGCCTTCTATCCTCAGTTTGGCGGTTCTGGCTTTGCCGGAATAGTTTTCCTTCACAATAAAATCCAGTTTTTCATTTCCGCTACCGGAGGTAAAGGGCAGTTTGATCCAATCTTCGTTATTGAATACACTCCAAGAAACATTGGCAGTTATATCGACCGTATACTTTCCCTCGGTGAAGGCCTGAATTCTTGTTTGGGAAGCTTTTATAGCCGGAGCCACGCTATCCTGATAAATGGAAATCGTGTCCTCTCCTACGCTGGTTCTTATTATTATGCTTCCTGTACGCATATCATCGGATGGGTTGGGGGCGAGAGTAATTATTAATTTATCTAGACCCGTGGCTTGCATGTAGCCATCGCTGGGAGAATCAATTCTGATCCAGCTATCATTTGATGTTGCTATCCATGAGGGTGTCTCTCCTAAATCGCTGCTGTCAATCCCTGACAATGATCTATAAGGTATATAGATGGTTCTGGTTTCTTCCTCTGTACCCGAAGCAAATATTGGATTTATGAACTGGGTTTTCTCACTGTGGGACGGCTCTATATTGGTATCCGCACATGCAACAAATGCTACAACCAAACAAATCAGGTAAACTATAATAATAAATCTCTTCACTATTAAATTACACCTCCTGCAAAATTCAGCATTTTAAGTGGGGATTCCCCGCCTCCTGCAGGGAATCCCCACTTGATTTTTGTTTACTTCAATGTTGGCTGGATTGATACTAATTTTATCAAAACCGATTTTTGCAATATTGCGCCATCACTGAGTTCCCTTTTTACCTCTCGGACAGAAACCATTTTATTGTTATTTACCAATACATCAATGCTTGTCCAGGGAGAGGGGAAACGGCTCTCATAAAAATGCTTAATCAAAACACTTATTGAGTTGGTGTCAAATACATATAGCTTTATACTGTTACCCTCTCTATATAATTCGACTCAAAATCAGGAAGGGTTTTTTCTTTGATATTTAGGTAATCAGCTAATTGTGTAGATGTAATGCTATTTTTATAATAAGCATCAAAAGCCATGTTTAGATAATGTTCACCAAGGTAAGATACCAGATTCAGTAACCTTTTCACGCCAGACCTTCAATGCCTTTTCTGAATTCCTCCAGGATTTTTGCTCATCTATAGGAACACCAAGATACTGCCGCAGGGCCTTGGCAGTATCTATAATATCAGATTTTACTAAATCTCTAAGGATATTTCTTTGATTAGTTAACTCGCTACCTTCATTCAACTCGTATAGGTTGTCAATCATATTTTCCGCTTCGCGAAAAACCTTAAGGACGCTAGATGGAATCATATTGTAAACAGCATTTGGTGCTGTTCTAAAAGATGTTTTGGCCCTAGATGGATCGGGTGGCTCGGAAAAGAAAAAGACAGCCAGTGGAATTTTATAGACCTCATAAGCTAATTTTTCCAACTGCACATAAGTCGGCGAAGAAGAGCCTTCTTCCCAACTCAGGATTATACATGGCTCTTTTTTCATCCTATGTGCTACATCATCAATGGAAAGGTTTAGTTCGGCTCTTGCCCAAGTAAGAATGCTCGGGTTTACTGGGATGGATGCACTCATCTTCGCACCACCTTTCAATCATATTATACTTCATTTTTCTGTTTTACGCAACCTGAATTTTTTTTTGTCATGAACAAATTATATTGTCTTTTTGTTCGTAAAAAATAAAGGAAGCCTGACAAAAAAGCTCCCTTTATTTCCTCGTCACTCTCTTAAGTAAGAGATATAGATTTGTGAGTTCTATTCCGCCAGATATGCCTTGATATAATCAGCTACTATAATCGCTGCCTGAGCTCTGGTGCAGGCTATTTGGGGTCTAAAGCTGTTATCCGGGAAGCCGATTATAAGGCCATACTGGTATAGCTCTTGAACTGCCGAGAGGCTCCAGGAATTGATCTTGTCATTGTCACTAAAATTGGGCGCGGTCTTGATTTTTGGCAATAGCATCCCTGCCGCCGGCAAAAAGTTTTTGACCATAACTGCGATTTCTTCCCGGCTGATAGGTTCATTAGGCCTAAAAGTCCCGTCCTCATAACCACTGATCACACCTTTTGCCACCGCCCAGTTGACATAATTCTCATACCAGGCCCCTTTTGCCACATCTTTAAACCCGGCTTCGGGAGCGTCTGTCAAAACTTCGGTCCAGGGTAAAGTCCCCAGGAGCATTTTTAAGAATTCCGCCCTGGTGACGGTAGCATTTGGCAAAAAGAGATTGTTGCTCCGGCCTTGAACTATGCCGCGGGCTGCCAGGAAATCGATGGCGTCCTCCGCCCAGGTTACACTATCGCTAAAGCTAAACTTCTTCTGCTGCACCAGGAATAAACCAGGCTGGGGTGCAGCCAGATTCAAACACTGCCCTTCTTCATCATAGAAGCAAAGAGAGATGGGGATAACTATCCCGGATTCAGCCAGATACCCGGCAACAAGCTGCTCCCGGGAACCGTCCGCTGCCGACAATTTATAAGGAATGGAAAATTTTACCAAATTGTCCAGTTGAGTTAGCGGCTGTCCTCCTTGAGTAAATTTCACACTCAAGGCTTTTTTAGCTTGTGTGACCAAGGTTGATGTATCCTGATTCTCAAAAGTGATGACCAGGTCTTTACCGGCTTTATTAGCTTGAGCGATCAGCAATCCGTCTAAAGTAATTTCACCCAGGGCACACTTACCGCTGACAGAAAGGGCATTTTGTTCTGCCAAAGCTTTCAGAGCTTCTGCCGTGATAATGATATCGGTTACATCCAGATTCTCTGTGCCAATGATATTGAGGATGAGCTGGGCCTGGCCGCCGGGCTCCAGTTGGTTTTTAATTTTGCTGAGGGCGGAGGCGATATCTGAGGCTTTCACTGTGGTAGTGACCTTGCCATCACCACTGGTTGCCTTGATTTCCACGGTTTCGGTAATTTTGTTGCTAAGGGTCTTTTCTTCTCCTGACAGGACAAAATTACCGGGGCCGCCAATTTTACTGGCAACATCTTCCTTGACAACAATCGATACAACATTGCTGACCCAGTCAGGAGTATTTGCATCATTGGTGTTGATCTGCGGCATTATCAAACGAGGTCTATCTAAATCGCCACCATCCTGCTTCCAGGCCAGCATTATTTTGTTATTATCCACAGGGGACTGCCAATAAATCCCCTTTTCTTTATCATCTAGGTTAAAGGAGGCAGAATAGCCATCGGCAGCGGTTATGGTTATGCTTTTGGCAGCAGGCCTTAAGGCAACTACATGATTTAGCAGATCCTCCAGATAAATTCCGTCAAAAGTTGCGCTTCTATCGGAGCCATAAGTATTTAGACCCGGATAGAATTTATTGATCTGTGCATATTGCCGCGATTCGTTTTTGAAGCCGTCTATGCTGAAATAACCCGGCTTAACCACGTGACCGCTAATTGTAAGCTTAGCTGTTCCTGCGGTAGCATCGCCTATGTAGTCTTTAGAGTTGCCGCCGCCAGACGGTCCAAAGCTGGCTGCAATGGTGTGGGCGGATCGAACATCCCGGAAAGTATAGCTGCGCCCAATATCTACGCTCTTTCCATCCACCAGTATTTCAGATATCAGATAGCCGTTATCGGGGGTGATATCGAAGATTTGGTTTGAGTCTTCCACTACCTCAACTTCTCCCTTAGGAGAAATAGTGCCACCTGCACCAGCAGAAGCAGTTATAATGTAAGTTTCCAGGATTGGGCCACCCTCAGGCTCAAAGAAAGCCTCAATGGTATTGTCATCTGTTGTTACATTTAAGAATGTAAAGCTTGGCACTGGGCCTATGCTCATATCATTCACTTTCACATCTTTAATTGCATAGTCGTCATTAGGGGTAATGGTAAAGGTCTTATAAGAACCTTTTACCACCTCTACATCCCCACTGGGAGTGATAGTTCCGTTCATACCGGCTGTGGCCTTGATGATATATTTATCAGAAACGACAGTTTCCTCAACAGTGATATAAGCAACATTTCTAATCCAGTTCGGGGTATTGATATCTCCTGCATTGCTTTGGGGCACCACCAGGCGTGGTCTTGCTAAATCATTGCCATCTTCTTTCCAGGCAAGTAAAATCTTGTCACCATTGGCATAAGAAGACTGCCAATAAATACCTTTTTCATCGCTGTTTAAATTAAAGGTGGCAGGAGGATAGGAATCACTTGGCGTAACCGTTATCTTGGTTGCATTGGGGTTTAAAACCATAATCTGCTTAAGCAGGTCTTCCATATATATACCATCGAAGGTGGCACTCCTGTCGTTACTATCATTGTTACGCCCGGAATAAAATTTATCGGTTTGGGCATAAGGAGCAGCATAGCTTTTCAGGCCTGCCATGCTGAAATAGCCTGGTTTTTCCACTTGCCCATTTATTGTAAGCAGGGCGGTTGCGGCAGTGGCGTCGCCAATATGGTCGGGTTCGTCGTCAATAAGGCGGAAGATGGTTTCAATTATATGATTAGCCTGGACTTCTGAGAAGGTATAGCTACTGACTGCACCTATGCTCTCTCCATCCACCAAAACATCAGCAATCAGATAGTCACTATTGGGGGTAATGGTAAAGGTCTTACTGGTGCCTTTTTCTACCTCAACTTCTCCGTTAGGAGAGATAGTACCTCCCAGATTCGCCGAAGCTGTGATAATATAGGTTTTTTGGTCGCTGCCTACATATTCAAAGAAGGCTTGAATGCTGTGACCTTCAGCGGCTACATCAAGGAAAGCACAGCTGGAAACTGCCCCTATACTCTTTCCGTCAACCAGCACATCTCTAATCAGATAGCCATCGCCGGCTTCGATGGTGAAGGTTTGATTGGCGCCTTTTTCTACTTCTACTTCCCCGCCGGGATCGATAGTACCGCCCTCACCTGCTATGGCTGTGATGATATGGGTTTTGCTGCCGCCCGCATATTCGAATAGGACCTCAATAGCGCCGTTGGCAGTTACATTGATGAAAGCGCAGCTTTGGACCGGGCCTATGCTTTCTCCGTTGATCAGGACATCTTTGATTATATAGTCATCTTGGGGGTTGATGGTGAATATCTGATTGGCCCCTTTATTTACTACCACTGTCCCGCTGGGGCTGATAATGCCGCCTGGGCCTGCTTTGGCAGTGATGATATAGGTTTTAGGAACGACAGTTACTTCGGCCCAGGCTACGCCGCCGTTGCTGCCGAAATAGGCTTTGCCGTCCGGTGAGACATGGATTGACCAAACATCGTCAAAGGCACCCGCCGGCCAGCTCCCTGCTGCAGAAGAGAAGTTTTCTGCGATGGATATATTGTCGCCGCTAACGTTGCATCTGTAGACGCCGAGGCCGTTGGTGGCTAGCCAGAGATCGCCTGTATCATCCACAAAAACCGTCCGGATTTCGGGATAAAAACCCGGCTTTGCCTTGGCTTTCAGATCCGGGATCAGGTCGTCGCCTTTATAGCTTTTGACGCTGCCGCCGGGGGATATGTAATCCAGCCAACCTCCGTCATTGGCCGGGTCATGCGCTCCTGACATCCGGGTGATATAAGCGCCGCCTTCTGGGTCTATAGATATAGAGCGTGACCAGGTATAATCATTTCCGGCCGGAATGGGGTAGGGGGTGACCACGCCTTCCGCGCTGATATGGGCATAGCTTTGATCCGGCCAGGGCAAAGTGATATTCGAGGTGCGATAGGTAGTTACCCAGGCCCCGCCCATGCCGTCGCTCTTGACAGCCCAGGCGGAAACAGTGGGCAGCCCGTCTGCCATTTTCCAGCTCTGCCATTGATTGGTAGCGGGTGCGAACTTTGTCAGACCCCCTGCCATGCCGCCGTTAAGCAGCGTATGCTGGGTGGCGAGCCAGACATTCCCCTCTTTATCGACATCCAGGTCATAGACGCATTCACTGGGAAGGTTGGAGCTGGAATAGAAAGTGAAATTGTTATTTTGATAGCGGGCGAAACCATAGTGGTTTGTGGGCGGAGCGGTCTGGCTGCCTACGCTTCCTCCCTGAGCCAGCCAAACGCTGCCATCGGGGCCGAGGGCGATCCCCGTGACAAAATCAGTCTTCAGCTGGGGCGCCGTATATTTGGTTATCGTGCCAGCAGGTGTTATATAAGCCGCGCCCGCTCCGTTTGAGCCGGCCCAGATACCACCTGTATCGTCACTGACCACGGTGCGGATCGAGGCATTGGGCATGTTATTCATTCCGCCTGGATAAATATGGAAATTGCATTTTAAGTCCGGGTCGGGATTGCCGCCCGCCTGGCCTACTACGATTTTGGTCAGGAATTTTACACTCCAGCCGCTGTTGTCATGGATCAGCAGGCGCAAAGGGCCGCCTTGATTATCCGTGATATTGTCATATCCCGGCGATTTGTCATCAGCCACCAGGGGTAATCCGTTACCGAGGGTCGTCCCCTGGCCAAAAGCTACGAGGACCGGTTTGCCGTTGATCCCATCCTTCAGCTGGCTGGCCGTAAAGGGCCCCGGGCTGTAGCCATCGGAGGCAAAAACAGTGAATACCGAACTCTCCGCACCATCCGCAAAACCGATGTTCTGCAGCAGTTTATAGAGCTCAACACCCTGGACTACCACGGTATTACTGCTGATTTTATAGGAATCCTGGACAATGATATTATCCATGGCTTCCAGTTCGGCAATAGTATAGGTCTTATTATGCACCAGGTTCTGGCCGGAGATTTCCAGGGTTTGATCTGCATATTGGCTGTAGACGCCGAAATTGTGTTTCCAGGCGTTGATAGTTGCCGCGCTGACTATGATTTCGCTGACATTAGTAATACATTCTGCTGTTGTGCCGCCCTCAATGATCAGGCGCATCGGTCCGCCCTCTGCCAGATTTAGAGGTTTTGCCGAGTCATCAATACCCTTGCCGTAAGCCAGAATGACCTTTTTCCCTGCAGCGGTCAATTCTTCATAACAAAGGGTCGTGCTGTCGCCATCGTTGTTCTTTATGGTAATTTCTTCCATTAAGGTACTGGCGCCGATATCTTTGTCATAGAGCAGGCTGTACAAATCCAAACCGCGATAGAATTCGCTGCCGCCACCGACAGTATAGTCGCCATCGACAATATAACGCTGTTTGGTCTCCAAAGCCCCTACGGTAAGGCTGACACCGCCGCTTTGAGCTACGGCACCGCTGAATTTGATTTGCCGGGCAGCCAGGTCTTCGTATCCGGCGCCGATATGAGCATAGGGATCCGGATCCAGCTTGACCACGATTTTAGTCAGGTTGGTGACAGAGGACCTGGTATCGCTGACCTCATCTACGGCATGGGCATCACGCTCCACTGCCGTTTGCCCGCGGACAAACTGCAAGGGGCCGCCGTTGTTTTTAATATCTTTGCCGGTTACGGGGTCTACGCTGACATAACCGGGTGTTGTTCCGCTGCCGCTAACCAAGGGGTAACCGTTTTTGGCAAAGGCCACCATCATCCCCAAGCCAGCGGCGCCGCGCTCGGAATTGAAACCCTTATCGCCGATTTTTGCCAAATCGTATACGGCGGAGGCTGTGCTGTTACTGCCGCTGTACAGCTCCACGCTACCCAAACTGCCCTGGAGGCCGACCACTTCCGTCAGCAGGTATTCCAGGTTGACTCCTTCAAAAAGATCCTGGAGGATCTCGTCATTGTATGTTCTGTAAGCATAGTAGTTCTTTTCCTGCCGGCCCTCATTATCGCGGTCGCGTTTACTTACGGCCGAATCATAAAGAATGCTCTCCAGTTCTGCCAGGGTAAAGGCCCGGGTTTGGCTTTCGCCGCCGGCAGTAATTTCGACTGTCAGCGCCTGCTGGTTTTTCATGGCCTGATAAGCGGCAAGAGGGTTTTCCAGGTGGGTAGAGTAGCGAATGCCCTTGCCCACATAAATCTCCTCTAAACGCTGAAGCTGCTGGGAGCCATTATTATAAAAGTAAGCATAGTTTTCTTCCGCATTGGCATTGGCGCGGTTCAAGCCATCCGTTTTGCCATAGATCAGGCGCAAGGGGCCGCCCGAATTCCCTAGCCCGCTTTTATAACCCTCCATCCCGGCATTGCGGACATAGGGGTAACTGTTGACGCCATAGGCCAAAAGCACCGGATAGCCTTTTTTGACCGGGTAGTTGTTGGCGTCCTTTTCCCAGATCCCCACCTGATTGTCCGGATGATATTCGATGGTAGCCAATTGAGCTTTGGTGGGACGGTCGGTCCCGATATCCAGGGGTGATTTTTCGTAAAAGTAAAACAAATCAGGATTGGCCAGCTGATAAAAGGAGAATTCGGAGCTGATCTGATAATTGTCCCAGGAGGCAAAGCTGACCAGCGGAGTGTCATCATCCGCGCTCTCGCCCTTTTCCGCCTTTTCCTCATCCACACCCATACCCACGAGCAAATCCCAAAGCTTTATCCCCTCATAATCATTAACATACCAATAGGTAGTGTTGGAGAGACTGTATTCTTCACGATGGCAAAGCGCTGGATTATCATTTGCCATCTCTTCCAGTTCCCTGACGGTATAGTTGACCTCCCTGCCCAGTTCATCGCCGGTAAAGGTCAGTATAAATTCAGTATTGGCCGGATTGTTATAGGCATCATTGGTGGCTGTGATATGCTTAAAGCCCGGCGGTGGCAGACCCTCCTCCACGTACATATAAGCAACACTGCCAAATTGCTTGCCCGGCGATGCTCCCTGATCATAGACCAGCTTCAGCGGCCCGTCGTCATTGCCCAGGCCGGGTACCATTCCCGCGGCAAGATTAAAGACAAAGGGAGCGGCATTGCTGCCGTCGGCATAGGAGGTGCCGTAGGCCAGGATCACCGGGGTTGTAGCATTCTTGATATTGGCATATGATAAGCGTCCTACTTCCTGCCGCCAACGGTTTTTAAAGACAACCTCAACCTGGTCGTCCAAGGGGCTGACATTGGAGTTGACCAGACCGTCCAGGATAGACAGGACCTTAACACCCTCATACATCCGCCCGGTAGCAACGCCGCCGCGCAGGTCGGTGTAGAGGCCGCGCTGGATATTGGCATCCCCGGTTTCTTCCAATTCCCGGACACTGACCGGTATGCTGTTAATGACCCCCGGTCCTTCCACAGTTAAGGTGGCGCCGGTAAGGGCATCGATATTATAAGGAGCGCTGCCGCCGGCTCCCCCGTTGGTGATATGTTTATAGGAACTGGCTGCCGCAGCTTTAATGCTTATGCTGTTGACCGCATGAGCCCCGCTTGTCCCCTCTATCATGAGCCTGAACAAGCCGCAAGGTTCAGTTTGGGTTCTGATATAGCCTTCCCAGGCATTGCTTGTATTGTTCCAGATCTCATAAACGATAATGGCGTTTTTGGCGGCCAATTCACTTTTTTTCAGATTGAATGCGGATATGCCGGACCAGTTATCCACTGTGGCAAATTCGATTTCGGCATTATCGGGTAATTCTTCCAGCAGGAAAGAAAGAGGCACTCCTCTTACCCTATCGGTTCTTTCGCCGCTTTGGGTTGTATAGGTATATTCCCAGGTAGCCCGCGGCATCATCAGCAATTCCCCGCGGGTCATGGTTTTGCCCAAAATTGTAATGGCCGAACTTAAGATTTCGGCGCCTGCCCTGACCTTGTTGACGCCGCTATTAAAAAGGTTGGTTGTTATTTCATCCGGCGCTGTTTGACCAAGCATCAGCTGAAACATGCTGCTATCGGCAAGAAAGGGATTGGAAAATGGCGCCGGGGTATCGGGAATGGCAGTCAGGTCGGTCTGGTTTCTGGTATTTTGCCAGGCCAGCATGGGGCCTATCGGCGAAACCACAGTATTGTTGAAATTGGGGTAATGATAGCGCGGCAGGCTTAGATCCACGCTTGTGGTCATACCTCTGTCTCCCGGGGAAATAAGCTGGATAGTGCCTTTATCGCTATATCCGCTCAAATTCAAAAGCCTTTCCAAGTCCACACCGATCCCGCGATAGATCCGCCTGGCCGGGGTATTGCTATTTGCCGAATAAAGGCGCTCTGTTACTGTTTCATTCCCCAAGGCTTGTAATTCCCCCAGAGAATAGGATTTCTCCCGGCTGACATTATCTCCCGTATATGTAGATCCGCTCACCAGCCCGTCCCCGGTAACAAGCAGGACAGGATTTTCGGTGACAAGACCTTCCGGGATGGCAGCCGGCAGGGCCCATGTAAGAGGCACATTTGCAAAAAGCAGGGCCAGGCAAAGCAGCAAAGCCAGGGTTTTTTTCCGGAAACGGTTTCTTTCGAGCAGAGATTGCATAATTCTCTTCCTTTCTTGTCTTAAAATAAAAATACCGCCAGAAAAGAAGGCGGCAAAAAAACGCTTTCCTTTCCAAAGTAAGGGGAGGCATATCCGTTTCCAGATATACCCAACGGCTGCAAGCCATAGCGAAGAAAATTCGCTTTAGGTAATGCAGCTCGGAAAACAGAAGTATTATTCAATTAATGTTATTATAACACATGGACATCCTGTATTTCAATAGTGCCGGTTTTAAAAATAAATTACTTTTATTTCCAGTACCTATTATATATAATGGCATTTGTTATGGCAAACAGCAGAAAATAATTGCAAGCCCGCCCTAAAAATTCTCTAATGGTTTTAGGGCGGGCTTAATGGGTTAAGATAATAGTAGCTTACGGCGCAGAGTCGTAAATAAAAAACAAGAATTTTGTTCAATACTTTTCGAGGAGCGAAAAGTTACCCGCATTCTGATTTCTGAATACTGAATCCTGAATACTTGCGGATGAAATCCGCCTTAGTTTTACCTGAATTGTCTAACGCTCAACATATAAGCCTTCAAATACCGCATTGTCTGTGAGGACATTATCATTGGAGCTTTTGCTGACTCTGTTAGCCGTAACACCGGCCGGATTGGGGGCGATGTCTGTTCCTTTGGCGCTTGGGTCAATAGTCAGATCAAATTCAACGATCACATTATTGCCGCCATATAGCTTATAGTCGCCCAGCCTGATCTCCAGCATACGTGTTGCGGCGTTGAAGCTGTATCCGCTTGCGCCGATCCCGCCGGTGTTTTTGGGGATCTTGGTTATTACTTCATCGCCTTCATCGCTCTCCGCCAGATAACGCACACTGCCGGTGACAAGTGTCAACCCGGGCGGCAATACATCGCTTACTTGGATGTGGTCAGCCCTTTCGGCCGGGTTGCCATCATTGGAAA
>Ga0082212_10008041_pt1 | contig 13848 bp, 8 predicted proteins | sample TergutNt197P3_FD_71548 | JGI IMG/M metagenome (GOLD analysis project Ga0082212, IMG submission 71548) | Neocapritermes taracua P3 segment gut microbial communities from Petit-Saut dam, French Guiana - Nt197 P3 | ecosystem: Host-associated > Arthropoda: Insects > Digestive system > Gut ... | reverse complement strand
TCCGATCTCGTTGGGGGCGACGTGCAACGTCACGGTCGATTTGCCGAGGTAAGCATCCCAATCAAACTTGACCGTTTCACGGTCGGTTGCGCGAATCGTCGTGGCAAGTTTCTCGTCAAGCAACGCCAAGCTCTTTAAGCCGGTTGATGGTAGCGCGGGTGTTGACTCTGATGCTTCAAACGCCTTTAGTTGCGCGATGATTTTTTCCAACTGCTGCTTTTCCTCCGGTGTCATCGTGACATCGGCCAACAGCTTCTCGTAAGACTCAAGCGACGTGCGAATGATTGGTGTGCCGGTTGCATTGGGGACGAAACTTCGTAGCAAACGATCACGAATTAATTTGGGCGTGCCTTCGTCAGATGCAATCTCTGTGAGTATTCTTCGCGATGCTTCTCCCGGTTGCATTTTGACAATCATAAGCCAAGTCGTATATAATTGTATTAAGGGAGTATCTTCTGATTCTTTTTCTTTAAACAAATCATTCCATTCTTTGAAGCTAGCATACAATATTGCGTTGAAGGCAGCTTTCCCGGCATCTGTAGTTACGCGTACTGTTCCTGTTCCAGTTTCAATCATATCCGTATATCGAATGACTGTGGCCTCTAACTGCTTCGCAATAAAGTCTTCCATCTGTGGCTGATTATCACCTGAAAGTGGGGATTGTGTCGCAAGAAGAAACACTTCAAACGGCGACAGTGCCCTGGCAAAACTTGCGACTTGTTGCACGTCCATGTTGATCGAGCCCATACCGGCGTCGTTGTAGCCGATCCGCAAGCCCCAGTTCGGCGGCGTGAACGCACCGTCGTAATCGCGGACGCCGGAGATAACGCCGTTGAGGTAAATCCGCATTTGCTTCGTGTCCCAGGTCACGGCCAGGTGGTTCCACACGCCGTCATACGCGTCGTCCCGCGATTCCAGCGTGACCGCACTGCTTGGCTGCGGACGACCGATGTGAAAATACACCTTCTTGTTGGAACCTTCGGTCGTGACCCGCATTCCCGACCAATAGCCGTCGCCCATGCCGAGAATCGTGCCGTTGACGCTGCCGGCGTTGCCCGTGAGCGAGCCGGGACCGTTTTTGCGAAACCAGATGGTAAACGAAAAGCCCTTGTCCGTCGGTTCAAACGCCGGGGCTTCATAATACGCCTTGTCGAGCCGCACCGCTTTCGCCTCCGGCGTGATGCCCTCGACCCATTCCAACGTTCCTCCGTTGGGTTGTAAGGTGAAATCGTCATTCAGCAGTTGGCCTTCGTCAACAACTAAAAACTGCCTGTTGGCAACCGGCAGGTCACTTCCAACTGCCGACTTCCAGCTTCCAACGACAATCAATAACAACATTCCAAAAAGGAGGTACAAGTTTTTTTTCATGGTAAGCTCTCATAATAAGGTTATTGCCGGCAAGTTTTATACCCCAAGGTCGGGCGGTCACACCGTGACCGCCGCAATGTTTGTGGGGATATTATTTTCCGGCGAAAGCATATTTGCCGTTTGGCAGTCTATTCAAATTCTTAATATTTTCAAAGCACGAGCAAAAAGCCTCACGGTTCCATCGACTTGCGGGCAAGCAACTGTCCGGCGTCGACACAAATTTGGTGGCAATCGTATGATGCCCGCCATTTGGCCCGATTCTTTTCACCGACCTGTTCCCAATTCATTTCCTCAAACCACTTGGCAATCTGATCCGCCCCACCGATACCCCAACCGCCCGAACCGAACGCGAACGCGGGCTTTTTCACATAACGATACAACCCCTTGATGTAGTTCAGTGCCGCAGCCATGGCAGGCATCATCTGACCGTTGAGCGTCGCGGAACCGAATGCGACCGCAGTGGCGTCAAGCATTTCGGTCGCAATGCGCGTCAGGGTCGTTCGTCGTGCGTGCAGGAGTTGCACGTTGACGTCCTGGGAAACGGATTTGGCTCCCGAGAGAATCGAATCGGCCATCAGTGCGGTACTCTCCCACATGGAGTCAAAGAGCACAACGATTTTCGGCACACATTGACCGGAAGCCCAGGCAATGTACGCTTCATAGATTGCCGTGAGATTTTTGCGCCAGATGAGTCCGTGGCTCGGCGCAATCATTTGAATATCAAGCTTGGAGGCCGCATCGAGCGTTTTCAGCACTTGCCGACCGTAAGGCGAAACGATATTCGCGTAATACGATTTCGCCTCAACCAAAATGTCGTGCAGGTTCCATTGGTCGTCGAAACGGACAGACGAGCCCAGGTGCTGCCCGAACGCATCATTGGAGAACAACAACTTGTCTTCCGGGAGATAAGTCATCATCGAGTCCGGCCAATGCACCATCGGTGTCGCGAGGAACTGCAATGTCCGCTTTCCCAGCCGGAGGCTTTCGCCCGGCGTGAGGACTTTGATACGCCAAGCGGAAAGGTCGAAATATCCCGCCAGTATTTCCCGACATTGGGCGTTGCAGACCAATGTCGCGTTGGGCAATGCTCTGAGGACGGTGGGCAGGGCACCGGCATGGTCTGCCTCCGCGTGATTGCAGATGACATAATCGACTTTTTCCAACGGTACAAGTTGTTGGATGTTCATCAACAATGGGTGGGCAAAACCGGCTTTGACGGTATCAATGAGAGCAACGCTTTCATCTTGAACGAGATAACTGTTGTATGACGTCCCGTGTTCGGTGTTGAAACTGTGAAAATCGCGAACGCTCCAATCAACGTATCCGACCCAGTGAATTCCGGTCTTGAGTTCCGTGTGCATGTAAAGACTCCTTGCTTGAGAAAAACATTTCGACAATGATTCTCAATATTATACCAATGAATACCGGCTTTCACTATAACCCCGTCAAAGCTTGTTTTGTGAACGGCAGTGCTTATTTTGCCAAAGGCAGCCGGGAACAGAGCGCAGTGACCGGATCGAACAGAGCGCAGTGACCGGATCGAATCGTGACGCAGTTTCAACGCAAAAAAAGTACAATTTCCAAGACTTTACGGTATAGCACGCAGATAGCGCAGATTTGTTATCATTTGCGCGAATCACTCAGCCTCCTTACAAAACGTCGCGGTAACGCAACTCGCAACTCTTGTTGTTTCGCGTACAAGAATCACTGTTTTGAGTGCCGGAATTGTTGCTTTGCGTACAAGAATTATTGTTTTGAGTACCGGAGGCGTTGATTTCGTTACAAGAATTGTTGTTTCGCGTACAAGAATTATTGTTTTGAGTATAGGAGGCGTCGATTTCGTTCCATGAATTGTTGTTTCGCGTACAAGAATTATTGTTTTGAGTATAGGAGGCGTCGATTTCGTTACAAGAATTGTTGTTTTGAGTGCAAGAATCATTGTTTCGTTTTTTCGTATTTTCGTTGTTTCGTATTAAAAAATCTCTCCTTATCATCCCTCTGCACGTTCAATGTTGTTTGATCGGAGTACCGACTGCTGTTTGGTCGGAGTACCGACTGCTGTTTGGTCGGAGTACCGACTGCTGTTTGGTCGGTGTACCGACTGTTGTTTGATCGGTGTACCGACTGTTGTTTGATCGGTGTACCGACTGTTGTTTTTTTGGAGCACCGATTCTATCGATTGTGTCGTTTACAAGCCGAATAACGCGAATACCGCAAAAAATGCCGTGATCTCTGCACGAAGTGCCGACATAATATGTCCGTCGACACACATAATATGTCCGTCGATACACATAATATGTTCTTCGACACACTTATTTATGTCCGTCGATCTACATAATATGTTCTTCGATCTACATAATATGTTCTTCGATACACATAATATGTCCGACGACACACTCAAAATCACGGCCGTGATCGACCAAATCTTCGGCGCAATCGGCAGAAAGCCGCACCGGTGGCATAATGATCGGCGTAATCGGTTAATTCGCAGGCAATTTGTAAGAAACGAGCGAACATTTGGTAGTTTTCCGCTTGTCATCCCAAAAGAGGTGGTAGAGTTTAACAGTTATGTTTAAGTTGCGCGTTTGCGAGTTGTGTAGCGAGTTGCGAGCGAGCGCGCCGGCAACGAAAATGAACAAACCTCATTAATAAAGGAACCCATGATGACAGCGAGTAAGAAAACCATGATCCCCCGGCCGCCATTGGCAGTGAAAAACATACGCAAATGTGATCATCCTTGTCGCAAAATTTTGATAAAAAGGGATTTCCAGCCGGCTTTGTTCTTGAGAAAAAGCGAAAAGGACATAAAATGGATTCATAAAGATTTAAATGATTTGGAGCCAAAACCATGTCAAGTGAACAGAGCGGCAATCCCTATCTTTCGCCGGAAATCAAAGCCCGGCTTCAGGAATGTTATACCACTGGCAATGCGAAAATGACGCAAGGGGGCCATGATTACGCGACGGAAATGTTCATCCAGTGCCTTGTGGGCGATCCGTCCAATATTGTCTATATTCAGGCGTATATTTTGAATTTGCGCCAGAAATACAACGACAATAAAAAAGGCAATTCCCTGGCGTTTCTGAAAAGTGCAGGAATCAAATCCGCTATCAAAACGGCTTCCGTCAGGAAAAAGTGGGAAGATGTCATAAAAAACGGCGCGGAAATGCTCAAAATCAACCCTTGGGATGCCGGAACCTTTGCCGCCATGGGGCGTGCCTGTCTTGAAATGGACTTTCCGATGGCCGGTTTGGCCTATTACAAACAAGCGGTCGAATCCAGTCCCAACGACGTGGAAATCAACCGCAACAGTGCCAGGGCTTTGCAGGAAATGGAGGAATACGATCAGGCGATCGCTTGTTGGAGTCGTGTCTTAAAAATCAAACCAAATGACGATGAAGCTCGCAAGTCTATCGGTGACTTGATGATAGAAAAAACTATCAAGGTTGGGAAATATAACAACGCCGAAAGCGAAAAGAATAAGAAATCCACCGCGCAGTATCGCGAAAATGTGGAAAATATCGAATACGAAGAACGCACGGAACTGTCGCCCGAAGAGCAATTTGAGAAAAGCATTCGCAAAGACCCGGACAACATCGCACTTTACATCGACCGTGCCGATTACCTGTTTCAGTCCAACCAGATCAAGGAGGCGGAAAATATGTTGTTGCGGCTTCTCAAAGTGCAGGACAAACCTGAGTTTCGCCTGCGTTTGATTGAAGTACGGCAACGACGCCTCATGGAGGATTTGAATAAAATCAAATCCAATTACGAATCGACAGACAAACCGGAAGTCAAAGAAAAGCTGAAACCCCAGTTCGCGGCGAAAAAACAGGAGCTCGAACAGGTGACGCTCCAAATGAGAACGATGCGGGTTGAGCAAAACCCTGGCAATTCTCACTATCGATTTGATATGGGTGATATTTATCAATCGCAGGGTAAATACAAAGAAGCGATTGCGGAATACCAAGCAGCCAAGGCAGATGTTTCGTTGCAAGGTGATTGTCTTCTTGCACTTGGGCAATGTTTCCAGCATATCCGGCAGTACAAATTGTCACTAACGCACTACCAACAGGCCATTGCAGCGATTGCGGGTGAAGGGGACGCGAAGAAAAAAGCTCTGTATCTCGCTGCTCGATTGGCGTATGGCTTAAATGACTATGACAAAGCTGATGATTTTGCGTCCCAATTGGCGGCGATTGATTTTTCTTACAAAGATGTTGGGGAGCTACTGGACAAAATCGCGGAAAAACGTATAAAATAATTTCTATTTTTCAAAAAGTAACATTAGGCCATTCTTGAAGAAATAATTATGCCAAATATTGCCAGTGCAAAAAAACGCCTCCGCCAGAATACCGTGCGTCGCGACCGCAATCGGGCGAATCGAAGCCGTGTTCGTAATCTCTGCAAGAAAGTTCTCAAAGCCGTTGCAGAGGGGAATGTCGAAAAGGCAGAAACGTGCTTCGTAGCAGCCGTTCAAGCTCTTGACAAGGCCGGGGCCGCAAATTTGATTCATCGCAACACGGCCAGTCGCAAGAAATCGCGTCTCTCGGCCATAATTCGCAAACTCAAGCAGTCGAAGGCCACTTGAGCATTCTTTCGATGTATTGGGATTTGCGGTTTTCCTGAATATGGGGTCATAGCTCAGTTGGGAGAGCACCGCGTTTGCAACGCGGGGGTCGTCGGTTCAAGTCCGTCTGGCTCCATTTTGTAAAGTATTAGGTATAAAATACTTAGGGTTGGAAATATCTATGTAGCATGGCGTAACGTAGTCAGAAAATTGTATAGTCTATACAATTTTAGGGAGTAACGTTCCATGCAATTTCCCAAACTCTGTAGGCAAAAAACCAAGTATAGTGACTTAGCTTTTGTCCGTCTAAATGGTCAAAAGCATTATTTAGGTGTTTATGGTACACCGGAATCAGAGGAAAATTACTATCGAATTACCGCCGAATGGTTAGTAGCCAAACGAACACCGTCCACATCTAAAACCGAAGTAACAGTAAACCATCTTGTTACCGTTTTTCTTGACCATGCAAAAACGTATTACGTGAAAAATGGTAGGACTACTGAAACGTACAATCATTTTGTGCGTATTTCAGAAAAACTTACCAAACTCTATGGTTCGCTACCAGTGGATAAGTTTTCACCTGCCACACTGGATACTCTGCGGCAGTTACTCATTGACGGTAGGCAGTCCACAAACAAGATAGATAAACCAGAGCCGCTAAGTCGCAAGTATGTAAACCAGTGTATTGAACGGTTACGGCTAATTTTCAAGTGGGGAGTAGCTAAGGACTTGGTAAAACCTGAAACACATTACGCACTGTGTCAGCTTGCTGGTCTGAAAAAAGGCAGGTCGAAAGCTAAAGAGTTACCAAGAATTAAACCTGTTGCCGACGATGTTGTAGATAAAACTCTACCTTTTCTACCATCCGTTGTGGTTGCTATGGTGAAATTGCAACGATTGACCGGAATGAGGCCAGGCGAGGTACGGTCTATGAGGTTTTGCGACATTATCACCGATGATACGGAATGGCTGTATATCCCGTATGAACATAAGACAGAACACCATGAGGACTGCCCCCGTTTGATCGTGTTAGGGGAAAGATCACAGTCGATACTTACCCCTTACCTTATGGACTGCCAAGATACCCCTGAAAAGTGGTTGTTTAGTCCGAAAGAGTCAGTTACCGAACGCAAGACTAAGTTAAGGGAAAAGAGAAAAACTAAGGTTCAACCGTCGCAAGTTGACCGACGGAAACCTAATCCAAAACGCCCTATCAAAGACCAGTATTCTAAAGAATCCTATCGGCGATGTATAGCCCGTGCCGCACAAAAAGCAGGAGTTCCTCATTGGTTTCCCAATCAGTTACGTCACACGGCATTGACCGCTATTAGGGCAATGGAAGGTATCGAAGCCGCCCAAGTTATGGCAAATCATAAAAATATCGCCGTCACTGAAATTTATGCAGAAAAGGACATAGCCAAAGCAAGGGAGTTAGCAAGAAAATATGGTTGAATCGAAATACTGACCATTGCATGAATGATTTTACGCCGACAAGTTGTTACCAGCGATTGTCGGCATGATCTCATTGGTTGGCATTGTAGGATCGGCATGGCATACCCAGCAATCGCCCAGTAACCCTCAAAACGGATGCTATCGGACGAAGGTGGTATGATAACCCATAACTCTGTCTTTGTAACGATACCAACCATTGCACCTTCAGTAATTCTGTTTTCTTAGCAAACACTATCCCAAAAATTTTTTAGAAAAAAACTAAATGACCTCATTTAGTAAGGGACTGTTATGCAGGTGCTACGGTTATTAAGTCGCCCCAACTTGGTAACTGGGTAGGTGGATATAGGTTCGCTAGATCAACAAAATCTAATGCAGAATACTACTTACCAGCTATTGACGAAGAGAATGAAAACGTTAAATGGAAAGACCAATATTTACAAGAAAGCATTGTTTCCATCGTTTGTAAGAGACTTTATTAACCTTTGGGTAGGTCTTATGAATACAAACGATAACGAATACATTTGTGACGTAGCTTTTAACGAATTAAAATGGTTAATAGAAGTTACTGATGATACTCGTGGTGGTTTAGAAGCATTGAAGGTAAAGATTAATGGGCGGGCGGGGACAGGGCACGGGGGCAAGGGGCAAGGGGCGGGCTGAGTGCTTGTTCAGGAAAACCGCCAAAAGACCATCAAAGGTATGAGTTCGTTCCAAGTGTTCTTGATGTGTGCAGGCCGAGAACACGTCTTTCATTGTTGCAACATATTGTAAATAAACAAGTTGTGGCAAGTGAATGATGAAGTGTTCTTGTGTTCCAAGTGTTCTTGTGGGAAATGAAAAAATTGATTTTGTTGCGACAAGCGGTAGTGACCGTATATGATAGCTAATAAATATAAATATATATTAAAAATGGTTTTTAGGAGTTCTTGCACACAGCACACATCATTATTTTCGCCAAGAACACTTGGAACACAAGAACACATGACGATATTGTCATTATAACTTGTTTCAATATATGATGTTACAACAAATGTCTTGTGTGTGTTTTCAAGAACACGTCAAGAACACAAAGAACACTTCATTTTCGACCGCCGTGCGTATATCTTGTTGCACTATTCTATGCAAAACAGATCGCCCGTTTCGTTAAGTGAGCATTTATCAAATAAATAATAAATCTTTGATATTTTTTGTTTTTTCTTTATTGACTTTAATTTTTGTCTTGGTATAATATGGAAAAAGCAGGGGCGTGATGCCCCGTCAATCACTCGGCAAGGTTGCTTTTATGAAAGGGCAAACACATGACTTTAGTGACCTATAAGACCGCCAGCATCGTACTCGGTTGGCCGAAAGAAAAAGTCTATTTGCGTGCGAAAGAGGGACGTATTCCTGCCCACAAAGCCGATGGTGTGTGGATATTCATTGTTGAAGAGTTGTACGAATTTATCCGCACAAACCAGTGCCAGTTTTCAAAAGAAAAATGTGACATTGCCTTGTCACAGAAACAGGCTTGAAAAGAAAAGGACACCACTGGCCAACAGAACGGCCTAAATTGTAATCCCAAGCAACGGTAGGAGGTTATTTTGAAATAACAGAAAATTGCCAAAAATTCACCTTATGAAAACCCTGTCCAATGGCAAGGGGCGAATAACTGATTCGCTTTTCAAAAGGTGTGGTAGCTACCATAGATTCCGGTAGCAAGCGTCAAAACAAAAAAACTCTGGCAGCTACCAACTGCCAGAGTTTTTTGCTTACTTAGAACTTGTATCGTCTAACAAACCGATCATCGTAACGTGATGATCTCAACTAAATCCTAAACAATAGAATAGGAACTGTCATTATGAGTAATTTTACAACAAACAACGTGGAATGTCAAGACCCTTGTTCACAAAATCCTGACATTTGCAGAAACATGAATTTTCGCTTGTTTCCTTCAGCAATAAGAACCTGCGGGGACGCAAAGAATGTCCTCTTTTCACTGACACCAGTAACTATCATATCTGATAACTGCAAAGAAATAATTGGTATTGACCATACACCATTTTATTTTAGCGATGGTAAACGGTCTAAGAAAAATTCAGAATACGCCACTTGTGTAATTCTGGACTTTGATAATAACGATAATGACCCGAACCTAATAACCAATGTAGCGGCTAAGTTGCAAGAGTTAGATTGTCACTACGTAATCGTACCTTCCCGTAGTCACATGAAAGATAAGGAGGGGGAAATTGCTAGACCTAAAATTCATGTTTACTTGCCATGTTCAAAGGATATTACTATAGGACATTACAAACAAATTCAAAAGAAACTATTGTCTATCTTTCCTACAATAGATACATCTGTGTCGAACGATACAGCCCGTTTCCTTTTTGGTAATTCTGATAACTTAACATTTATAAAAACAATGGAACAAGGTGAATTTATCGACCTCTTGTACCCATTCGACGATATTCTATTGCAGAATAATACTGAAACACCAGTGTTACGTACACTTGTTACAAGTCCGCCGTCGAGTTCGGTAAACTTACATTCAGATAGCGATCTAGGCGGGCTTGCCTGTCTAATAGGTAAGGTAGAACCTTCCGGTTGGTATCCTAATATTTTCACAGGTAGGTACGAATATGTTGAGGAACGTGTCATAACTCGTGATGAAATACTACGGTTTATCCTAACACAACAAGAACAGATTGACTTTGCTAATAAACGTTATTTGCTACCTGCCGATGATGAAAATGTACACCCCCTTGACTTACTTACTCGGCAAGATATTCACGATCTACTTATGGAGTTAGATTGGAAACTTGCTGGAGAAACTAACGATGAGGCTGAGAATTGGGGCTACCACCACCCCGCAAAAAAAGAGTTAGACAAAGTTAGTATCCATGTAAGCGAGAAAAAGCGTAACGTACATGTTTTTACTGATAGCAAAAATTGTCCATTACCAGTCGGTGATTGTGGTTTCCCTGCGGCTTACGTGTATCTTAAATACGGATATAGCCCTGAATATAATGCCGAGCATTGGAAATTTGCGGCTAAAGAGGTAGCAGAGAAAAAAGGGTTACAACCTAAGTCACCAGTAAGTGACAATGAAATTGACGAACTTGAACCTCTTGTAGAAAATGAGTGGCCGGTTCACGCCTTACCGGAAAGTGTTCGTGCTTATGTACAGTCTGTTACCGCCGCCTTAAAATGTAACCCCGCACTGATAGCTACTCCGTTACTTGCTATGTTATCCTACGCTACAAGTCAGCGACATGATCGTGTCTATGTATTGGATGAGGATTGGGAAGAAGCGATGATATTATGGACAGCCGTAGTAGCTCGCCCTGGGTCGATGAAAACGTCGGCAATAAAACAAATAATCAAGTTATTTAGCGATGTTCGAGAATGTGAATCAAATAATAGAAAAAGAGTGAAAACCGAATCTGACTATGTTACACAAAAGCATAAAGAGCAACGTAAACGTAATTCAAAGAAAAATTACGATTGTATTGACCCTAATACCTGTATATGGTATGAAGCATGTTTTTTTAACTGCGACGTACCTATTTCACAAACTCTTGAAGCAACACCACAGGTGCTACCGCCATTAACTAATGAATGTATATCAGCAGTAGAACACACGTATTTTATTGGTAAATTTACCATAGAAGGGTTACATAAAGTTTTAAGTTATGGTGCTACAGGCCACCTTACCGATGAGTTAAGAGGTATGGTGTGTTCTTTTGGGCAGTACAAACCGAATGGTGAAGATGCTGACTTGGATTTTGTTTTGAAATGTTACGACGGTAATGAACATGAGAATGTGACGCGAGTAACAAAGATGTTCGATATACCTCGATGTAGTGTCAACATTGCTGGAGCAGTACAAGCGAGTACGTTACGTGACTCTAAAATGCTAAGTGGTGGTAACGGTTTAGCTCAACGTTTTCTTTTTTCATGGCCGAAAAAAACTCCCGCGTTGAGGAAAAAGGGCGAAAAAATACCTACTTCAGTCAGTGCTAAATTGAAGGGTTTTGTGAATAAGATGTTTGGGGTAACTTTTACCAACGTTACCTATGTAGGGGATAAGTTTGAAAGACCTGCCAATACCCCTCTTGTTACAAGTCTGGATGCCTACCAAGTTTTAAAATATGAAATGGGTAGCATAGCAGATACAACAGATAAGTCAGTGTCTGACGCGATAGCTGGTTTTTTTAGTAAGTTACGTGGTCACATTGTAAGAATATCAGGTACTTTGCATACAATTAAGTGTTACGAAACCGATCAATGGACTGATATTATTGACGCAGAAACCATGCAACAAGCGGTAGAAATAAGCAGATATTTCGGTAAAGAGGTATTTAGTATTTATCCCCGATTAAGCATATCTACAGAAATGGTTAATAAGGATGATCTACAAGAAATTCTTGATACAATGAAGGAGTTAAACCAAGAAAAACGTGACGGTTGTACGGCAAGGGATATTTACCTAAAACTGTCTAAATACAAGGGACGAAATCAACCTAAGTTATATGAGTTATTGGATCACTTAGTAATGACTAACAGGCCAAGTCTCACCGACTGGTAGGACAGTTTTTTTGATTCAACTTGGCAAGCAATAATGTTACGATAACACAAAAAATATTTTATTCTTTAAAGGGTTTGTTTGGGAAATGGTAGTCAGCAGTAGCGATCAAATCATGGACATTTGGTTCGCGTCTTCGGAGTCGATAAAACGCAATTTTGTTTTTCGTGAGGTCCACTTCTGCGCGAATGAGTTTGTGAGCACCTGCACCTTGCACCAGCCACCAATGTCCCATCGTTTCCACATATTCATCATCAGTCGTTCGTCGAATGAAAATGACCTTGCCTTTTTGCTTCATTGCATAGTCCAATGTCCATCCTTCAGGGAATTGCCAACGCGTCGGAATATTTTCATGGCGTTCGTCATTTTTGCATCGCACGGCCTCGACATACAAGTCCGACTGCCGTTGCACAGCGGCCAGGTTTTGAAAATGAAAACGCTTCCACACGCCGTCCTGCCATCGACCGTTGTAGCTTTCAATCGATGCCTGAAAACCGGTTTCCCTCGGCGGCGCGAACACGGGCGTGACACCCAAACTCAAACAACATCGCACGACTTTTCCCAGCGAGTCCGGCCATCGACTTCCTTGAAAGACGGTGGCATTGTCGAACTGTGCATAGTCGGGCAAGCCAAATTCGTTCCAATGTTCGATCAGCTTTTGTACCGTATTTTCCGATGTCATACGCATCATCGGCCACGAGCCGGGAAGTTTTCCATGCAACGAAATGGTGTTGAGTACCTGAAATATTTTTCCTCCTTCAATGCACAAGTCTTCGACGTAATCAAACTGATCGAGCTCGGCGATTTTCTTTGCGAGCGGTTTCAAATACCATCCTTTCGGCGGTGCTTTGAAACGTTTTCGTTGTCGTCCGTCGAGTTCACCGTGACGTTTCAAAATACGATTGACGGTTGCTCGCGATGGCAACACGGGACATTCGCGTTGTTGCATTTCACGGAGAATGGCATCGGCTCCATGCTCTCCGAGTGCGCTGTGTTCCTTGAGATGCTTTCGCAATTTCAAGACGCATTGCTCAATGCTTTCGGACGTCCTGTTGGCAGGCTTCGCCGATCCGTCGGGGCGATCATTCCAATCAACGCGATCGAGTCGCTTGCCCCGGGCATGATTTTTCCATCGTTCGACCGTTGCTTTTGTCACGCCAAACGTCCGGGCAACAGATCGAATCGACTGGCCGCGCCTGATCGCCAAAACCAATTGCCGACGTTCCTCCGGAGAAAGGCGATTGTTTTTGACTCATACTCAATGTCCTTCAAAAAAATAAACCATCAAAATAACTGTATTGTAACAAACTGTCCTACCGGTTGCTGAGACTTCACTGTCCTACCAGTCGGTGAGACTTGGCCTGTTATCAGTTATCAGTTATCAGTTATCAGTTGTCAGTAGGAAGTAGGAAGTAGGAAGTAGGAAGTAGGAAGTAGGAAGTAGGAAGCTTCCGACTTATAACTTATAACTTCCTACTGCCGACTGATAACTTTGTGCCGGCAAAAAGGCACAATTTGCACCCGTTTACAGTATAGAACATCGTTCGTGATGAAGGCCATTTCAACGACTTTGTAGTAGCTCACAAACCTTACTTTATTGATGGTAGCCGGGAACGGAGCGTAGCGCAGTGACCGGATCGAACGCGGAAATGTCCGGTCACTTCACTGCGTTGTTACGCTGGTGGCACTGGTTACGTTCCCGGCTGCCACTGAAAAACACTCCGTCTGCAAGTTTCACGATGATGCCCACCGATCACACGGATGGTACGGATTTTTACGGATCGACGAAAAAATCCGTAAAAATCGGTACATCAAGCCGAAAAGTCGTAGATCAAAGAGGAAACGACAAGAAACGGATCGCGAACGACAAGAAACGGATCCCGAAAACCAAAAA
>Ga0082212_10008040_pt1 | contig 13848 bp, 11 predicted proteins | sample TergutNt197P3_FD_71548 | JGI IMG/M metagenome (GOLD analysis project Ga0082212, IMG submission 71548) | Neocapritermes taracua P3 segment gut microbial communities from Petit-Saut dam, French Guiana - Nt197 P3 | ecosystem: Host-associated > Arthropoda: Insects > Digestive system > Gut ... | reverse complement strand
CGTTTTCAATGAGCGATTGTTCAGCCTGGGTGAATTCAAGTTCCAAACGATCTAAGTCGAACTGATAGTCGGTCGGGTCAATCGTCAGAAGTACCGTCCCTTGCGTCACATAGCTACCGGCACGAATTTCGTCCGACTTTTCAACCACACGTCCGGCCACTTGTGCGGCGATTTCGATTTCACGAAACGGAACGACCACACCATCGGCAGTCAACGTGATTCCTTCCGTAACACGTTCCACATCGGCCAGCGCGACCAACGGACGTTTGTCCGCCGTAACCTCTTGCATCTCAGGAGGTTTCTGCCATTTCACCATCGCAACGGCACCCGCCACACCGATTGCCAAAACAAGCAAAGGAAAAACGATACGGATTAATTCGCTGTGCTTTCGCGGAGTTGTTTCTTCAGGCATAAATTCTCTTATTGCTGTCAATGATAAATTCCACCGATACTTCTTATATTACCAGTTTATTATACTGTAGTTGTACTGGCAATATATGTCAACAACAATAGATTTGAACCCGTGCTTGGCGACGCGTTCGGCGACGTCAGATTTTCCCTCTTTTTCCCGGATTTGCCGTTTCACGATGCCGGGAAATTTTTTTTCCGACCGTCTTTTCACGACATCAGGCGAGGATGATGCATCGGTTTCTTGGGATGAAACGGGTTTCGTCGAAAAAAGTTTCGTCCTTCTGTCGCCGCCACGTTTGCGCCGTGTGGTGTTCTTTCTGTCGGCTCGGCTCCTTTCCCGGCCTCGTTCTCGGTTGGCCTGAGTGGGTGGTTATTTTAGTGTGACACGAAAGACATGAACTCCCTGCCCAACGCTTTTCGTATGTAAAACAGCGAGAAAATATCCATCTGGCCAGCAATCGTATGTGGAGTAGCTTACTCCTGAAATCGTAACGTGGGAAATCACACCTATGAAACCTGGTCGAAGCTATCGTTGTCATCAATCCGAAAACGGAATAGAATTTACATTTCCAGTTGTTTTTTGTCTTGTGGCAAAAATTCCGGTCGAGTGGTAAACGGCTGGGGGGTATTACCTTGCATTGTTTTAAACCAGTAAAGATAAGTTGCATTCTCAGGTGCCTCAAGATAAAGAGCCAATGACATTGGAACGCTTCCTAATGTTGTATCAATGAGATAGTTGGAATCTTTTCTCTCCTGAAAGAAAGCCTGAATATTTTGTCTAATCTCTTTCAAGTGCAAATTGTCGTTCCATTCTTTGTGCTCAATTGTTGGGTTTCCAGCCCCACGAAAATCACCACTCTTTATCCTTTCTAGGTCATCCAAATACTTTTGGCCTGAAAATAAAAGTATGACATTCTTTGGTTTAAACAAATGAATTCCCATGTCAATCAATTCACTGCCAAGGCTTACCCATGTGACCAGGGTTTTACCATAATGCTCATGATACATTGATTTATCATCACCACATATCTCTTTTAACAGGACGGGCAAGATGCGTTTCAGATAAAAAGACTGTTGTTTTTCTCGCGTTATGCCTACATAAAATTTTTCCAAGTCAACCGGGTTGTTTGAGACAAAGTCATTCATCAACCTGGGACGCATTTCTTCTCGTATGACATCGTCAGCTTTGTGTGTATCTCTGGGGAGAGTGTGAAGTTTGAGAGGAGCTTCTTTGGAGGAATACATATCCTTCAACTCGGAAAACCCGTCCGAATATGCAGGATAGAAAAAGTGTTTTGCACCAAATTCCACGGCTACTTTGGCTTTTTCCTTAATGGAATCCACGGTCGTAAGTCTATTTTCTTCAAAACTCCAAGCTCCGGTTGATACCACCGTGGGATCGGGTATGTACCCGTCCATGGCTAAATCCAATCCGGCATACAGCGGAGCCCAGCCGGATTCCCAAGTTGCCCATGATTCACTGGAAGAGAAGTCAATGTTTGCCATGTCCAAGTGTAATGTCCAGCCGCTTGCTTTTAATTGGGTGATAATTCTATCGGCCAGTAATTTTAGCGATTCCGGCAGGTTGTGGCCATGTTTTTTTTCATTGTTTTTCCAGCGAAATGGAAGGATAAAGGCCGGACGAATGATGGAATTTTCCTTTGTGTCATCCAACACCATGAGTACCCATGCCGTTCCAATTCCATCCGGCAATCTGGGTCTTTTCCAAGCCTCATCAGCCTTGTCAAAAACCTCTTTTTTGAGACATAAGGCTGCATACTTACCGAGTTGTTTGATAAAATGCGACGCAAGATTTGGACGCAATGACTCGATATCTTTCTGCATCAATGAATAAAAAAAGTCTTTATCGTGTTGGGTCATATTGAACCTTCCAAGATGCAAATTTATTTTCATCGTCTAATTCCACTTCCAAGCAGGCGATGGAAGCTTTATCAACGATAGCTGTATCAAGAGTTTCCAGTTGACTCTCAAAATTTTCCTCTTCGAATCGAAAATCATCATTAATCATATATTCATTTCCAAGAAAACGAACCTTCTTGCCGATAAGCTCGGGAATTTCAGATTCACTGTGATTTGCATAAAAACACACTCGAAGAACATGCTGATTTGCTGAAGTCGTAACATAATCACGTTCGGCGATGTATCTCCCATCAGGTGATTCCCAATACAAATCGCCTGGAAATTCTGGTTTCTGCGTACTTGTATCAGTAGCTGCAGTTATTCGAATCTTAACCCCGGCTCTTAACATTTTTCCGATTTCATATTGAGGAAAATTATTTAAGATATTGATTTTATTCTTCGATTTCCAGTCTTCAAGTATCTCATGAATAGCTTTATAATCAATAACAATCGGCGAGCGCATGTGATTCATCCACCACTCCAGTTTGTCGAGTTGGGCGAGAAAATACAGTTCTGTCAAATCCCAAACGGAATATGAGATGCCGTCATCATCGAACATTGAAATCATTGTCATGATCCACGGAGTGCCTGCATGGAAAAGCAATTTGTCTTCCTCATACCATTCCAAACATGGTTGGATCGCGTTTCTGAACTCTTCGATGGCATCATACCCCACACGATCCGTCACCTGAGCGAGCACTAACAGGATATCGTCCAAATCAGTGAAGAGGTTACATGTGTTTTCAAAAACCTCATCGTCTTCCATTTCCTCTTCCAAGTCGTCATGATATAGAGCGTTTGCAGTGGCGATCCATTGCTGTGGGTCAAAACATGTGAGGGCATCGAGAAAATTCTGATCAGTAAAACCGTCGATGACATTTTTTGCCGAGGCGACAATATCGCGAATTTCCTGCGTTTTCAGATCATCGCGTATCCTGGCCAATCTGCCGTGATAGACAAGCAACTGATAATAGTCCAAAGGTTCCCTTGGCGGCAGATCAGACTCCACTTCGCCGGGCAAGTCCATCAAATCAATCAAATCGTCCGTCCATTGTTCGATAAAGAAGGTGTTGTCAATCTTTACTCCAAGATACTTGATCAATTCCGGACGATCAAAACCGTTCATTGTTTCGTGGTTCATTGTGTTACTCATATCTATACCTCTTTACTCAAAAGGTTGTTTTCAGTTGATTCATGGTAAAGAGGAATGGTTTTTTGGTAAAGCGGCAGCCACTCTTTAAAAGAGAGTTTTTTTATCGTTTCTTTGAGTAAGGCCGCATGCTTTCTAACGGTGGTACTATGCTCAACATATTCATTAACCCAGTGTTGTTTTCTCATCCATGCCCAGGATGGCTTGAAATAGTTGTAATAAATCCGTTGTTCCACGGAATATTTTTCTTCTCTTTGTCGTTTTCTTTCCGTATAGCGATGTGTAAGTTTACCGTTTTTTCCCCATTTCCAAGAATGTTTTTGTTGTGAAGAATCACTATCTCGCAGGAGCGAGCGATTCAAATTGTCTTTTGATTTCCTTGTGGCAAGAGGATCTCCCTGCCCGGCGAAATAAAAGGTTGCTAATCGCAATACTTTTTTATTCGTATCCTTGTCGAAGTTTCTTACTACGATGATAAACGCTCCGGTTGGGCTTAAAGTGACAAGAGTAACGGAGTTTTTCCATACAATTGGGGGAATAGAAAAAGAGTAGCCTGCACAATGAATATCACCGTCATTGGGCTCGACGGCAAACCATCCGAGGAACAATGCACTCGCGATTTCCTTATTAGCCGCCTGAAGATAAAAGTTGTATAACCAATGGTCTTCACATTCTTTTTCTTTCGCCTCAGAGTCATTTGGAAGTTCGAATACCTCTTGCACATCTTTTGCCATACGAAGACGTTGACAGTCATGCGCAATCAGATCAACATATTCTTCATTAGGGTGAATTGCTTCCCAAGCTTTACATTCAGGCGAAGTAAGAAGGTGATAACGAATGTGTTTTTCCGCATTCTCCGGCGTTGAAAAAAATAAAACCGCTTCGTTATTCATTGTTAGTTTATCAATGTATTTCATCGTGATCTCCTTTTATTTCTAATACTCGTCGCATACCAAAGACTTGATACAAGGAATACCTTTCCCGTCTTTTACTATGATGATTTCATGCAGATCAGATGCTTTTAACATCATTCTTGACATCCAGTGATTCCATTGATCTTTGCTAATCCTGTAACAGCGGTCGCAAAAAAAGCGATGAACATCACTATTAACGCGAACTCTATTTCCCAACTCTGGTTCGATATCTTCCCAAAATTGAATAAGTGTCGGAGGTCTGTCGTGAAGCGTCCAGTTCTTTTCATCATCTTTCCATTCCGGTAAACTACCGCGTTTTCTTGCCGGCATACTCAAATAGAACTTAAAATTAGTATTGAACCAAATCCAGAAATAGACAATGGCTGGTCGCTTGATTTCATTACGAATCTTGTTCAACTCCCTTTCAATATACGAGCCAAGGAAAGCTATTTCTACCCCATATTCCGGCGATAGCTCTCGGTTTGGAAGGACTTCTTGAATATCATCATTTGGTACAACAACACCATCACGTTTTTTGCTTTTCTTTTTCCTTCTTGCACTCATGGCAGTATTTGTAACTATCCTAGTAAACCATGGCATCATTTTCTTTCTCTCGTCATATTGTCCTGCACGGATTGCTTCCACTGCGTTCAATACCGCATTTTGTACGGCATCTTCAGCTTCATGAAAATCATTGTCAAGTCTTCCTTGCGCGAGACAAATAAAAAACTGCTTCTCTATATCAAGCATTTCTAACAATTTTGTTTCAAGTTCATCTCTGTTCATAATGATTCCCTTTTTGATCTTATAAAAATTCCGTCATGTGTATGAAATGATTTTAGGCAATGAGAAAGAAAGGATTTTTGTCATTTTAGCCCATTCACTGCGTTTAGTTGTGTATAAGATTTTACCAATTCGTTTCTATTATACAAGGAACAGCACGCATGTGCAACAACACGCTTATCAAACAGGCTCTTGTACTGGAGCAGCAAACAGGAATTTCCATTTCGTGGTATCTCGGAAATTTTTGGTACGTTTTCAATCTTGATGTTGACATATATAATGTCTTTGGTCAGTGGGAAGGAACGCATCGACGACGGAGCGTTACGGTCAAAGAAGCCAACAGGTATCTTGAATACCTCCGGTTACTTGATTTGGTCACGCATCGACAATAACTCTCGCCGCCAACAGGGGTGCGAAATGATTACAGAACATGATTCGTTCAAAAAAATACAGCCTTTCTTTGAGATAAACGGTTAATTTGTCTTCACAATGACAGGATTTGAAAAAAAACGGAATATTTTTGGGTTTTGCGTAAAAATATTTGATTTGCCTTACAGAATTTGGCAGAATAGGCAAAGTTGTTACGGAAAATCTTGCATACAGGAGCATTCACAATGACAGTATGGTTTGTCTCAAGGCACCAAGGGGCAGGAGAGTGGTTCAGGAAACAGGGCATCGAAGTCGAACGTCATGTTGAGCATCTCCATATCGAAGAAATCCAGGCCGATGATATTGTTATCGGTTCGCTTCCAGTCAATCTTGTTGCGGAAATTTGCGACCGTGGTGGGCGTTACGTCCATCTCTCGCTTGACCTTCCGAGGGATTGGCGGGGGAAGGAATTGTCACCGGACGACATGGAACGTTTCCATGCGCGGCTTGAAGAATTCCATGTGACTTCAGTCCACTCCGAAAGGCCGTTTGCATGAACGACAATCGTTTTGAAACACTGATCCTCGATTGGCTGCGACCGATCGTCATCCGCAGCCGGCGGATTGTTATACGAACCGCATCTCCCTGCTTTCCATCGGTTTCCATGATTCGCGGTGTTTGGGGACGTGCCTTGCACCATTTCGACATCAATGCCTGGCAATCCGTGTTTCAAGGAACAGGACCGGATCATTTACGTCAACCGTCTTATATGATTCGCTCTTCGAAAAGCGGCTTTTCAGAAAATGGCACTGTTTTTCACCTGGACTGGATGATCTGGGGAACCGCCCTGACACACGACCGAACACTTGTTCGTGCATGGGACGTTGCATCCGGAATGGGACTTGGCAAGCAACGAATTCCTTTTGTTGTTGATATGTCTCATCCTGTCGTGGATGTATCAATGGCGGATATTGCGTGGCCGATCCCAGGTAGCCCTGCGACCACCCCGTGTCGGCTGCAATTTCATGTCCCGTTGCGCATCGTTCGCAATGGACAAACCATCACGTCACCTTCTTTGCCGGACATCATGGACGCAACCGTCACCAGACTGGCGTTGGTGCGAAACCTCATTCTCGAAACCATACCGTCAAATCAGGCTCCACAGAGTATTTGGCCGGATTTTGCCGAAGCCGCCATTGCCTTGGCGACCACGATTTCAACGACTCGGTGGCACGGACGCGGACTAACACTCATTCGTTATTCGGCAAAGCAGCAGGCGGAAGTCTCAATGAACGGGGTAACAGGTTATATGGATTGTTTGGACGGCATGGGACCATTATGGCCGTTGTTGGCTGCCGCAACATGGCTCCATCTCGGCAAAGGAACCGTCATTGGATTGGGCAGACCTGAAATTATGCCAATCAAAACATTTTAATCAACACGGACAAAGGAGTCCGGCTCAAAAAAGAAATTTTTCCGCAGGTTGTTGCAAACTGGGAAGAGTTTCTGTATAATACTCATTGAGATAGAATCGCCTCGTTAAGAGGATTGAAACGAAAGTTCCTGGAGGAACGTAGTACACGAAAACCTTGTTGAAAAAAGAACCGCCTCGTTAAGAGGATTGAAACTCCGATAAATTGGGGTGTTGTTATGGTGGTCAGCCGAGAAAGTTGAAAAAAGAACCGCCTCGTTAAGAGGATTGAAACACGCCATTTCTGGGATCAGCATCTTCTCTTTATTCAATGGTTGAAAAAAGCACCGCCTCGTTAAGAGGATTGAAACCTCCTGTTCCGGTACGGTGATATAGCATGACCGTACTTGAACAAAGAAACGCCGATTTTCATATAAACTTCGTTCCCGGCTGCTGTTTCGATTGAAACCTTTCTCTCTGACTGCCCGTGTTACACTTTTCACTATTTTTACCTTGCACTATTGAAATTGGTTCATTTGCTGACTACCATGTTATTGTAAGTTGATATCAATTGTGTTTTTGTTCTAACAAACACGAGTTCCAATATGGCAACGGCATGGTATTACGCACATAATGGTGAACAAAAGGGACCGGTAACGACAGAGGAACTCAAAGCTCTTGTCACAAGCCAATTTCTTTTGCTTGACGACCTTATCTGGAAAAAGGGACTCGCCGAATGGGTTAAGGTGGGCAAGGTACGCGAATTGGCGACGCTGGCACAAGCGGCATCTCAAAAGGCAGTCAAACCTTCGCCGCAACCTCAAACCTCGGCGAAGAAAGTAAAGGCAGCCCCCCAACCTTCGGAGAACTATCTGCGTTTGGCACCCGAGCCTGATGAGGTTACCAAGAAGCAGGAACCGGTGCAGAAAGCGATGCCCCAAGTTGCCCGTCCGCAAGTGTCCGATACGACAGAAAAGCCGGCGGCAAGTGCGTCAAAAACGCAGGTTGCTCAGTGGTATTACGCCCGTAACGGCAAAAAATCCGGTCCGGTGACCGCCCAATTTCTCAAGGAAAAAGCACTTTCCGGCGAACTCCTGCCGACCGACCAACTTTGGAAAGACGGTCTCAAGAACTGGGTCGCAGCTGGCTCGCTGCCGGGGTTGAAGTTTCCTGTTGCGCAAACAACGACGGCATCTCCGGTTGAAACGGTCCCCTTCGCAACGGCTGACCCCGTTGTTGAGCCGAACGAAAATTCGATTTTCGACATCATGAACGATCCGAGTTTTGCATCGGCTCCGGCGGCGACTGCTGAAAAACCGAATGCAGGGTTGGCGGACATGTCTTCGGGGAGGAAAAAGAAAAAAGCCAAGAGTGGTTCAGAAGAAGGTGATGGCGTCTCGGGACTTTTCATCGACGGTATTTTCGTACTTCTGGGACTGGTTCTAGCAGGCATTTTTGCTTTAATTGCATTGTGGCACTATTCATACATGAATCAATTGCTTGCTGAGGGAGTAACTGTCCAAGGGACTGTCGTTGATGTGCGAAAATCCTACAGTTCTTCGAGACGCGCAAGAGTGAGGCACTGGGAATATCAACCAACAATCAGTTTCACGACCGAAGATGGGCAACATTTCACTTTTCAGGCATCTTATGGTCGAACGGAGTATGCGGTCGGTGACAAAATCGAAATCATTTATATGCCAAGCGACCCGAATCGAGCGGCGGTCACGGGATCAAGCTCTTTTTCCCTTCTCAACCTTTGGATGATTATTGCTATAGTCATTCTCATTTTTACTGCAAGACCCGCCTTCAAGTGGCTCAGAGGGCAGGAAAGCGAAGTCCCGGAATCGTGGAAATAAACGATAATATACCAATGAAAGGACATTTTTCTTTGGAAAAAAACATATTTTCGTCTTGCGGCGAGTCGGCGAAATAGTGTAAAACAGTGGTTTTGGCAAGGATTTGTTTCCTGTATTTTTGTCGCAATATTGTTTTCGCACGGTTGCCGCCATGACAAAAGTTGACCGCTACGTTTTACGTAATTTCTTCAGAACACTCATTTTATGGTATCTCTGCCTGGTTGGGTTGTTCGTGGTTTTCGACCTTTTCACAAATTTTGACGATGTTCTTTCTTCAGGGAAAGCCGGTGGAAACATCATTCTTTCCATCGGGCGTTACTATTTTTTCAAGACCTTCCAGTTTTTCGATGTAATGGTGTCACTGCTCATCATGATTTCGGCGATGATAACGCTTTCGACGATGATTCGTCACAATGAGCTGATACCGCTCTTGGCATCGGGAGTTTCGCAGTTTCGGATCATCATGCCGATTGTCGGAGCGGCTGTTGTGGTCGTATTGCTGGCGATGGCTTGCCGGGAACTGCTTCTGCCGAAGTATCTGAGCGATATTTTGGCTAAAAAGCCCAGCGATGTCGGTCAAAACCTCGGTACCCCCGTCGAGGGCATGACCGATATGAAAACAGGAATCAAACTTAGCGGTGCCAGAGCGTTTTGGTCAACGAAAACGGTGAGCAACCCGATCATCAGCCTGCCACGAGGCTTGGAGAAATATGGTCGGACCATTGAAGCAAATTCGGCGCAATACCTTGTCGCAACCAAAGATCGACCGAAAGGATTTATGCTCAAAAATGTGACCACCCCAAAAGAATTACTCAAAAACGAGTCGCTTCGGATTGAAGACGAGTCCGTCATTATCACCCCGAATGATGCATCCGATTGGATTGAGCCGACCGACTGTTTTGTCGTTTCCGGCATCACGTTCAACCAAGTGGCCGGCGGCAAAGCCTGGCGGCAGTACGGCTCGACACTTGAATTGGTTGAAGGGGCCAATAATCCCAGTCTCGAACTCGCAACCGAGGTTTATTCGGTCATTCACTCGCGCGTGACGCAGCCGTTGCTGGACATCACGCTACTGTTGCTCGGATTGCCGATCATTCTGACGAAGTCCGACCGCAACGTTTTCAAAGCTCTCGGCATCGGCACCCTGTTGATTATCGCGTTCCTGGCCATACAATTAATCAGTAAGCAAGTCGGCATCGCCTACCAGCAGCCCATCATGGGTTCCTGGTTCCCGCTGATCCTGTTCGCACCCATCGCGGCATATTTGTTTTACGATGTGATTCGGTGAGTTGCGAGGACAACAGCGCGACCGCTCGACTTGCGCGTCACAGGGTGACGCGGTTAACGGCGGTTACGTGTTTCTTCTGCCGCAGCGCAACGTGACCGTCCTACCATGATTCCGGCGTTCAAGACGCCGGGCTAAACTCCACACTCCAAACTATTCCCTCGCCTCTATCCCCTATTCCCATGTATTACGTTCGCATTCGCGGAAAGGTGTTCGGACCGCTGGAAGAGAACCAGATGCTCACGCTGGTGCGGCAGGGTAAACTCGGTCGCATGAACGAAATTTCAACCGACGGGCAACAGTGGGTTCGTGCGGATGAGTTCGATCAGTTTTTCCCTAAGTCGCAAACAAAACGCGAGCCAAAACCTCAGACGTCAAATTCCGTTGAAGAGCATCGAACACCTGCGCCGAAGTCTGAAGCCCGAAGTCCGAAGCCTGATGCCACCGCTTGGTACTATAGCGAAGACGGCAAAACCGGTATGGGACCATATCCGCCAAGCGATATTGAACAGATGATCCGGCAGGGCAAAATCACCGGACAGACGATTCTTTGGCATGACCACATCGACCCGCAAACGGCGGAAACCGTACCGGAATTTGCTCAACATTTTCGCAAGCCGTCGAAGCCGTCCGCACATCGTAAACGTCATGGTGTGCAGTCTCATCAGACATCGGATGACGTACACACACGTCACGGAACCGTTGTGCCGGAAATTTTGGAGCAGGTCGAAAAAGCAGGCACCTGGTCGTTCGTGCTGGCGTTGATGATGACGCTCGGTGCTGTTGTGCTCTTGATTTCGCAATTGTTCCAGTTCGTGCTGATCGCACAAACCGGCTCGGTGCCGTTGACGCTCGGGATTCTGTTGTTCCATCTGGTGGTCGACCTGGTTTCCGGCATCATGGTCTTTGCGTTCTGGCGTTATACGCTCCAGTTGAAGCGGACCTTGCGCGAGGCCGATGACGCGGCACTCACACTGACCGTCCAACGCATGGCCGAACTCTGGCGAACCTGTGTTCTCGCGCCGATTTTCTTGAGCGTGTTCGTGTTGCTGACCACGCTATTGGCTTTTACGGTCGGATTCAACACGCTCAAATCCTCGTTCAACGAATTGCTGCGAGGTCAATTGGGCGAGTTGCCGCCTGTCTCGGTCTCACCGATGCTGCCGCTTGACATGCCGTTGGATACGCCAACCGAAACCCCGGTTGATCCGAACTCGGTCAAAAACCAAGTCAACGAATTACTGGCACCACTCATTGATTTCAACCGTGAACTTAAAGATGTGTTGGGCGATCTCCCCGAAACGCAGAATATTTTCTCATCGCCGGAACAAGAGCAACCGTGACGCGCATGTTATCGCGGGAGCTTGCCCCAGGTTTGATTGACATTATCTGCTTGCATTCTCCAAAAATGCAACTATCATATAAGGTACGGAAATCACATTTCCGATGTCACAAAAAAACAGATAATTTTCAAAATGACATGAACTTTTGCGTTGCTCAAACGTACAAAAAGATAACAGGGCAAACTCTTTGCAGACAAACGGTTGAGAGGAGTGGAAAATGAACAGAGATTACAAAAACGCAGTCATGAAAGAATTGCGCGATCAACTGGTTCGTTACGCCCCGAAAGATAAAAAAGTGGCACAAATGGACTGTGCTGAAGAATTGCTCCGCGATATTCGGAACGAAATTGAATATTCCTATAAATATATATGTCTCCGTGTCACCGGGTATCAGTCGGAAATTTTCGAAGACGTTCTGATGGAAGCGGCGGATGTCCGTTCCGACCTTCTTTTGCTGATCGAAGACCTTTCCGATTCCGTTGAGATTTCCAGCAATTCGGTTGCCGAGAAGGTCTGGACCATTGACGAACTCTGCCGTCGGTTCAACGTTGCCTCAAAAACAATAGCCCGTTGGCGGAAAAGCAACCTTTGCAGCCGCACATTCCTGTTCGACGGCAAGCGACGAATTGGGTTTCTTGACAGTTCGCTTGAATGGTTCATCAAGAGCAATCAAAAACATATCGAACGAAGCAGTCGATTCCGCCATTTGTCTGAAACCGAGAAACATCAATTCGTCCAACAAGGCCGCGAACTTGCCGCGCGGGGCGTTACGCCGACCCAAGTGGCACGGCAACTGGCCGCCGGTAGCGGACGCAGTCCCGAAACAGTTCGTCTGACGCTCAAATCGTTCGACACAAGCAACGCGGACATGGCACTTTTTCCTTTGCGAAACGAACCGCTCCGCGAAGAGACAAAACAGCAGATTTTTCGCAGCCACCTCCACGGTGAGGCGATTCAGGCTTTGGCAACGCGATACCATCGGACAGCCGGGAGCATTTACCGAATCATCGGCCAGATGCGGGCAGCACGTCTCCGGCAGTTACCGATGACGTATATCGACAGCCCGGAATTCGACATGATACACAGCGGCAACGAAGAGGAGCGTGTGTGCGGGCCGATGCCCACCGTTGTTTCGGACGGTGATGCCGATGCCAGGACAAAGCGTCATGCGTCGCGTCCGCCGGAAGGCTTGCCGCCGTATTTGGCACGGCTGTACGACGTATCCTTGCTGACGCCGGAACAGGAATTACATTTGTTCCGCAAGATGAATTATCTGAAATACAAGGCGGTTGTGTTGCGGGATTCGCTGAATTCCGACCGTCCCAGTGCGCATACCATGCGACAAATCGAGCGGCATTACAACGATGCCGTCGAGACGAAAAACGATATTGTGTCGGCCAATCTGCGGCTTGTCGTTTCCGTTGCCAAACGACACTTGGGGCCGCTGACCAACTTGTTTGAGCTGATTAGCGACGGCAACCTTTCGCTGATTCAGGCGGTTGACAAATTCGATTACACTCGCGGCAACCGCTTCAGTACGTATGCAACCTGGGCGATCATGCGAAATTTTGCACGAACGCTTCCCGGTGAAAAGCGTTACCATGAGCATTACCTGTCAGTCGATTCCAACGTTTTTGAACTGGCCGTTGACGAACGCGCGGATGCTGCGGTCGAGGAACGAAACCAGTTTGAGCGAGAGGTGCAAGTTGACCGCTTCCTCCGGGAACTCGACGACCGTGAACAACACATCATTGTCAATCGTTTCGGGTTGGGACGCGAAACGAAACCGCAGTCGCTTCGTCAGGTCGGTAATGAAATTGGCGTTACCAAAGAACGCATCCGACAAATTGAAACGCGTGCCCTGGCCAAACTCCGCAAAGCCGCCGAAGGCGAGCGGCTCGACATCCCGGGATTAGAATGAGGAAACAACATGACACAACAGACCATCAAAATCGGGTTGTTCGGCATTGGGTTGGACACGTATTGGCCGCAATTTGACGGGTTGCGCGACCGGCTTGTCGGTTATCAGCAGGTGATTGCTCAACGCCTGGCATGTCCCGCAGTCGAGGTCATCGACTGCGGGTTGGTTGACAATCCCGTTGCCGCGCAACTGGCCGCCGAACGTTTGAAACGCGAAGATGTGGCACTCATCTTTTTGTATGTTTCGACGTATGCCCTGTCGTCCACTGTGCTGCCCGTTGTGCAGAAAACGAAGGTGCCGGTTGTGGTGCTCAACCTACAGCCGGTTGCGGCGATTGATTACGCGGCCTTTAACAGTATGGGCGATCGTACCCGCATGACCGGCGAATGGCTCGCGCACTGTCAGGCGTGTTCCGTGCCGGAAATTGCGAACGCTTTCATGCGTGCCGGAATCACATTTCAACAAGGGACCGGCGGGCTGGA
>Ga0082212_10008039_pt1 | contig 13848 bp, 11 predicted proteins | sample TergutNt197P3_FD_71548 | JGI IMG/M metagenome (GOLD analysis project Ga0082212, IMG submission 71548) | Neocapritermes taracua P3 segment gut microbial communities from Petit-Saut dam, French Guiana - Nt197 P3 | ecosystem: Host-associated > Arthropoda: Insects > Digestive system > Gut ... | reverse complement strand
ATCGCTCGCACAACAACTTTTTCATCAACACGACCAAAGCTCCAATCCAATACTTTTGCCACTGTTATTTCGTTTTCACACATCACAATGTCTTGATTTAGCTCTTTGTCTTCCCTTATACTCACGTTAATCCATTTAGTAATATATCCGTCTTTTTTAGCTTCGAAAGTATAGTTGCCGGAGTTGCCATAAAACGAATAATTGCCTTTATCATCGACGACAACTGTATCAATAATATGACCGGTTTTCATATTCCAGCCATTACGAATATTAAAGGTAACATCTGTAAGAACCTCTTCCGGTACATCCGATGAATCAGAAGATACCCCGGGCATAACCACCCTTGCGGCATTATTTCCGGATCCCCTGCTAATTACCACCTCATATGGGTAATATGGCGTATTGAACGATAGAAAATCACCTGTGTAGGCGCAAATGATAATTTCAGCCACAACAAGGCTGCCCTCTTTATTATAACCTATTACATTAAGACAATAGGCAAAAACCGGAAAATACTCATGTTCATCCAGGCTGTAGATTACCGGCCGGGCCTCAAGGACATTCACTTTGCCGCCCATAATACCCTCCGCAATGGCTACAGCCTCCTCATATGAAACATTATGGGTTGGGTTTACGGGTAGATATTCTTCCCTTATGAGGCTGCAATCAAGATAGTATGCATTACCGTTCGGATCTGCAATTATAGTAATACCGAGTCCACCATAAACTTCCACACCTTCATATGTTTGTTTAAATCTATAGGATACGCCAATGTCACTAGTATTTGAATTCACAAAAACCAGGTCATCTGCCGGTGCGGAGATTCCTATAAGACTACGCACACTGTAAATGGCAGCAATAGCATCTTCCGGACTCTTAACCTTGATATTGCTGAACTTACCGAAAATGCCAGTAACCTGTTCCTCATCAGCGCTATAGACGATTTCATGATCCAAACCTTGATTCATAGCTGCAATATCTAAGGCAGATTTATCAATGATTTTGACATATTCGTCATGTTTTGATTTTAGGATAGTGGTGCTCCCCAGGTTTTCTGCTTTGGTTATTATGACTGTTTGAGTATCATTATTCCATTCAACCTTTGCATCCAAGCTTTCTGCGACAGCACGAACAGGGATAAGCGTTCTGCTGTTTACAAATTGGGGAGGAACGTCTAAGGTAATCTCTTTTCCATTTACCGAAATGACATTATTGCCAATTTTCATTATTATGTCAACATCGTCTTTTGTGACGATTACAGTTCCAGTATCGTTATCCCACTTGACCTCAGCGCCCAAAGCTTCGAATATTCTGCGCATAGGAATCATAGTTCTGTTTTTGATTAGCTGCGGCGGAACATCAAAAGAAAGCTCTTCATCATTTAATAGCACTTTGATATTATCCTCCGCAATTGCCTGAATTGCAAATATGCTAAAAATAATCGCCAAAACCAGTAGTGTTCTAAAAAACCTTGATGTTTTCATAGGTATCTCTCCAATCTCATCATTTTGCCTTAAAGCTTTTCAGACTAAATTAAAGCTTTTCTATCATATATAGTTTTTCAATGACACTTCCTCTTTTTGAATGCCGGGCATTCCTAAACCCTTCATGGATGAAATCAGCATTTATTTTGAAAATATCACCGATCTCGTATTTAGAGCAATCTGCATACTCACTTAGGATCACATCTATTTCATTCAGATAATAATAACCCAGCACACTTGGGGGATTCTGTACTGAAAACTTATCGTTCCCCTGGTATTTGATGTTGAGAGTAAAGTTTTTAATATTGCTTTCTATGTAGTCGAATGTCCTATATGGAGGCAGGATTTTGGCAAAACAATAAAACTTTGAATAATCCCCCGTTGTTAGCCCTGTCTCTATTTCCGCTATTGAAACAGTATCATTGACAAGTATCAGCCACTTGTACTCTTTTAGCGGAAAATCAAGATAGTAGTCGTATTCCCCGGTTTTTTTGCCGTTTTCAAATACAATACCTTTCGACCCTGTAGTTGCAAGAATAGAAACATAGCAACCTTTATCCTTGCTATATATATATTTCCAGCCATTAAGCCATACGTTAGAAACATCATTGCCATCAGTCAGAAGCATATTTTTCTCCACATCTATCGCCCCGAAATTGTTGTCACGGTAATATTCTTCTGTTACGATTTCGAAACTATAGATATCCTCAAAAGTTATAGTAGTCATCCCGCCTGCAGCTCCAAAATTCACAGTTTCAGAGCGAATTTTCGTGTTTATGCGTACAATGTCACCTACAGATAAATTCTTATAATATTCGGAATTATCTTCATAGATACTCTGAACCTGATGCGCGTTAAGTTCGTAATAACGTTGATTTCCAAAGTAAATCACATCGGTTGTCCGGGTTTCTTCCCTAACAGTATTTGGAGGATAATAGACATACCTGATTTCAGATAAAATATGCTCCATGCTTTGATATACCATTAAAGCAACAGCTCCACGGGTTGAAATAGTACCTTTTGAACCTGGTACATTATCTAATACATTGTTTTCCTTAGCGGTATTAATATAGCCATCCGGCCAGCCCCCGGCTCTCACCGCTTGCTCTTTCAGATCAGTAGTACCGATGACAATTTTTATAGCCTCTTCATATTTAACATTATCATCTGGGCGGAATTTTCTATTGCCGTCACCTTCGATTATTCCAAATTCCGTGGCTATATTTATGTACCCATTGGCCCAGTGAGCAGTAGGAACATCGGTATAAATGCTTGCTTCTTTGGCTAAATTTGCATAAGTCTCCAGCCCTAAAAAACGGATAGCTATTGCTGCCATTTCCGCCCGGGTAATACTATTGCCGGCTCTAAATGTTCCATCAGGATAGCCATTAAGAATATCTTCATTAGCAAGGGCTATGGCAGCCTGAGCATAGTAATCAGAGCCTTTTATATCACTGAATGATATATCTTCCGCCGATAGCGATGCAGAGATAACCACAGAAAATAATACAGCGCTGGCTAAAAACAGGGTAAAAAATCCTTTTTTGTTGATGTCTTTCATAAATTCATATCTCCTCTTCAACATACCTTGCATTTACCACAAAATCCTCCTGGAATGCGATAGGTAGCTGGCCAATATGGCCAACATCCTATCGCATTCCAGTTCTTCTTTGTTTAATAACAATTGCACCTCTATTGTAATTGTAGGCCAGCCAAAGTATGGTCAGGTCAGCATCATTGATCAAGCCGTCACCGTTTAGATCACATAAGGGATCATCCGCTTCAGTGGCTTTCTTGTTGTAATTGCCTGCCCTCCATAAAATGGTTAAGTCAGCATCATTGATCAGGCCGTCGCTACTGATATCCCCACAGCGTAAAGTCATCACCCGAACCTCCGGACGGTTGTCCTTGGTCAGATCTACATTCTCATTTCCAACAACCACATTCTGCACAGTGAATTTGGTATGAGCCGCTTTTTTGATAACCAATGAATATGACCCGGGTTCAATGCCTTTAAAACAAAAATCTTGCTCTATCCGGCTATAATCTCTTTCGGCATCTATTATTTCGGTATAAACAGCACTCCCGTCATGATCAATAAGCTGGATCGTTATTGGATTATTTGGATTATAGCTTATAATTCTCCCACTGACACTCACACCCAAGGGGTTTTCTGTTAAGCCTTCAGTATAACTGAGATCATAGTTATTATAAGCATACTTAAAGGGTTTTTGCCCAGCGGGCGAATCCGAGAACTGCATTGCCCCTGTTATTTGAGCATTATGTAAAACAATATCATCTATATCATTCATCCAGTAAGCCTGTGCGGCTGTGTTGCCATTGAATATAGTATCGGATATTGTAACTTCCCTTAAGTCATCAGCCCAAATACCACCACCGTCATAAATGGTATAATTGTCGCTGATTAGACTCCTCTTAACAAGCAGAGTGCCGAAATTATTGATCCCGCCACCATAGTCTGCATCATTGCTGATGATTTTGCTACTATCAATATCAAGTATGCCCGTGTTTGCAATCCCACCACCATAGCGTGCAATGTTTCCAATGATTTCTTCACTATTTATAGCCAATACGCCATCATTAAATATTCCACCCCCGGCATCCGCAGTATTGCCGCTGATTTTCGTACCACCAAGATTGACTTCACCCCTATCGTTTAAAACTCCACCACCAAAGCCTTCTACAGCAACATTATCAATGATTTCTCCTCCCTTGATATTGAGTGTCCCATAGTTAGCAACACCGCCGCCCCCATTGAAAGCTTTATTACTACTGATTTTCCCACCATTCACAATCACTACGCTATCATTATAATTAAAAATCCCACCACCAGCACCAGCAGTATTGCCCCTAATTTCAACTCCATAAAAATTGACTTCTCCTTTATCGTTTAAAACACCGCCACCAAAGCCTTCTACTACAGTATTATTAATGATTTCCCACCCCTCAATATTAAGTACACCTTGGTTAGTAACTCCGCCACCGCCGCCGGAGAAAGCTTTATTAGCACTGATTTTTCCACCATTTGCAATCACTATGCTTTCATCACAATTAAAAATCCCACCACCGGCGCCCGCAGTATTACTGCTGATTTTTGTACCACTAATATTGACTTCACCTCTATCGCCTAAAATGCCACCACCAAAACCTTCAATTGCCACATTATCAAAGATTTCTCCCCCTTCGATATTGAGTGCGCCATAGTTAACAACCCCTCCACCACCATAAAAAGCTTCATTACCACTGATTTTTCCACCATTTATCGTCATTTCGCCGTCATTAAAAATACCACTACCAATATTTGCCTTATTATCTCTAATGATGCTATCCTCAAGATAGATTATACCTTCCCAATTTGAAATTCCGCCACCGCCATCCAATGCAATATTATCAATGATTTCTCCTTTCTCAATACTGAGCATACCAAGATTTATAATTCCTCCTCCATTGTAGGCCTCATTACCGCTAATTTTCCCATCCTTTATAGTCATTGTACTATGAAAAGCATTGAGAACACCAGCACCATTACCTGCAGTATTACCACTGATTATAACACCATCAAGATTGACTTCACCTTCTTCGCTTAAAATTCCACCACCACCGCCATCCAGTACATTATTATCAGTGATTTCTCCTCTCTCAATACTAAGCATACCAAGGTTTACAATCCCGCCGCCATCAATAGACTCATTACAGCTGATTTTGCTGCCCTCAATATTGGCTGTACCTAAGTTAAATAACCCTCCGCCTGTATAGGCAATATTATCATTAATAATACTGTTGATAACAGTGACCTCGCCATCATAATCGTTAAAAATCCCACCACCGATATGGTTATAGCATCTCATTACTACTGTGCCATCTTTCAGTGCAAGCTCACCATTATTATAGATGCCACCGCGATAGTCACCTATACCTGTATAACCACCATCAGTGGTTCCATCAATGGTTATGTTCTCTAACGTCAGTAACGCGCTATCTTCAACCCCAAAATGACGGCAGCCCTCCACTGTTATGAGAATGAAATTGTTGCTTTTTGATGATGTGATTGTAATGTTTTTACCGCTTGGGATTGTTACCTCCTCTGTGAAAGTAATATTGGCTGCAACAATGATATTGGTATTACCGGATGCGTTGCTTACCGCAGTTTGCAGTTGCCCGAAAGTGCTTACCTCCACATCCGCTGCCTGGGTCGTAATTGGAAAAGCTGTTAAAACCAAAAGTAGTGAAAGTATAACTGAAATGCTTTTTTTGATGATTGTCACTTTATGTAGTCCCCTTTCCTTAACTAAAAAGCTTTATAATTATAATAATATACCCTGTGACCGTATGAAAGCTCGCGCAACAGACAGCGGATGCTGTGGAAACATACTGTCGTATTTTTCGAGTTCAGATAGGTTCATTAAGTACATCCCTCTCCGAAAGCTGCTGTCATACGGATCTATCATCCATCCCTCAAAGTCCTTTGTAACATTGCCGTTTCTTCGCTCTAATTCGTAGATTATAACATCACGTCTCCCAGTGACTCCGGCTTCATCGAAAAAGCCCTGTATGTGTACCGCACCGCTCTTTGTCGCCATATCCATAGTAAGTGTGTACTGAACACCGGACGGCTGCTTTTTTGTTTTGATGATACTATAAACAATCTTTCCCATTTCTGTACTGCCTGACTTCACTTCAATCAAGGCTTGCTCATCTGCCAAAGCCGCATGAACCCCGTTGATAATCTTTTGTGGATCGCCAAAGGGCATGGTATGCTGGACACTTATAGGATGGGCGATGATAAAGCACTTACAATTTTCTGTTGCTTTGCCAAATACATGCGTACCCGGCGGGTCTTTTGGCATTGTTTTGAGACTCTGCCAAGAATCATCAATGACTAAACTAACATTGTTGTCAAACACTATATTCATGTGCATCTCCTTTCGCTATGAACCGCGTTTATATACTTATATTCTCTTTGAATATATAATAATGCAATTTTCTTCTTTACAAGACATCATAATTATTATTTGGCATTATTTAATTTCTCCCAACCCTACCCATCAATTATAAATCAATTGGACCAATTATGCCCGATGGCATAGTGCCCCAGATCTCCTCCCAGATCCATGACGCAATATATTTTCCATATATTGACATTAACACTACCCCAATTACCACAAAAGCAGTCACCATACCAGTAATAAATAACTTCTTACCTTTAGAAAGCGGCTTTCTGGCTGGTGTTTTTTCCGTAGCCTGATTAATGAAATCTACCATAATGACCCCTCCATGCAGATATTTTGTTTGTTGTTTTCAAAATCCCAGGAGTGGAAAGCCCCGCCGTAGCATAGTTTCCATTTCTTGCACTTTTTGCATTTATCGCAGCTTGTCCTGTTCTCATCTCTAAACAGCTTGAATTCGTTTTCCCAAATATCACAAAAATCCCTCTCCCTAATATTGCCTTGTATCAAGTGCGGCAAGCGGGGAGTGAAAGGGCAAACGAAAACATCGCCATTATACAAAATCCCGGCCCTTGTTATTCCTGTCTGACAAATAAAGCAAGCATCGCGAACCTCATATTCATAATCAATTCCTAAAAAATGGCTATGTTCAAAAGTGACACTAATTTTTTGCTCTTTCCGTATTTCCCTTATGAAATCCAGCAGAATAGGATAATCCGCAGGTTCAAGCACAAGATCACTGTTTTGATTAGCCCTGCCAAGGGGTTCTACACCCAAAACCTGCCAGGAATTAGCACCCGAATCCTTAACAATTTCATACATATCTCCCATTTCGCCCAGGTTTTGTTTATTAAAAACTGTGGTTATCTGTATTGTTTTTAAAAAGTCCGCCCGGCAAAGCAAATGTACACTTCCTAAAGCATGATCAAAACTGCCCCTAACACCTCTGAAACTATCATGAGTTTCGCGTATCCCGTCAAGGCTGATGGTGATTCCGGATAATCCGGATTTTTTCATTTGTTCAATAGCATTTTCATCAATCAATGTGCCGTTAGTCGCCAAACCCCATTTATAGCCCAATTCTTTCGCGTATTCCATGACCTCGAATAGGTCTTCGCGCATAAGAGGTTCGCCGCCGGAAACACTGAATGAAATATTTTCTGCTTTATATGTTTCCGCGATTTTTCGCAGCTCGTCCTTTATTTCAGCAGTTGTCAGCTCGTCCTGGTAATTTCCCTCACCGGCATTGGCAAAGCAATGTTTGCATCTTAGATTGCATCTTTTAGTGCATTCCCACCACAATCCCATAAGCTCCGGTTTTCTCATCAAGCCGAGTCGAACGGTATTCACGATTTTCATGCGACCGTATTTATATATTTTGTTCATAACATGCACCGCTCCCACACTGTCCAATGTAAAATGACCGTCGGTCGCTCCACAACTAAAGTTTTTGTTCATATTACTCGTAATCACTAATATTTTTAGGGCTTTAAACCCTAATGACCTGAAGTATACTGCTGTTTCAAGGAGCTATTAAGGCATAGCTATCTATGATTTATCAATAGTCTGTCGGGAAAAGACCTGATATCTGCGATTCCCATATCTCACGCCAGATGTTCTCAATGATTACTGGGAGATTATATTTAACCCCAATCGACACACCTCCAAACACAATTGCAACCACTATGCCCGCAACAAGCAGCTTAGTACCCTTTGTACGCGGCTTTTTGCCTGGTTTTTTCTCAGTAGTGCCTGGATCTATCTTCGTAGTACTAAGTTCTTTATTTTGATCAATTATCTCGTTCATAAATTCATGACCCCCTTGACTTATCTATGTTCATAGCATCATTCTCTTTACTGGATTGGTGCGTTATGATAGTGTCCGTGGTGGTGATCTCAGTCAATAATGATCGCACCCCTATTATAATTATAAGCCAGCCAGAGTATGGTCAGATCGGCATCATTGATCAGGCCATCACCATTCAAATCACACCTGGAGTTCTCCGCTTCAACAGCCTTTTTATTGTAATTACCTGCCCTCCACAAAATAGTCAAATCAGCATCATTGATCAGGCCATCGCCATTGATGTCGCCACAGCGCAGAGTCATTAGCTGTACCTCCGGGCGCTTGTCCAAAGTAAAATCCAGATCCTCGTTGCCGACGGCTACATCTTTTACAGTAAATTTGGTATGAACATCCTTGGCAATAACCAGGTCATATATACCCGGAGCCACTCCTGCGAATCTGAATTCTTGCTCCGCTTGACCGGAGCCGGTATCTGAATCTATGGTTGTGGTGTAAACATCATCACTGTATTGCTTATATAGCTGGATAAATATGGATTTATCCGGATTGTAGCTTTTGATCCTACCACTGACACTAACATCAGTCCTGGAGCCAATGACATCTATCTCCAAATCATCAAGAGTAAATCTTCCGCCGTCCTTGTTAATATTGCTCAATTGTCCGTAGGTAGGGGCATAAAGATCGACCTCGCCAATGTAAGCCCGGATGTAATATTGTCCGTTTTTCATTTGTGGGTGGGTATAAACTCTGTTGTTATCGGGGTTTATGGTTATTGTGACCGTTGTCTTTTCCTTCACCTCGTAAATTTTTACATTTCTTTCAACAAACTCCGCATATTTATAGGTATATCTGTTCTCACTTGTCCCGGATCCAGTATAGCCTTCCATGTTACGTCTAAAACTTTCATGAGCTGACTGTTCCAGCGCTATTGCATCATATCCACTGCCGACAATATAGCTGGGATATCCGGAATGATGTACCTCTACTACATTAATAGGATCCGGCTTAATAAAAACATCAAAAAAGTCTGTGCCTAAAAATTCGGTATAGTCGTTTATCCCTATGTTATTTGCCGATTTGTTTGTTACTGGCCCATAAGTAGTTCCCATTTTCTCAACATAGGTCCCATTTATAGATACCGCTGCTTCAGATAATGGATCTATATAGACCATATCAGATTCATAGCGAAAAGCCCTAATCATGGCATTCACAAGATCCTCATGTTCTTGGGTCCGGTCATTGCTATCTTTATAAATCGTCGTTTCTATTGTAAACTCATATCTTCCTGCGGGGTTAAAGTAATAGCCGGAGCGAATGGGGTATGGTATATCTTTGTAAATAAGATCCGGGGCGAAAACTGCTTTTTGAGGGATATAATCGTAATTGAGATTTCTTGCCTCTCGGCGATCTTGCTCATACTGGCTGCGAAAATCCTCACCGTTTACCATTCTTGCTGCCAGCATGGATGAATCTTGCCACTTAAAATAACGTTGATAACGCCCGGGTACAACTGTTTCATTAGTAAGGCTGTTATTCTCCTCTTGGTTATACATCAGGCGGACAACATCAAAGGCTATTGGATCATCTGGGCCATTCATACTTATCCAGTGCAAATTCTTTGGAAAAGTATTGCCATTAGGAATGACATCTTTTTTTAGCGGGATTGCATTCATTGCCATATAGTCTAAGCTTTCGCTGGTTAAGCCATTATAAACCCTAGCCACAATATTTTTGCTATTAATGATTGAACTAAAGCGGTCTTTGACCGCAAGATTTAAATTTTAAGATGTTTTCTTGTTTTTAGTTGATGCTTTGTGTCCCATAGCTACTAAAAGGCCCACTGGTATTACCATAATATGTTACTGTGTAAGAAGTACAATGTCTCTTTCCATCATCATCAGTATCACAATCCCTGTATGTAACTTTCCAGGTGTATTCAGCCGAAACTGACCCACTTCCTCTTACTTCACCAGTTTTAGCATTTGTATTTCCATATATTAGTACACGAGGATCATCACCAAAATCCTCTCGGCGTAAAGTGGTATGAATAAGCGGGTTTACAGTTACAGGGGGTGTCTTCCCGGTTACAGTATTGCCTTCAAAAGAGAAATTCTGGTAAATCTCTGGTGTCCTATTCTCAATATTAAGTAAACCATTTGCACTGCCGCTCACCCAACTCCCTTGAGGCGGCCCGCCCGTCAGTGCGCTTGTTTCACCAAGCTCGAATTTCATCTTCTTTTCCAGAATATTGTAGTCAATCTCAATATCATCACTTGCTTCGGGAATATCTATATCTTCGTGGGAATCAGCACTTCCACTAACTTGTTCATATGCAGCAGAAATCATATCACTTCTTATGGCAAACACAGTTGGCAGAAAGCTAATCACAAGAAAAGACACTACTAATACCAAAAAGCTTAATAGATAACGTGTCGATACTTTATTTTTCATTAATAAAGTCCTCCCTCTTTTTCAACTAGCATTTTCGCTTATCAAAGAATCGTAAGTTGCTGCACCTCATTTACAATCTATTCTTTCTCATATATAAAAACTAACCGGATATAGCACAGGTGGGACTTTTTAGTCCCACCTGCTGCCGCCGCTTTGGGCTAAGTCCTGTTCAAGTGCTAGATACCCATTAATGATATCATTGAGATCCTTAACTAAACTTGTAAGATCACCAGCAATTGTCATATTGCTGCTTTCTATTGTGCTGCATATATTTTGAACATTATTCGCAGCGTTTGACACATAGCTCTGACTGTACTTGCTTGACGCTCCCCTTGCGACAGACCTGGCCTGAGAGGTAACCGAACCACGGCTTCTTATTTCAGAAGTCAATTGTTCAATAATAGATATTAAGGCTTTAATATCTTTAATATTTACTTCCATTTTGTTACTGCCCAAATATGTACTATTCATAAAAATGATCACCTCTTTAGGATTTACTTATTAAGCTTTGCCTGTTCTTCTCTTTCTGCCCGTTCCACATTGCTGGCAAGTGTTGATAATCTTGAACTCAAGGTATTATAATTATTCAGCAATGTATTGATACTTCTGTTTGTTCTGCTGCAAGCGCTTTTAAAAGCCGTGTAGATATCTCCCTTCCAGGCAATGGAGGAAACCTTATTTTCAAAAGGAGCTTTCTTTTGCGCAACTGAACTCCTCGCGGAAAGCGCACTTGATGCAACATTTCTAATTTCATACTGTGAAGTCATATTGCTCCTCCTTGATTTAATACCACCCGCAATGCACAGTTAGCTTTCTAATAACCAACTTGAACAATAACCCTGTGGCCTATCTGCTCTGATAATGTATTTTTCATATCTTCCGCCAGCTTTTCCATGAACTCTTCTCTGGCTGCATTGTTCGAAACATCTCGGAAGTTTCCCTTTTCATCAAAGTTATAGTTGTTGATTTCCAGCACCACTGAGCGATTTGGTGAAATATCACCGCCATATCCGTATCCACACAATACATCATCGCCCTTACCTGGATATGCCATTAACACATCTGAAAAAGTGCGCTTTACCATTTCTGTAAGTTCTGGACTTATATCCGCTTTGCCGCTTTCCACTTTGGATTGCAATAATGTAAGATCATCTGCATTAAGGCGTTCTATTGGTATATTGCTGCACAGATATATGAAATGCAAATCCAATGTGGAATAAAACTGGTAAAAACTCTGTTGATCTTCAGGAATTGGAGCAAAACTCAAATCACTGCTTTTAAGCTGACTATCAAAATCCTTTAGGTTCGTTGATTCTAATAGCCATCCTTCAAAGGCTTTTCGATATAATGATTGCATGTATAAATATTTCTTACCAAACCCATCCTCATCACATAGCCCCTGCTTAATAGCCAGTTGGAGATCATAATTCATCGGCATTACTAAACCAACTGTCCCTGGTTCATTTGATAATTTTGCCGTCAATTGCTTGGCAGTACTAAGATCAGGGATCTTTAACCCCTTGATGTTAAGCTCGAAGAAATTTGTTTCTTGATTTGGCGTAGAGTTATTCATTGAGCACCCTCCTAAACATGTAAGTAATAATATCGCCATTACCAAAAGTAAAAGGCTATTATTCTGTTCCCATCTTTGTTTTATCATAAGCGACATAGTCACCATTGCTCCTATCTATATTTGCATAATCGTTTTGGCGAACTGTATATTTTCTTCCCCATGAGGAAACTATCAAATCCCCGTTTTCTTCTATTCCAACTATCGTTATTGCGTGAGCTCCCGTTTCTATTCTGTTACCATTTGTATCATACATAATGCACGGATTGAGAGATAGGGGGATCGGCGCTATTTCAAGATCCGCTTTTATGTCGTCAATGCTCGGGAAAGAGTTAATTCTAGTAACGGTCACATTAATATTGTACTCGGAAAGAAAACTTTCAATAGCATCTTTTGGGAATATTCCACTGCGATTAGAAGGATCATCCCGCCCATCTCTTCCGCAATAATGATAAATTGCAACCGCAAGCATTTCGAAATTAGGGTGAATGCTTCCATCTGCTTCGCAGGCATATAAGGGAAAGCCAAAAGTGTTTTGGAACTCATCAGGTTTATTTGCATATTCAGCCAGAATACAGTTGGCTGTTGCCATATATCCACAGCCTACACTATTATAATCACTAAGATACACCCTGATTTCGGCATCCGTCATATCAGGAAGAAGATTTCTCATATAGCTTTGAAAACCCGGGTCGCTATTAAACCTTTTTCTTGGATTGCCTTGTGCTCCTCCATATTCGCTGTTTTCATTAAACACAAACCTCATCCGATCATTAAGCGTCATTTTATCTACCAACGCACCAGCTAAAATCGCCCTCCCTTCAATACTCAGTCTCGTACTAATATCGCCCAATCGCTTGTACAACTCATTAAAATATGCATCCCTTTGCACAGGAGAAATATTATCGACATCCACATTTGCCATCTGCTCAACTGACATTAATTCGTATTTTAGCGCAATGATATCTACCTTTCGGGTCACTATTGAAGGAATCGGGTCAAATACTATTTTATTTTGGAACCATTCGCCGGTATGCCGATCCTGCCATACGCCTACAGCACCGGAGGCTGCTGTCTCTTCATTGATATAATTAATCTCACTCTTTTCTTTTTGTTCTATATGTATTGTATTGAGATTCAAGTGATCAAACTGATTTCTTAATTGCTCTTTGATATAATCATTGCTGTATTCTGACCACTTAATCTCAAGCAATTTAGCGATTTTATCAAAATCTGAAGCAGATGGGTTATTATACCATATTTCCATTTGACTTTTCAAGGCAATAAGTCTCTCGTCATCCTGCATTGACAGCAATTCTGTAACGTCTATGCCTAACGCCATAGAAAGCAGCATCCTGCATTTTTGCTCATCTGTATAGTTTGTACCAGCAATTATTGAATTGTATATCTCCAGTTGACCAGGCGTGATATATCTCATCAAGTTCTCCGGTTCATAATAGCCACTTAATTGGTATCCACTAGATTCTAATGGCTCGGCATATGACCCAAGCGAAGACTGATATTGCTTGGCGTCATCTATTTTTATTTCTGCTGTATCTACCTCCGGAT
>Ga0082212_10008037_pt1 | contig 13850 bp, 18 predicted proteins | sample TergutNt197P3_FD_71548 | JGI IMG/M metagenome (GOLD analysis project Ga0082212, IMG submission 71548) | Neocapritermes taracua P3 segment gut microbial communities from Petit-Saut dam, French Guiana - Nt197 P3 | ecosystem: Host-associated > Arthropoda: Insects > Digestive system > Gut ... | reverse complement strand
TCGCAAAACAACGGTGTTTAGTCCAAGGGCGGGAAAACCCCGCCCCTACGAGAAATTATTTTTCAACCCGTTATTCGCATTAATAATGTAATTGTTTATTTAGTAGAACGTAGGTAATTTATATTAAGCACGAAACTTTTTACGATTTATTACGTCTAATTAAGTAATAGAATATAATAGAAAGCAGGGTAATAAAAATGAAAAAAATATTTATTTTAAGCATAGTCATTTTAATTCTTCTTGTTTCGCTGACAGGGTGTGATGAGGAAAACAAAAAACTTGATACGCCTAACGAAAACAATCTAACCGATAAATCGGACGAAATACCCGTAATTATAGGGCGTTTTGTGCGTAATCTTGACGGCTTTTATTATGTCGTTGTTACTGATGAACCTGAAAATTTATTGCAGTCTGTTATTAGCATGAATACTGTTATTGGCAAGGATAATCAAATAACCAACGAAGAAATATTTGAAAATTTGCAAAACTGGGATAAAATAAAAGTTACACATGGCGAAATTAGGGACAGTGACCCCCCGAATATGGAAGTAATTAGTATCGAATTTATCGAAAAAGGCAGCTCAAAAGATATACCAGAAGATATTTATAACTACATGATAGAATTTGGCTGGGTTAATGAGCAATAAAAATGATTAACAACGCACAAAATAAGCTTTTTCTACGTCATATAAAATTATAAAGAAATAAGGAGAACATAAAATGTATTATCACATAGAGGGTATATTATCTTACAAAGACGCGAATCTGTGCGTTATCGACTGCGGAGGCGTAGGCTATAAACTAAACATAAGCTATACTACTTATTCAAGACTTCCCGAACCCAGCAAAACAGTCAAGCTTTTCACGCATTTAGTCGTCAAAGACGACGCGCTCGATTTAATAGGCTTCAGCGACCTGTCCGAAAAAAGTATGTTCTTGATGCTCCTCACAATTTCGGGAGTAGGCGTAAAAGTGGCAAATTCCGTGTTGTCCGCGCTATCTCCTGAAAGATTCGCCTTTGCCGTAGCTTCCGGGGATTATAAAGAAATTGCAACGGCTAACGGAGTAAGCACAAAAACGGCGCAGAAAATAATTCTCGAATTAAAAGACAAAATAGACAAAGAAAATATGTCGTCGTCAAAATCAAGCGGATTGGACAGATTCACAGACAACAGTATGCCTGTTGCGGGAAATGTAAGAGGCGACGCGATAGTCGCGCTCATGGCGACGGGATATTCGAGAAACGAAGCGAACGACGCTTTAAAGAATATAGATTTGTCGAAGCCGCTTGAGGAGATAATAAAACTTGCGTTTAAGAATTTGGTGAGGGGATAAAATACGGAGGAGAAAATTTATTATGCAAAATTATAATTATCAACCTAAAAACGTATTCAAAGAAAAACGCAGACATGAAATATTAGGCGGCAAAATATATAACATGGCTCGCAGTACTACCAATCACAGCAGAATCATAGGAAATATCTCAAGAATATTTGGGAACTTTCTGCGCGGAAAAAAATTCGAAGCATTTTCTGCCGGCGTTGACGTTAAATTCGACGAAAAAAACACGACTGTTCCCGATGTTATGATAGTATGCAACAAAAATATTATCAAAGAAAAATGGATTGAAGGCGCGCCGGATTTGATAGTAGAAGTGCGCTCCCCCTCTACCGCCGGAAGAGATATAGGGTATAAAAAAGATTTATATCAAAAATTCGGCGTGAAAGAATATTGGCTCATAAGCCCGCCTGAACGGTCTATCCTTGTATATTTATTAAAAGACGGCGTTTATGAATTGGACAATATTTATCAGATTTATGATGATGTGGGTTTATATGGTATGGACGAAGAAGAAATAAACGCAATCGCAAAAGAGTTTAAAACGTCTCTTTACGACGATTTGATTATATCGGTCGAAGAAGTTTTTGAAAACGTCGAATTATTAAGATTTTAAGAAAAGGATAAACAGATTTATGGAGAAAAACAAAGATATGGAATATAATGATAACGTGGACAATACAGAATTAAAATCCGGCGGTTATGATAATTATAACGATTATGATGATGACGAAAGAACCCGCGTCGTCTCGACCAAATATCAGGACGACGACAGCAACGCCGAGCTTTCTTTAAGACCTAAAACTATAAAAGAATATATCGGGCAGGATAAAGTAAAAGAAAAACTCAAGGTTTATATCGACGCGGCAAAAGAACGAAACGAGAGTTTAGACCATGTTTTATTATACGGTCCTCCCGGTCTCGGTAAAACTACTCTCGCGTCTATAATAGCTAATGAAATGGGCGTAACTTTGCGTTCTACGTCCGGTCCGGCGATTGAGCGTCAGGGCGATTTAGCCGCGATTTTATCCGGTCTTTCAGACGGGGACGTGTTTTTTATCGACGAGATTCACAGATTATCGCGGACTGTCGAAGAAGTTTTATATGCCGCCATGGAAGACTTCGTTTTTGATATAATAATCGGCAAAGGTCCCGCCGCGAGAAGCATAAGAATAGATTTGCCCAAATTCACTCTTGTAGGAGCGACAACAAGGGCGGGGCAGTTATCTTCGCCCTTGCGTGACAGGTTCGGCGTAATCGAAAGGCTTGATTTATACACGCATGAACAGCTTGCGATTATAGTCAAACGAAACGCCGCGATTTTAGGCATGGAAATAGACGAGAGCGGGGCAATGGAGATTGCGTCGCGTTCGAGAGGCACTCCCAGAGTCGCAAACAGGATATTGAAAAGAGTGCGCGACGTAGCGCAAGTCAGGGGCAGCGGGGTCATAGACAAAGAAATAGCCGATATAGCTTTAAATATGCTTGAAATAGACAAGCTTGGGCTTGACTCGACTGACAGGAGAATGCTTGAGGCGATAATAAATTTCTTTGACGGAGGTCCTGTGGGGCTTGAAACTCTGGCGGCTACAATCAATGAAGAATCTATCACTCTGGAGGATGCGGTCGAGCCGTTTTTACTGCAAATCGGATTTCTGAACAGAACCCCCAGAGGAAGATGCGCCACAAGAAGGGCATATGAACATTTGGGAATAACATACCGTGCAAGTTTATATAATCAGATTTCGCTTGATGAAATTGAGTAAAATAACATAAAAACAGGAGGGCAATTTTAAACTATAATGGGAAAATATTTCGGTACGGACGGAGTGAGAGGCGCGGCTAACAAAGATTTAACGGTCATGCTGGCTTATAAAATAGGTCTCTCGGCTTCAGACGTTTTAATTAAAAACATAGATAAAACACCCGCCGGCAACGGCGCGTCAGGGATGCCGCGCCCTACGCAAGATGGGGCAAATCAAAAGCCGAAAATTATAATCGGCAAAGATACACGAATATCTGGGGATATGTTTGAATCGGCGATTGCCGCGGGTATATGCGCGGGAGGCTGCAACGCTTTTTTATGCGGCGTAGTCCCAACCCCGGCAATCGCGTTTCTTGTAAAAGAGTGTGGCTTTGACGCGGGTATCATGATTTCGGCGTCGCATAATCACGCTTATGACAACGGCATAAAAATATTTAATTCGCAGGGGTTTAAACTCTCTGACGAACTTGAAGATAAAATAGAATACGCCATAGACAATTATGAAGAAATTGAGCTTAAAACCGGAGAATTTATCGGGACTGTCACAACAGACGATAAACTTATAGATAAATATATAAATCACGTGTCCGACATAAATAAAATAATCGACACACGCAATAATATCAGAGTTTTGCTCGATTGCGCCAACGGTTCGGCTTCAAAAACCGCCGAAAAAATCTTTGACGGCGAAAAAGTCTCTTACAGTATAATAAATTCCGACCCTAACGGCTTGAATATAAACGACAAATGCGGTTCAACGCATTTAGATAATATAATTAAACGCATGAAATTAGGCGGGTTTGACATAGGTTTCGCATTTGACGGCGACGCTGACAGATGTCTCGCAATCGACGAAACCGGGGAGATTATCGACGGCGATAAGATTATATGCGTTCTCGCCGACGAAATGAAACAGCGCGGCAGATTAAAAAGCAACTCTGTCGCGGTCACGAAAATGTCGAACTTAGGCTTGCATAAATTCTGCGAAAGCAAAGAAATAAACGTTGAGCAAACCGACGTCGGAGATAGGTTTGTGTTGGAATGTATGATTGAAAAAGATATAAATATCGGCGGGGAGCAGTCGGGGCATATAATAATTTCGGACTACGCGACGACGGGGGACGGTCAGATAACGGCAGTTTTGATTTTGGATATTTTACGCAGATATAAAGCCGAGGGAAAAACGGCAAGTGAAATATTCGGCGTTATGAAATCATACCCGCAGGTTTTGATATTTGTAAAAGTCGAGAACGACAGGAAAAAAGATATAATGTCTGACGAAATTGTGCTTGAATCAGTCAAAAAGATAGAAAAGTTACTGAACGGCAACGGGCGGATTTTACTCAGACCGTCTGGTACTGAGCCGCTTATAAGAATTATGCTCGAGGGCGAAAACGAAGAAGTTATCACGGGTTACGCTAAAGAGATAGAGAGTGTTATATTGGGGAAATTAATAGTGTAGGAAATTTATATAATATACACGTAACGAAAGGCGGTGTTCTATAAATGAACAATACTGTTATATACGAGCTTGAAGGGCAAGTATTCGAGTGGAATATCGTAAAATACGAAAGAAATGTTGAAAAGCATGGCATAACATTTGAAGAAGCGGCTACCGTTCTTATAAGAACAGACACAGATATTGTCGAAGATGATGAAAATTCTATCGAAGAGGAACGATTCGTAGCGTTGGGCTTTAGTGAAGAAAGCAGAATGTTAATTGTTTGTTACTGCGAAAGAAGCGAAGGCGATATAGTGAGAATTTTTTCCGCAAGGAAAGCCACAAAACATGAGCAAAACTCATATAAAGGAGGGTTATAAATGAAAGATAATTATGATTTCGACAACATGAAAAGAGTTCCAAACAGGATTGCACAGCGTTTAGGAAATAGAGCCAAACCTGCTCTGATAAACAAAAAAACTGCGACAAAAGAAGAGTTGGATATTTTAGAAAGTAAATTAAAAAAATTATCAACTGAGGACAGGCAATTTTATGAGGAATGCTGTGAGAAGAAATATAGTATTTCGCCAAAGAGTACGTGAAGATTTTGGAGGTAATTTTATGCAAAACAGGCTTGAAACATTACGCAATGAAATTGACAGGTTGATTTACGAAAAGCAACCAGAAAAAATCCGTTTTTTTATCGAGCATATATATAGTGTGGCACGTTATTGCTCGCTATTAGCATTAAAGCGAAACTTAAACCAAGAAATCGCCATGACTTCCGGAATGTTACACGACATAGCGAATGTAAATGGCGGAGGCGATAATCATGCGTTAAAAGGAGCGGAACAAGCAGAAGTATTATTAAAAACACTTAATTTATATAATGACGAAGAAATTAAAATGATTACTACGGCTATATCTAAGCATAGCGATAAACAAGCAATACATGAGCCTTATGACGAATTATTAAAAGATGCTGATGTACTATCCCATTGTTTTTATAACCCGGATTTTCCTGTAAGCGAATGGGAAATTGAACGTTATAAAACCTTACTTGAAGAATTAGGCTGTAACTTCGTAAATTAAGCATTTTCGACGTAAGACAAAAATATAAATTACAGGAAACAAACAAATGATATACGAAAAAAACTGGGAAGATTATAGTTTGCTTGACGCATCGGACGGCAACAGGCTTGAACGCTGGGGAAAATATATCTTGATAAGACCCGACCCGCAGGCTATATGGTCGGAGAAACACAGCAATCTGTGGGGAAAAGCCGACGGAATCTACAAACGCTCAAACAGCGGCGGCGGTTTTTGGGATTTCAAAAATAAACTGCCGGACAAATGGAGCATAAAATATCAGAATCTTGATTTGTGCTTTGAAATTTCGCCGATGGGATTTAAACACATGGGTATTTTCCCCGAACAGGCGGCAAACTGGAATTTTATGCATGATGTTATTAAAAATATTCAACGGTCGGGCATGGAAGCTCGACCCTACGAGGTTCTCAATCTTTTCGCGTATACAGGCGGCGCGACAATCGCGTGCGCGAGAGCGGGGGCAAATGTCTGCCATGTTGACGCGCAGAAAAATATTATAAATATGGCGAAACGCAACGCCGAATTATCGGGGCTCGGAAACGCGAACATAAGATATATCGCCGACGACTGCGTTAAATTTGTCGCGAGGGAAATAAGGCGCGGGAAAAAATACGACGCTGTTATTCTCGACCCGCCGTCTTACGGCAGGGGAGCGAACGGCGAGATGTGGAAAATCGAGGACGATTTATTTGATTTGCTTGAAATGCTCAAAGAGATATTATCGGACAATCCGTTGTTTGTGCTTGTGAATTTATACACGGCGGGACTTGCGCCGTCGTGCGCGGGATATATGCTGTCGCTGATATTTAAAAGCAAGTTCGGGGGAAATGTCGAATCGGACGAAATCGGCATTTTTACGGAAAGCACGAAAACCCCGTTTCCGTGCGGCGCGTTTTCACGATGGGTGAGATAAATTTTACGCAAAATTTAACATAACATATTTGCATATTAATTTGTTTTGTGATATAATATATTTTTGTTATTCTTAAAATCATGAAACGGAGCGGGAAATAAATGTTTAAAACGGATTATCACATACATTCAAACAAATCTTTTGACGCCGCCCCGAATACAAGCATAGAATCTATATTAAAAGTCGCGGTAAACCGCGGATTAAACGAGATTGTCCTGTGCGACCACTACGACGTGAACTGGGTTATAACGGGAGACAATCCCGATGTTGATTTTCATGACAGTTTAAATCAGATAACCGCCGCTGAAAATAAATACCGGGATAAATCAAATAATATTAATTTTTTATTGGGGATTGAACTCGGTCAGCCTAATCAGTTTCCCGAAAAAGCAAACGAAGTTTTAAATAACAACGATTTTGATTTTATTTTGTGCGCCCTGCATAACGCAAGGGACGAACAGGATTTTTATTATATAGATTACAAAAATATAAATATCCTGAACTTAATCAAAATCTTCGAAAAATATACAACCGAACTGTGCGAACTCGCGAACTGGGGAAGTTTTCACTCTCTGGCTCATATAACTTATCCCGTCAGATATTTTATCCAGAATAACATACATATCCCTATGGAAAAATATAATGATTTATATAAAAAATTATTTAAAATATTGATTCACAGGGGGATTGCTCTCGAAGTCAATACTTCGGGATTGCGTAAAAAAATAAATCAATTATCGCCGTCGTATGAATTATTGAAACTGTATAAAGAAACGGGCGGCGAGCTTATCACCGTAGGCTCTGACGCACATAATACTTCCGATATTTACAGCGGCATACCGTATGCCTGCGAAAGGCTTTTGAATCTTGGGTTCAAATATATCAGTATAGTCAGAGACAAGAAATTAACGCAGGTAAAAATTGCTGATTAACTAAAGTTAACACGAATAACGGAATTTTCTCCCTAAGCCTCCCTTGCTAAAGGGAGGGGGACCGTCCGCAGACGGTGGTGGGATTCGGAATCTGATGTTGCGCGGAATTGGAGAGACGAATCCCTCCGTCACGCTTCGCGTGCCACCTCCCTTTAGCAAGGGAGGCTTTACAAGAGCGTGTATGAAATCAATTAAAAACTTACAGGTTCATATAAAAGCCCCTGCGCCTCGGCTACGGCTTTATTTGTGATTTTGCCTTTATATACGTTCAGTCCTTTAAGTAAAGCCGGGTTGTCGCGCATAGCCGCTTCAGCCCCTTTGTTTGCTATCTGAACGGCGTACGGCATAGTCGCGTTTGAGAGCGCGAAAGTCGATGTCCTCGGAACCGCGCCCGGCATATTCGGCACAGAATAATGCACTACCCCGTGTTTGATAAAATACGGGTTTTCATGATTCGTAAGCCTATCCATAGTTTCAATGCACCCGCCCTGGTCAATAGCCACGTCAACCACGACCGACCCCGGACGCATATTAATTATCATATTTTCAGTCACTACTTTTTCAGCCTTTCTGCCCGGAATAAGCAAAGAGCCTATAAGCAAATCCGCTTCAGACACAGATTTCGCTATGTTATAGCTGTTTGATACCAACGTCACCACGCCTCCCGGCAAAATATCGTTGAGATATGTCAGCCGTTCGATAGATATATCAAGTATTGTCACCCTCGCCCCAAGCCCGACAGCCATTTTTGCCGCGTTCAATCCTACCGCGCCGCCGCCTATGATTACGACGTGACCGGGTTCTACTCCCGTAACGCCGCCCAGCAGCACGCCGCTCCCGTTGTTGATTTTCTGGAGCAGATACGCGCCGACCTGCACGGACATACGCCCCGCCACTTCGCTCATAGGCGCGAGAAGCGGCAGAGAGCCGTTTTCAAGCTGCACGGTTTCGTAGGCGATTGCCGTAACTTTCGAGTCTTGCAACGCTTTGGTTTGTTCAGGGTCGGGAGCTAAATGAAGATACGTAAATAATATCTGTCCCCCGCGCAGACAGCCGTATTCCGATTCAAGGGGCTCTTTGACTTTATATATCATATCCGCGGCGGCATAAATATCTTTCGGGTTATCAATTATTTCCGAGCCGGCTTTAACGTATTCTTCGTCTGTGAATCCGCTCCCCAGTCCGGCATTTTTTTCAATATATACTTTATGCCCCGCGTTAATAAAACTCACAACCCCCGACGGCAAAACAGAAACCCTGTTTTCCTGCGCCTTAATTTCTTTCGGTATTCCGATTATCATTCAATCATTCTCCTCCTGAACATATATATTTTCTTCTTAGTAAAAACTTAATCAACATAGCCTTTCGACGTGTCAAGCGTGACTGTTCTTGTCTCGTCGTCATAACCCACGTAAACGTCGAAAGTTTTCATCACGTCGCGCAATTTAAAATAGTTATTGCCGTTTATATTATAAGCCGTGAAACTTACGTCTTTGCCGTCGAGCGTGATTTTTTGTGGGGACAGCACAATATTGTCTATTTTTGCTTTTTCGTCTTTTTCCGCCATTTCACTGCCGTTCGGAATATACGGCGCATTGCTTGTAAGCAGGATTGTGTTGGTATCAGAGTCATAGTCAACGCCGAACTGTTTTTCCGTGCCGTTGAGTATAAACGCCAAATCACGCAGTTTGATATAGTTGTTGCCGTTTATATTATACGCGTCAAAATCAACGTTTTCGTCGTTGAATATAACTTTTTGCTGCGATGCCTGCGCGTTAACCGGACCTTCGGGTTCGGGAACTTTTTCATCGTTATTTTCTTCTTCTTCTTTTTTGTTTTCTTCTTCCGAATCTTCCGGTACTTCTTCATCAGTATCGGTATCTGAAAGATAAATATCAAATTTCGCCATATATGTATCTGCGTCAACTGAAAGCATGTCGGTTATCGGTATAAACTCCCGCTCCATTTCCATAGCTCCCGTTTCGGGATTTACTATAAGAGCGACAGTTACTTTATCGCATGTCAAATAATTACGGATAAGTATTATGAAAATATCCCATGTTAAAATTTTATTCAAGTCAACATCCGCGAGATTTTCTTTTAATAATCCCGCTTCCCAAGCCGTATCAATATAACCGTCGGGATATAATAACCCCGCGTAATTAAGAGACCTGAGCATAAACGTGACCGCTTCTATAAGCGTTATCGGCCCGAGCGGGTCATACTCTGTGTCGTTTCTGCCTGAGATTATATCTTCTTTCAGACAAAAGTCGATAGCTGTCAAATAAATTTTGTCTCTTTCGGGGTCAATATCTTCGAACAGCAGGTTAAGTCCCTCTAAAAGTTCCGCCCCGTTTGCATCAGGGTCAACCTGAAAGTATTCGGGCATTCCGGTGCTGAGTTCGGCTATTACCAACGCTATTTCGCTTCTTGTGACATTCCTGTAAGAGTCGGCTGCGCTAACTGGAATAGAAAGCAAAGAAGAAAGAATAAAAACGGTTATTAATATAAAACTTATAATTTTTTTCGCTGATTTTTTTATTTTCATGAATTTTTCCCTCCGTATTTAAAAATATTGACTGTTTCTGTTAAATAATATATAATATTATATTATATATCAAATTATTTTATTTGTCAACAAAAGGGGTCAACAAAATCATGTTGATACACAAAAAAGCGTACGCTAAAATAAATCTGTCATTAAAAATCATGGATAAACTGCCAAACGGTTATCACAATATTCTGACCGTTATGCAAAGAATATCCCTTTGCGACGATATAAAAATAAATATAAACCAAAGTACCGGACAGAATATAAATATAACCTGCAACGATAAAAACGTCCCGGCTGATAAAACCAATACGGCGTATAGAGCGGCTGATTTGTTTTTGGAATACGCGAAAATTCCGGCTGATATTGATATAGAGATAACCAAAAGAATCCCAAGCCAAGCCGGGCTCGGAGGGGGAAGTTCCGATGCGGCTTCTGTTTTGCTGGGACTCAACGAATATTTTGATTTTATATTGCCTAAAAAAATTTTAAAGGAAATCGCGAAAAAAATCGGGGCAGACGTTCCGTTTTTCATGAAAAACGCAAATTGCGCGGTTTGCGCGGGTATCGGCGATATTGTCACACCTGTCAGGGCAGAACGCGAAAGCTTTCACGTTCTTATCGTTAAGCCGGCATATAATATTTCAACAAAACAGGCGTTTGAGGATTTTGACGATTTCAGGGAGACAAACCAATTCCGTGAATCTGATAAATTCAAAAATGATTTTACGGCTCTCGCGTTTTCACAAAATAAAGATTTAAAAATCATGCGCGATTTGATTTTGGATTCCGGAGCGTCAGAATCGGAATTAAGCGGCAGCGGTTCGGCGTTATTCGGGATTTTTGATGATTTAAGCAACGCTGATAAATGCAAAGCCGCGTTGAATCTCAGAGAAGATATTGAGTTTTGCGATATATTTGATTTTTTGTGTTGACATTATTTTATCGTTATGATATAATATAAAAGCGATTTTAATTGTTATCTGTAAGTTGTATAAATGGTGGGTGTAGCTCAGTTGGTTAGAGCGTCAGGTTGTGGCCCTGAAGGCCGCGGATTCGAATTCCGTCATTCACCCTATTTAAAAATCAATAATTAAAATATATATGTTTTTCAGGAGGGATAAATTATGTTTTGCGCAAAATGCGGAAGAGAAGTTCCTGACGGCGGCATATGCATGTGCGAACAGCAGCCGCCTGTGCAGCAATTTCAACAGCAACAGCAATTCCAGCCGCCTCAACAGCAGTTCATGGGACAGCAGCAGTATCAGTATCATGTTTTAACAATGAAAGACAAATGGTTTTCCGGTAAGTTTGACCCTCAAAAATTACAGGACGCGTTAAACGCGTACGCGCAGCAGGGTTGGCGTCTGGTTTCGTGCGCTACCGCGGACGTACCCGGATTCGGCACGGCAAGACAGGAATTTATCGCGGTTCTGGAAAGGAAAGCGTAATTAAAATGAAAGGTTATCCTACTTATTTTAACGGAATAATTTTTATTGAAACGCCGCTTTACGAGGGCGAAAGGATTTCAATGATAAGCGCGGACCTGAGTTTTAAGTTCGGCGCGCAGCTTAAAAATCTGAACGACGTAAAAGCCGACCTTGCGTATAAAGCCGGGGCTTTGGGCTGTAACTGCGTCAGCGAATTTAAGTACGGACAAAAAAGCCGGTGGCTGGCTATTGACAACATCGCGTATTTCGGGAGCGGCGTCGCGACAAGACTGCCTGCGGAGACTTATCAGAATATTATTACATATATGCAACAACAACAGTAACAGTAACGTATCATATCAACCCCCCGCGTATCTTAAGATAATTCAGATACGCGGGTTCTCTTTTTATATATCTGCATAAAAAATATTTTTTATGAGAAAATAATTATATAATAAAAAAATATTTAGGAGATGTATAGAAATGCATGATACAAAAGAATCAAACGTCGATTTATTGAACACGATATATCATAATTCAAAAATGGGGATAGATTCTATAGATTATATTTTCCCGAAAATCAAAAACAATCATTTAAAAAAAGATTTAGCCTCGCAAATGGCGGGTTATTTGCAGTTTATCAACAGGGTCTCGTCGAAATTCGACGATTTTGACAGTTCCCCCGACGATTTTTCGCTCTTTACAAGAATGCCGTCGCTCGCCTATATGAAACTGAAAATGTATATCGACAATTCAGAAAGCCATATCGCCGAAATAATGATAGAAAATTCTACCGCCGGACTCATAGGGGCGCAGAAAATATTCAATAGATGCAAAAACCTCGACTGCGAAATCTCGCAGATTGGCTGCGAGACGATTTATTTCGAGCAGAAAAATATAAACAGGCTGAGAAATTATCTGTGATTTAAAAACAAAATCTCCCGAAAAATTAATTTCGGGAGCAGTTTTTTGTTTATGATTATTATTGAGCCGCGTTGATTTTTTTCGCGAACTGGCTCTTTTTTCTTGCGGCTTTATTTTTATGGACAATTCCGCGAGCGGCGGCTTTATCAATCTTTTTTACCGCGTCTTTATAAGTTTTCTCCAGATTAGCCTTATCGTTATTGACGACGGCTGCTTCATATTTTTTTACCGTCGTCTTTAAAGCTGTCTTGAACATCTGGTTCTTAAGAGTTTTTGCGGCGATAATCTTAGTGCGTTTTTTCGCTGACTTAATATTCGGCATGACTTTTTTTTCACCTCCCTGCGGTTTTTATATTTTTTAGCGTAACTTATATTTTAACATTATTTTGCCGTTTTTTCAAGATATTTTGCAAAATTTAATAATATGTTAATAATTTTTGATTTTTATTTTTTTATCCTTTTGGTTCGTCGTCGTCTGAATCGTCAAAGTCATCATAATCGTAGTCGCCGAAGTCGCCCCAGTCGATGTCCGACCCATCCGTATAAGTAAACGAATAAACCGCGCTTGGGTCTATTTCAGCCTCCATTACGCCGAAACTGACAAATTCCCCGTCTACGGCAAAACTCCACCAGCTTTTGATATTATCATCCCATACGGCTTTAAGACCGTTGACTGTATCGACCATTCCGTATTCGTCAAGGGCGACAAGTTTAACATCTGCATGGGTAAGCGCGTTTCCGAGAATTTTTTCGTCTGTCTTGATTGTGTAAGTTTTGGTTGCGCCTTTGTCGTCCGTTACTTCGACTTTAACAGAAGTTTTGCCTTTGCCCAATACGTTCCCGTCTTTGCACGAAATAAACATCGCCGATACCGCAATCAGCGCGACAGCCAAAATAACCGCTAAAATTCTTGTTTTTTTCATAATAATTTTTCTCCTTACTTTGTTTTTTGAATTTTTATAATAAAATTTTTTCCTGTGATTCCTCGCGCTGTTCCGTAAAACAGGATTCCGCCGTTTTGCGGCGCGTAATCTTTCGGGAAAGTCTTTCGGCTTACGGGCAGTATATTCTCGCCTTCTCAGGATTTATATAAATATCCCAATGGCGTATAACGGTTTGCGGCAACCGCCGAAAATATACTAAAGCCCGCTCACGGCGACGGTCTCGCCCACGATTTTCACGCGGTTCCTTTGCCCTTTTTCACAAGCCATTTCATTATATCAGATTAATTCAGGAATGTCAATTAATTTTACAAAAATTTTTGTATTATTTTGCGTAGGGCGTGGCATCCTTGACACGCCGCTGAAAAACCTATATAAATCAAATAAAAATCCCCCAGCATAGCTGGGGGTATTGCATTAACGGGTATAACCCTTTAGTGCGAGCCGCCCCTAAACGGGGCTAATTACGGTCTGACACATGCGAAGAGATTGTTACTTGCTACCC
>Ga0082212_10008036_pt1 | contig 13851 bp, 12 predicted proteins | sample TergutNt197P3_FD_71548 | JGI IMG/M metagenome (GOLD analysis project Ga0082212, IMG submission 71548) | Neocapritermes taracua P3 segment gut microbial communities from Petit-Saut dam, French Guiana - Nt197 P3 | ecosystem: Host-associated > Arthropoda: Insects > Digestive system > Gut ... | reverse complement strand
CTTTGGCAAGGGCATTACGCAGGCTCTGGATAACTGGCCGGATGGCGGTGGCGTAAAGTACACGCGCAGCCGCTACTACACCCCGCTAAAGTACGATCTGCACGGCAAGGGCATAGAGCCGGACGTGGAGGTTCAGGTAGGGGAGGATACCACCTACGAGGAGTATTTCGACCCGAACAACGAAAACAACCTTCACATGCAAAAGGCCCTGAAAGCTCTCAATCAACGCATATATTTGAACACATTCCAAAAACTGCCATAACATTTAGGAGGGATAAAATGAAAAAGATTGCGGTTATTTTGCTGATCCTGACACTGACGCTTGCCATGGCTGCTTGCGGCGGCGAGGAGCCAAAAACAGCCTTGGCTTACGATATCTACAGCCAGGCTACCGAAGCCATGAGCAATATCGAATCTCTGGCCGCCAATACCAGCGCGACCATATTCATGCTTGTGGAGGACGATGATGTGGAAATGGTGATGTCCGGACTGATCAAGGTCGTATGCATAAGCGAAACTGAAGTAGAAATGCAAATGGATATGAGCACAAAAGTTATAGGGGAGACGATGGACTTCAGCTCCTTCTATAAAGGCGGTATATACTATGTGGAAATGTCGGGGCAAAAGCTGGCTATGGAATTACCCCTGGATCAGATACAGGAACAGGCAACCACCGAGGCGCTCTCCTTTCCGGATACGGCCATAAAAAATCAGCAGGCAACGGCAAAGGATGGCGGACATGAGCTTACCTTTTTACTGGATGGATCCGCTCTGACCGACTCTGCTATCGCGCAGCTGGGCAGCCTTTCTGAAATGCTGGCAGGACAACCCGAAATAACCGTGGGAGATATAGAATACGTTGTTTTCATCGATGGACAAGGCAATCTGAAAACCACCTTGATGAGCTTTAGCATGGAGCTAAGCGTTAGGGGAGAAACTGTGCCCATGAACGCGGAGATCAGCCTGGAATATGTGCAATTTAACGATGTAAGCATCGATTTCCCCGACGACCTGGATTCCTATCAGTTGTTTAGCTTATAACTTACGGCGCGCGAAAAAAGGGGGAACGGTTTTTTGCCGTTCTCCCCTTCTTTTAATCGCTTACGAGCAAACTAAGTCAATCCTAAACAAGAAATTTGCAGTGAGAAAAGACTTTGTCGGCATAGGTTGCGGCCCTGGCCGCTTTAGTCATATATGTTTCACAATGTCGTCCAGCCGCCCCGCCAGTTGAGGCGTGATATTGACCAGAGGCAAGCGTATCTCGTCACTTTCTATCAACCCATCCCTTCGTAGCAGGTATTTGAGTGGCGCGGGGGAGGGCTCTGCAAAGAGCAGTGGAATGAAAGCGGTCAAAGGCTTCCACAGTTTAAGCGCAGAGCTATGATCATTGTCTTGCGTCAGTTTGAATATATCGATGAAGGTCTTGGTTTGCACATGGGCCGAAGCCAAAATGCCGCCATCCCCGCCATGGAGCAGGCTGGTGTAGAAAAAGGCGTCTTCCCCGCAGAGTATGGTGAAGTTGGGCGGCGGGTTTAACAGCAGATCAATGGTCTGATGTATGTCGCCGGAAGCGTCCTTTAGGCCCACGATATTCGGTATCTCGGCCAATCTGCGCAGGGTAGCGTTTTCTATCACGCGGCCGGTGCGGTATGGTATATTGTAGATGATGATGGGCTTATCCGTGGCGGAAGCTAGGGCCTTAAAATGTTGATATATGCCTTCCTGACTGGGGCGGTTATAATATGGGCAAACAGAAAGAATGCCGTCTACCCGGTATTTTTCCGCCCACTCCAACTGATGCAGCAGCTTTTGCGTGTCATTGCCGCCCAAGCCCATGATCACCGGCGTATGCGCGGGCTTATACTCCATGGTGGCGGCCAGCACCCGTTCGTATTCGTCGGCGTTAACGGTGGGAGATTCCCCGGTGGTGCCCATGGGTACCAGTCCGGCTATCTCGAAAGACGTATAATGCTCCACCAGCCTTTTGAAAGAGGGCAAATCTAGTCCGTTATCCTTAAAGGGAGTTATCAGAGGCACCCAGATTCCTCGTAAATTCATCAAACTCACTCCTTTGCCGCGTAACGGCAGTATTTGTATATTATATATGATAGTCACGGTCAAAATCCTACTTATTACAAAAATATATTTTCTTGCCAACCCATTCTAAACGTGCTATATTATAATAGGTATAATCTTGATAATTACTGTTTTTATCTGTTAATTTTGGGAGGGTTTATTATGTTGACCGCTTGGGAGGCTATTTTGCTGGGATTATTGCAGGGGCTCACGGAGTTTCTGCCCATTTCCAGTTCCGGACACCTGGTGATAGCCCAGCATTTTCTGGGTATCGAACAACCCATGCTCAGCTTCGACATCGCTGTGCATGTGGGAACACTCGTGGCTGTTATCAGCGCTTTTGGGGGAGATGTAAAGGCTCTGATCAAAAACCCCTTTTGCAAGACCATGCTATTGCTGATAATAGGCACCGTTCCGGCGGTATTGGTCGCCCTCCTATTGAGCGGTTACATAGACGCCATGTTTTCCTCCCTGCAGGCGGTAGCGTTAGCGCTGATATTTACCGGTATATTATTGCATAGCTCGGATAATTATCGCGGCCAGGGCCGTTTAGAGGATATGAACTATCAAAATGCCCTAATAGTGGGCCTCTTTCAGGCCGTCGCCATCGTGCCCGGTCTCTCCCGTTCCGGCGCCACCATTTTTGGTTCCCTTTTCAGAGGCTTAAACCGCGTAGAGGCGGCTCGTTTCTCTTTCTTGCTCTCCATTCCGGTGATTTTGGGAGCGGCATGCAAACAGCTTCTTGACATGAGAAGTCTAGGCGGCGTCAGCCTGCACTGGAGCTATCTGCTGGGCGCTATAGTAGCCGCTGTATCCGGTTACGCGGCTATCCGTGTTTTTCTGAAACTGCTGGGTAAGAGAAAGCTACGCTATTTCAGTTATTATTGCTGGGTTTTGGGTGGGCTGATAACACTCTCCCGTTTATTGGGTTAACTGTTAATTAGTCCAGTGGTTAAGTACATGAGTAGCGGCGTAGTCATGTGATTGTGTATTTATGTGGTTAAGCCGTTAAGTAATTAAGTAATTAGGTGAGCGTATGGTACAACCCTCTGTCAAGAAAACAAACGCGCGTTCCGCAGCTTCCCGCCGCCAGGAACCCCTTTCCCCGCAAGTCAAAGAGATCATCGGCATTGCCATAATAGCCTTGGCGCTGCTGCTTTTATGCTGCATTGCCCTCGCCCCGGCAGGTGAAGAGGGTGCTAACGCATTGGGCGCGGTCAGCCTACTGTTGCTTGAGCTGATGCGTTTTCTGGCCGGAAATGCGGCCTTCAGTCTGCCTCTCTGCCTGCTGGCCTACGGCGTTTTGCTGCTCATAGGGCGTTCTAAGGCCCAAAGCGGGCTGAAAGTGGGTGGGTTGATCTTACTGTGGGCAGCCTTATTGGGCCTGTTTTCGCTTTCTCTGCCTTTGCTGCGCTTTCCGGATTATATGGCTAAGGCCTCTTTAGGCGCGGGCGGCGGCTTCATTGGCGGCCTCATCGCTTATATTCTGCAAAATGCCTTCGGTCACGCGGGCAGCCTGATCGTGTTGATCGCCCTCGCCGTAATCGGCCTGCTGCTTTTTACGGAGAGCTCCCTTATGGAAGTATTGCATGGCCTTTTTTCCGTCGTGAGCGCTTTCTTTGGCCGCCTGCACGCCGGCGGCAACATAGAGAAACCTTCCAAAAGCAAGCGGCAGGCCGCTGCGAAAAACGAGGAGCCTCGCCGCCGCGTACCGCTGATCATCAACCACGACGACCCGGCGCCGATAATCACCGTAGAGCAGGAGGGCGAGCTATATCCGCCGCCCAAGCACAACCGTTTTTCCGCGGAATATTTGCCGGATATCGATATTACCGGTCACAGTGATGAAGAAGAAGCGCCTCTGCCCCCCGCTGCCCCAAAAGCCCGATCCGCGAAACGGGAAAAAGCGGCGGATTCTGAAGAAGTATCCATCAGTTTAGAGAGCGGCGATGATCTCTCCGCTTATCGCCTGCCCCCGGTGGAGCTGGTGGAAAGCGGAGTGAAAGTAAAAAATCCTCATCAAAACAAAGCCATCACCGATTCCATTGCCCTGTTGGAAACCACCTTAGGCAATTTCGGCGTTAAAGCTACGGTTACGCAGGTGGTAGCCGGCCCGGCTGTGACCCGCTATGAATTGCAACCCGCTCCCGGAGTAAAAGTGGCGCGCATCGTTAGCCTTTCCGACGATATCGCCTTGGCTTTAGCCGCCACAGCCGTGCGCATAGAAGCGCCTATACCGGGCAAGAGCGCCATCGGCATAGAGGTGGCGCGCAATCACATAGATACCGTTTATTTTCGAGAGGTGCTGGATAGCGCGGAATTCGCCGCCAGCGAATCCAAGCTCTCCTTCGCTTTGGGCAAAAATATCGGCGGCGAACCCATAGTGGGGGATCTGGCAAAAATGCCCCATCTTTTGATAGCCGGAGCCACCGGTTCCGGCAAGAGCATCTGCGTTAACGGAATACTGTGCAGCCTGCTCTATAAAGCCCGGCCGGACGAGGTCAAGCTGATGCTGATCGACCCCAAAAAGGTAGAGATGGCCCAGTTCAACAGCCTGCCTCATCTGGTGGCCCCAGTGGTCACGGATAGCAAAAAGGCCGCCAACGCTCTTAAATGGGTGGTCAACGAGATGGAAAACCGTTATTCATTGTTTGTGGGCGCGGCTGTCAAGGATTTCGCCGCCTATAACTTGGCTAATCCCGATGATCCCTTGCCCCAGATAGTGGTGGTCATAGACGAGCTGGCCGATTTGATGATGCTGGCCCGCCACGAGGTGGAGGACGCCATCTGCCGCATCGCGCAAATGGCGCGGGCCGCCGGCATACACTTGGTGGTAGCTACCCAGCGCCCCTCGGTGGACGTGATCACCGGCCTGATCAAGGCCAATATCCCTTCCCGCATCGCCTTCGCCGTTTCCTCTTATACGGACAGCCGCACCATCCTGGATATGGGCGGCGCGGAAAAGCTGCTGGGACGCGGCGATATGCTCTACAGCCCCATCGGCTCCAATAAACCCCTGCGTGTACAGGGCAGCTTCATAGCAGAAAAAGACATCATCAAGCTGGTAGAATACTGCACCGCCCAAGCCGCGCCGCGCTTTTTTGACGCGGCGGTAGAAGCCGCCTCCGCCGAACGCAGCCCGGAACGCTTGGACGAGTTAGACGAGCTGTTTTACGAAGCCGGCGCCTTAATCATCAACTCTCAGCAGGCCTCCACCTCCTTTTTGCAGCGCCGCCTCTCCATCGGCAACCCCCGCGCCGCCCGCATCATCGACCAACTGGCGGAAAAAGGCGTGGTAGGCGGCCCCAAAGGCGCCAAACCCCGGGATATTATGATGAGTATGGAAGAATTCGAGGATATTTACGGCAATACCGGATAAAGCGCGCCATACATCAAGCCGTAGGGCGGTTCTGCCTGGCCGGCCAGGGTTTCAAATCCCAAGATCCCATATTCGCCCGACAGGGAGGTTTGCGTGGAAAAATGCGAATTAGTACCAAACGGAGTAACACCGCCCATTAATAACAAGGATTCGAATGTTTTCGCACAGCGAAAACATTCGACAACTCAACACTCAACACTCAACACTCACCACTTGCGGTCGAAGACCGAGCTAGATTATGCCGCCAGCCTGGATATTGAAAATCGCTGTTACATAGATGTGCGTTCCCCCGTTGAATACGCGGCGGATCATATCCCCGGCGCAATAAATCTGCCGCTGTTCGACGACGAACAGCGCGCGAGGATTGGCGCTGTTTATCACAATATCAGCCGGGATCAAGCCCGTCTGACCGGGTTGGAACTGGCGGTTCCCCATTTGCCTTGGTTGATGGGCGAATTGCGCGGGCTTTATCAGGGCGGACAGATTCCGGTGCTGTATTGCTGGCGCGGCGGTCTGCGCAGTCAGGCCGTGGAGGAAGCCGCTGCTTTGCAGGGCCTGCCCTGCCTGCGTCTTAGCGGAGGCTATCGGGAATACCGCCGCTGGGTACTGTCCTTTCTGGAGGAACCGCTGCCCTTTTCCGTGATTACCTTACACGGATTGACAGGCTGCGGCAAAACAGCAGTGTTGCATATATTAAAGCGGGAGCACGGCCTGCAGGTGCTGGATCTGGAGGGGCTGGCACAGCACCGGGGCAGCGTATTCGGGCATATCGGCCTAAAGGAGCAGCCCCCGCAGAAGTATTTTCAAAGCCTGCTTACAGAAGAACTGCGCGGGCTGGATAGATCTAAAACCTTGCTGATGGAATGCGAAAGCCGGCGGGTGGGCCGCCTTTTGCTCCACGATAGCCTGTACGCCGCTTTAAAAGACGGTTTACGCATATTGCTATACGACAGCCCGGCCGGGCGGGCCCGCCGCCTCTTGGCTGAATACGCGCCCAAACAGCACTTGGCGGAAATACTGCAAGCCTTGGATTCCCCTGCCTTACGGTCTAAATTCTCCGCCGCGCGTCTCCGGCAATTAGCCCGGCAATTACAGTCCGGGGGCGAGCCGCAAGCAATAGAATACTTGCTGACCCACTATTACGACCCCCTGTATCATTATCCAAACGCCCCTGCGCAGGGGTACGCCGCTTGCATTAACAGCGCCGATGAAAAAGAAGCCGCTGCTTTGATAAAGCAATTAATAATTGAGTCCCTCTATAAACCCGGTTTGTCTTTCTGAACGCAGTGAAGAATCTTGCTTGAAGACCCTTCGCTTCGCTCAGGGTGACATCATAGAGTAGTTATTAGAGGAACTCAATTAACGATTAACACCATTGTTAATTATTCATTGTTAATTATTCATTGTTAATTGTTAATCGCTCTTAATTTCGCTCTTAATTTGGGGGTAGCCCATGTTTATAAACCATACGCCCACTGTATACCTGCTCAGCTTGGGTTGTTCCAAAAATCAGGTGGATAGCGAAGGTATGCGGGGGCTGATCGCGGCACAGGGTTGGCTGCTTACGGATAAGCCGGAGGAAGCGCGGGTCATCGTCGTCAACACCTGCGGCTTCATCCGGCCCGCTAAGGAAGAAAGCATAGCGGCGCTTTTGCAGGCGGCGCGTTATAAGGATGAAGGAAAGTGCCGCGTGCTGATAGCCGTGGGCTGTTTGGTAGAAAAATACCGCGCCGAGCTAATGCGGGATCTGCCGGAGGTGGACGCTTTCTTAGGCAGCCAAGAATACGGCCGGATCGGGGAAGTTGTGGCGAAAAAGCTTGCCTTGCCGCCCGCTTCCACCCGGGATCTGAAGGAGATGTACGCTAAGCGCCTGACCTTATCCCCGCCCTGGTTAGCCTATATTAAAATCGCCGAGGGTTGCGACAATCATTGCAGCTATTGCCTGATACCTCAGCTGCGCGGGGCCTATCATAGCCGCCCCATGGAATACATAGTAGAGGAAGCCCGGCTTCTTGCGGAGCGGGGCGTCAAGGAATTGATCCTGCTGGCTCAGGATACCACGGCCTATGGTCGGGATTTAACAGGCCGGCGCCTGCTGCCGGAATTACTCACCCAACTGGCTGCTTTGCCTTTCCTGTGGATACGCCTGCTCTACGCCTATCCGGACGGTGTGGACGACTCCCTGCTTAAGGTGATGGCTGCCCATGAAAATATCTGCCCTTATCTTGATCTGCCCTTGCAGCATGGAGATGACGGCATCCTGCTGGCTATGGGCCGCCGTTTGACCAGCGCTCAGCTGCGCGAAAAGATTTCCCAGATCCGCGGTTATATCCCGGATATCGCTTTGCGCACCACCATGATGACGGGCTTCCCCGGGGAAACGGAGGCGGCCTTCGGTAATATGCTTGATTTCGTGCGCTGGGCCCGCTTCGACTGGCTGGGGGCCTTCCCTTATTATCGGGAGGAGGATACCTCTGCTTATAGCCTGCCAAACCAGGTGGAGGAAAAAACTAAAACCCGCCGCCTGGAGCAGCTTTTGCGGGAGGCGGCGCGCATAACGGACGAGCGGCTGAAGCGCCATCTCGGCCGCACCCTGACCGTGCTGGCCGAAGCCCCGGCCGAGGATGAATATGGCTCCGGGTGGTGGAGAGGACGCAGCGCTTATCAAGCCCCGGAAGTGGATGGCGCGGTATATTTCACCGCCGGGGAAACAAAAGTAGGCGACACGGTTAGGATAAAAATTATCGACAGCGAGGTTTTTGACCTGCTGGGCGAGGAGGAATCATCATATGAAGGCGCGTGATATCAACCTGCCTAATCGTATCACCATGGGCCGGATACTGCTGATACCCCTGTTTGTGTTGCTGGTCTTATGGCAATTTCCCGGTCACGATATATGCGCGGTTTTGATATTTATTGTTGCCACGGTAAGCGACATTGCCGACGGGCGATTGGCCCGCCGTAATAATCAGGTGACTACCCTGGGCAAATTTCTGGATCCCTTAGCCGATAAGCTGCTGATTTGCTCGGCTTATATCGCTTTGCTGGCCTTAGGCCGCCTGCCGGCCTGGATGGTGATCGTAATAGTGTGCCGCGAATTCGTTGTGAGCGGCGTACGGATGCTGGCGGCGGATGCCGGCATAGTTGTGGCGGCCTCCGCCTGGGGAAAGTTAAAAACAGCGTTGCAAAGTGTCAGCATCGCTATGCTGCTCCTGGCAACGCTGGCCGTATGGCCGCAACCGCTCTATCATAACTTAACGCAGATCATTTTATGGCTGGCGCTCATAGCCACGGTGGCCTCCGGAGCGGATTACGCCAGAAAAGGCGCTAAGTTTATAAAATAGGAGGTTATATGAGCCCGGAACATATGGTAGCTTTATTACGGGAAAACAATTTACAGCTTGCTACAGCCGAATCCTGCACCGGCGGGTTGTTGGCCGCCGCCTTGACCGCCGTGCCGGGTTGCTCGGAATGCTTCGGTTACGGGCTAATAACCTACAGTAACGAAGCCAAAGAATGCCTGCTCAAGGTGGCCCGGCAAACACTGAAAACCCATGGCGCGGTCAGCGCCGCAACAGCCGCGGCCATGGCCCGCGGCGTGATGGAACTGGCTCAGGCTGATATCGGCCTTTCCGTCACCGGAATAGCGGGCCCCGCCGGGGCTACCGCTGATAAGCCCCTGGGCCTGGTGTATGTGGGGTTAGCCAGAGGTGGACGGGAAATCACATCCAAGTATTACTTTAAGGGCAACCGCGACGAGGTAAGAGCACAATCCGTGGATGCGGCGCTTGCTTTGCTTGCGCAAAACATAATTGAGCCCCTCTATTAACTACTCTATGATGTCACCCTGAGCGAAGCGAAGGGTCTTCAAGCAAGATTCTTCACTGCGTTCAGAAAGACAAACCGGGTTTATAGATGGACTCAATTTGCAATTAACAGTTGATTATACTGTGGAGGTCTAAATGAAAAAAATATATATCTGTTTATTGCTTATCCCGCTTATTTTATCCTCCTGTGTTTTTGGATCAGGCTTGGATAAAATGGAAACGCAATGGTATACCAATGTGGCAGGGTATCATATAACGATGCCGGCCGATTGGCAATTGATTACGGAAGACGAATCCAGCGCCGTGTTTACCGCGCCGGATAGCGATATCAGCCTGACAATTATCAGCGAGTTGGGCGGCGAGGCCTATTATGGCTTGGCGGAAATCGCGGATATGCTGCTAGAGCAATTGCCGGGTAGCAGCAGCCCCTGGCAAATAAACCGCACCGTAACGGATACCCCGGATAAATTGCGCCTGGCGGTTTCCGGAGAGGATGAATCCGGCGCCGAGGTGCTGCTGGATATAAGCATTCTGCTGCCTTATCCCGGTATACGCTATTACTTACTGTTCGCGGCGTCCCGTACCGCCGCTAACCGGCAGAAGGCTTTGATCGACGATATCCTCACCAGTTTTTACGTGGATAAGGATGAAACTTATCTGGGCGAACTGTTGGGTAAAATGGAAACGCAATGGTATGCCAATGTGGCAGGGTATCATATAACAACGCCGGCCGATTGGCAATTGATTATGGAAGATGGGCCCAGCGCTGTCTTTGCCGCGCCGGATAGCGATATCAGCCTGACCATTATCAGCGAGTTGGGCGGCGAGGCTTATTATGGCTTGGCGGAAATCGCGGATATGCTGCTAGAGCAATTGCCGGGTAGCAGCAGCCCCTGGCAAATAAGCCGCACTATAACAGATGACCAGGATATATTACGCTTGGCGGTTTTAGGAGAGGATGAATCCGGCGCCGAGGTGCTGCTGGATATGAGCATTCTGCAGCCTTATCCCGGTATCCGCTATTATTTGCTATTTGTAGTCTCCCGCGCCGCCGCTTACCGGCAAGGCGCTATAATAGGCGATATACTCAATAGTTTTAGTGTGGACGAGGATGTGCCTTATTTGTACGAACTGATGGAGGAGTGGCGCAGCCAAGAATAAGAGGCGTACCGGTAAAAAATACCGCAGATTTCCGTAGAATTTCCGCAGAATTCCCGCTAATTCTCGCTTATTCCCGCAAAATTTACAAAATGCGGGATTGTATTTGTCCGGCGGATGTGATACAATATTTTGGTGGTCTGATAATGTTTATTGATTTCTTGAGGGAGGAGTGTACAAAGTGACTATTGCATTAACTGTCTTGCAAGTGCTGGTGTCTTTGGGATTAATCGTTACTGTGCTGCTGCAATCCGGTAAATCGGCGGGGCTTTCCGGCTCTATAGCCGGCGGCGCGGAAACCTTTTTCGGCAAGGGCAAAAGCTTGGACGAAAAGCTCAGCCGCATTACCCGCTGGCTAGCCGGCGCTTTTTTGGTGATCACGCTGCTCTTGGTAATTTTATAAAAAATATCAACATATAATTTAGGAGGGGTTTTTGTTGAGCGCTCTATATTATTTAGCGCCCGCGTCAGGGATTTTGGCTTTATTATTTGCTTATATCCTTACCAGGCGTATCGCTTCGGTCGAACCCGGCAGCGAGCGTATGCAGGAGATCGCCGCCGCCATCAATTCCGGGGCCATGGCTTTTCTGCGCCGCCAATACCGTACCTTGATCATTTTTGTGCTGGCGCTGATCGCGGTATTTTGTATTGTGGGCTTCGTTACTACCGGCCCGGATAGCTTGAAACCGCAAACCGCCATCGCCTTTGCCATCGGCGCATTTTGTTCTATACTGGCCGGTAATATCGGTATGCGTGTAGCTACCAAGGCCAATGTACGTACGGCCAACGCGGCTTATACCAGCGGGCTGAACAAGGCTCTTAATGTAGCCTTTTCCGGCGGCGCGGTCATGGGCATGAGCGTAGTAGGCTTGGGGCTTTTGGGCTTAGGCATTGTACTGGCTTTCTTTATAGACGATAATTCCGTGGTCAACGGCTTTGCTTTGGGCGCTTCCTCGGTGGCTTTGTTTGGGCGTGTAGGCGGTGGCATCTACACCAAAGCCGCGGACGTGGGCGCGGATTTGGTGGGCAAGGTAGAAGCAGGCATACCGGAAGACGACCCGCGCAACCCGGCGGTTATCGCCGATAACGTGGGTGATAATGTGGGCGACGTAGCCGGCATGGGTTCCGATCTCTTCGAATCTTATGTGGGTTCCGTCGTGGCCGCTATCGCCTTAGGCGCCGGTCTGTCCATCAAAAACGGTATGCTGGCGCCGGTACTGATTGCGGCGATCGGTGTTATTTCTTCCATTCTCGGCACATTTTTCGTTTCCGCCAAGGAAGGCGGTAATCCGCAAAAATCCTTGAACCGCGGTACTTTGGTGGCCACCATCTTGGCTATCGTCGGCACCTTGGCCGTGGTTTTGCTGATACTGCCCCCCAGCTTTACGGTGGGGCAATCCACCTACTCTTCCTTAGGCGTATTCTGGGCCACCGTAGCCGGTTTACTGGTGGGCTTTGCCATCTGTAAGATCACGGAATACTATACTTCCGCGGATTATAAACCCGTTAAAGCCATTGCCAAATCCTGTGAGACCGGTACGGCCACCAATATCATCAGCGGCGTGGCCACCGGCATGGGTTCCACGGCTATCCCTATTTTACTGATCGCCATCGGCATCATAGTATCGTATCAATTTGCCGGACTGTACGGCATAGCTTTGGCTGCCGTGGGCATGCTTTCCACCACCGGCATGGTGGTGGCGGTGGACGCGTACGGCCCTATCTCCGATAACTCCGGCGGTATTGCGCAAATGGCTAATCTGCCCAAAGAGGTGCGGGAAATAACCGATAAACTGGATTCCGTGGGCAACACCACGGCGGCCATCGGCAAAGGCTTTGCTATCGGCTCCGCCGCCTTAACGGCCTTAGCCCTCTTTACCGCCTATACCCAGGCGGTGGGTATAGATACGATCAATCTCTTGGATCCCAAGGTGGTGGTGGGGCTGTTCCTCGGCGGTATGCTGCCCTTCCTCTTCTCCTCTATGACTATGCAATCGGTGGGCCGGGCGGCAGGTTATATGATCGAAGAAGTACGCCGCCAGTTCCGCGAAATTCCCGGCTTAATGAGCGGCGAGGCTAAGGCCGATTACGCCAAATGTGTGGATATCAGCGCCAAAGCCGCCTTGAACGAAATGGTGATACCCAGCCTGATGGCTGTGGTAGTGCCTCTGGCGGTGGGTCTGATCCCCGGTTTGGGCAAGGAGTGCTTGGCCGGGCTACTGGCCGGAGTGGTGGTTTCCGGCTTTTTGCTGGCGGTGTTTATGGCGAATTCCGGCGGAGCTTGGGATAACGCCAAGAAGTATATTGAGGAAGGCCATCATGGCGGCAAGGGTTCTCCCGCCCACGCTGCGGCGGTCAACGGCGACACCGTAGGCGACCCCTTCAAAGACACCTCCGGCCCCTCACTTAACATCCTGATCAAGCTGATGACCATAATCGCTTTGGTGTTCGCGCCGCTGTTTTAGAGCAAACTTGATTAATCCGTACAGGATGCAGAATTTATTGATTCTGCATCCTGTTTTATACAAAGGAGCGCCTCATGCACCGCCGCAAAGTGATAATCACAGTTCTCATTTTATGCTTGTTCGTGGCCTTGCTTGTAGGAGGGCTTTTGATCTTGCGCGCTTTGCGGGAACCTCCGCTATCCGCGCCACTGCCGGAAATAGCGGAAACGCCGCCGCCCCAACCGGAACCGGCGCCGGAACCGGAACCGGAACCTGAACCGGAGCCCGAGCCCGAACCGCTGACCGCCTGGCCGGCGCGTGTGGTCATACCGGCTCTCTCTATGGATACCGCTATACAGGACACGGGCTACGACGCCACCCATACCATGGAGATAGTGCCGGCGGCAGACATAACATCTTGGCTAAGGGAAAGCGCCATACCGGGGAATGAGGGCAATGCCATCTTGGGCGGTCACAACAAATGGCGTGGGCAAAATTGTCCGCTCTGGGATTTGGATACGCTCAATATCGGCGATGAGATGGAAATCGAATACGAGGATGGCAGCAGGTTGACATTCCTGTTGGAAAGCGTTTTTGTCTACGCCTTAGCCACCGCTCCGGCGGATTTGATCATGGATACGGGCGGAGAAGCGCGGGTAACGCTGATCACCTGTAAAGCGCCATATAACCCGAAGATCGGCACCAGCGATAACCGTATAGTCGCCATCTTCAAGGAGGAAAGCGTGTTCGAAATACCCGATCCTCCCATAGAGCCCTTCCCTTTGCGGCAACAGAAGTAATAACTTCAGACACTTTCATGGCAAAGGTGAGGAAATATGAAACAAACAACTATAACCGTGTATCAGGGGAGCATTACCCAACTAGCGGTAGACGCCATAGTCAACGCGGCTAATCCATCCCTTTTGGGCGGGGGCGGCGTAGACGGCGCTATTCATCTGGCGGCGGG
>Ga0082212_10008035_pt1 | contig 13852 bp, 10 predicted proteins | sample TergutNt197P3_FD_71548 | JGI IMG/M metagenome (GOLD analysis project Ga0082212, IMG submission 71548) | Neocapritermes taracua P3 segment gut microbial communities from Petit-Saut dam, French Guiana - Nt197 P3 | ecosystem: Host-associated > Arthropoda: Insects > Digestive system > Gut ... | reverse complement strand
TGATTTACAAAAAAAGATGGCAAATCGAACTGTTATTCAAACAGCTCAAACAAAATTTTCCGTTGAAATATTTTCCGGGCGATCATCAAAACGCCATAGAAATACAGATTTGGACGGCAATGTTAGCCAATTTGCTGATTTCATTAAGTCATCAGAACTCGCTTTTCCCGAAAATGACGGGAGGGTATTTTTAAAAATAGAAAAAATAGATATTGATTATTAGTGAATTAGAACTTCAAAAAGACTTTTCTCAAACTTTACCGGACAACAATGAAAAAGAATTATCTTTGCGGCTTTACTTTTAAAAAGTAAAAAAATAAATTGTATTTGAACTCTTGATTTACATAAAATTAATAAATAATCAAAAATTGTATGAAACCTTTTTTAGATGAAAATTTTCTGTTGCAGAGCAATACAGCGCAACAGTTGTATCACGATCACGCGGCAAAAATGCCGATTATCGACTATCATTGCCACCTTGATCCATCAATGATTGCCAACGACCGCAAGTTCGACAATCTGGGTCAGATTTGGCTCGAAGGCGATCACTATAAGTGGCGTGCGATGCGTACTAATGGCATTGCTGAATATTTTTGCACAGGCAAAAAAGCAACCGATTGGGAGAAATTTGAGAAATGGGCGGAAACGGTGCCCTATACGATGCGTAACCCGCTTTATCACTGGACGCATCTCGAATTACAGCGTGCCTTTGGAGTCAATAAGATACTCAACCCTGACACAGCAGCCGAAATCTTCGCAGAATGTACCGAAAAACTGCGTACACCGGAATACAGCGCCCGCGGTCTGATGCGCAAATTCAAAGTCGAAGTCGTCTGCACTACCGACGACCCCGTTGATTCACTCGAACATCACGGCGCGCTGCAAAAGGAAGGATTCGGGATTAAGGTATTGCCTACCTGGCGTCCGGACAAAGCCATGGCAGTGGAAAACCCCAAAACATACAAGGATTATTTGGAAAAACTATCGGATGTATCAGGGGTGTATATCTGCACTTATGACGATTTGATCGAAGCCTTGCAGAAACGCCATGATTATTTTGCGCAAATGGGCTGCAAATTGTCGGATCACGGTATCGAAGAGTTTTACGCCGAAGATTATGCGTGGGCTGAAATTGATACAATATTCAACAAGGTATTTTCGGGAAAGGAACTGACGCGCGCAGAAATCATCAAATTCAAGTCTTCACTGATGGTGGAAGGCGCAAAGATGGATCATGCCAAGGGCTGGACACAACAATTTCACTATGGGTGTCTTCGTAACAACAACACCCGATTATTCAAGCAGTTAGGGCCGGATACGGGCTTCGATTCTATTGGTGACTTTACAGTCGGGCAAAACATGTCGAAATTCCTTAATAGCTTGGATACCAGCAATCAATTAGCCAGGACGATTCTCTACAATCTGAACCCACGCGACAATAACCTGATTGCTACCATGATCGGCAATTTTCAAGACGGAAGTATTGCAGGAAAGATGCAGTTTGGCTCAGGTTGGTGGTTCCTTGATCAAAAAATCGGTATGGAACTGCAAATGAACGCTCTGTCATCTTTGGGGCTGTTGAGTCGTTTTGTGGGCATGCTTACCGATTCGCGCAGCTTCCTGTCGTATCCGCGCCATGAGTATTTTCGTCGCATCCTCTGTAACCTGATTGGAAATGATGTGGAAAACGGCGAGTTACCTGCTTCGGAAATGTCATTTATCGGACAGTTGGTAGAAAATGTATGTTATTATAATGCGCTGAATTTCTTCAAGTTTTAAATCCAATACATCCGAGCTGTATTGGGCTGTTTGAAAAATTCAGGTCTTTAAATTTGAAACTTCAGACATTTTTTCATGAAGAAAAAAAATATCCGTCAATGTGTTATTCTGTTGTGCGGTATCGTGCTGACAGGCTTCATTTCGTCGAAATACTTTTTCCGGATCGACCTTACTGCCGAGAAACGATATACCCTTTCGCCCGAAACCAAACAGGTGTTGCGCCGGTTAGATGCTCCGCTGTATGTGAATATTTACCTTGAGGGTCACCTTCCTGTTCAATTCAGAAAATTTCGAAACAGCATCCGCGAAATGCTCGACGAATTTAAAGCATACAGCGGAAGCCGTATCGTCTGTCATTTTGTTGACCCTGCTGATGCTGCCGACCGTGAAGAACGCGAAAATTTTTACGCTACACTTGATGAAGCCGGTATTCGCGGAATATCCGTCAATAAAACAAATAAGGATGGCAGCCTGTCGCAACAGATAATATTCCCGGGTGTCATATTTACGTACAAGGACAGATGGTCTGCGGTCAATTTACTGAAAGACAAGCGCATGATTCATTATGAAGAGGCATTGAACGAATCGCAGGAAGCGCTCGAATACGAATTAATCAAATCCGTAAACATGCTCAGCAAAGACAGTATCGAGCGTGTGGCATTTACCACCGGACACGGCGAACTTAACATAGAGGAAGTGTATGATCTTGGTAACGAGCTGGCTAATTTCTACGATGTAGATTTCAAAGCCATCAACGGACAATTGGACGCATTGGAATCATACAGGGCGGTGATCATCGCCAGGCCCCGCAGCGCTTTCGATGATAGGGACAAGTTTGTCATCGACCGCTACATCATGCGCGGCGGCAGGGTGATGTGGCTGATTGACGGCGCAAATGTGAACACCGACAGTTTGTCTGCCGTACAGATAACCTATGCGCTGGCGGCAGGACTGAATCTCGAAGATCAGTTGTTTATTTACGGCGTGCGCATCAACCCTGTTGTTGTTCAGGATGTTGTGTCAAACACCACTCCTGTAACCACGGGCTCGTCGCAAATTGCTCATGCTCCCTGGCTCTATTACCCATTGGTGATTCCCTCGCCAGGGCATGTGCTTACAAAAAATTTAGACCCTGTTTGGCTACGCTACGCCAGTGATATAGATACGTTAGGACGTAGCAGTATTATCCGTAAAACCGTGTTGCTGCAAACATCCGAATTTTCCCGAACGAGAGTTCTGCCATTCATGATCAGCATGGATGAAGTTCAACGGCAGCCAGATCAGCGACAGTTCAACAAACCGCACCGGATTACCGCCGTGCTGCTCGAAGGACAGTTCCCGTCGGTGTTTCGCAGCCGCAACGCACGAAATATGTTTCCCGACTTGCAGGAAAGACAGGCTGAAAAAAGCGTCGATACCAAAATGCTGGTAGTAGCCGATGGCGATATTGCCCGCAATGATGTGCGTCATACACCCAACGGCGTTGTTCCGGCTTACCCGCTTGGTCATGACCGCTATACAGGCATTACTTTTGCCAATAAGGATTTTTTGGTCAATGCGCTCAATTACCTGACCGACGACGACGGATTGATGAACCTGCGCAACCGCGAAATCAAACTGCGGTTGCTCAACAAACAAAAAATAACCAAAGAACAGTTGAAATGGCAAATCATCAATCTTGTATTGCCCATGCTTCTGCTGCTTACCGGTGGATCGGTATACAACATATGGCGCAGGTATCATTATGGGAGATGAACAGATTTACGTTTTATCGCAAAACGCTACATATGGAAAACGCCGGAGTAAAATCCGGCGTTTTCAAAATGATATAATCAATCTTTACTCGACGAAGTCAATTAAAAAATTGTCAATCGCTTACAGTTTTTTCAATTTGAAATTTTTCCATAAAACCTTGATGCGGGTGCCCTGCTGCTTTTCCTGATTTGAAAGACTGTGTATTTGCAATGCGAGGCGTCCCTGTCCGGCGCCAATTTTTTCATCATCCAGTACAATCATTTGTGTTCCGTTGAGCCAGCTGGTAACCTTGCCACCCTGTACAAGTAAGCGCATCGTGTTCCACTCGCCCATTTTCAAAATACTTTCCTTTTCCGGATCCGGCTTGATCAACCATCCGCGGCCTCTCGGTACGGATTCGTATATACCGGCGGTATGCAGATTGGGAGGAGCAACTTCACATTGCCAACCTGTAATCGTAACATCTCTCACAATGCGCGAACGGAAGAAAACGCCACTGTTGCCGTTATCCTCCTGTTTGAAATCAACAGATAAATCAAAGTCATCGTAATATTCGCGGGTAAGCAGGTAGCCGTATTTTCCTTCGGGGCCGCTTTCGCAAACTAATAAACCATCCGCATCCACATACCATAATTCGACTCCGGCCGCTTCCCAGCCGTGCAGGTCTTTTCCATTGAACAAACTTACTTCCTGGCCTGTTTTACGGGGCAATTCGCGTACCTTGATGTTTCGGTACCAGGCGCGGTCGCCATGATCCTGCAGGGAGAAAACACCCCTGTGAGCCAGCCCGTATTCAGGAAATTCATCCCACTTTCCACTGTTTTTACGCGTAAACCAGTCTTCGCTCCAGGCTTCAAATTCTACTACTTTTTGGCCGTTGAGCCAATGTTCTACATGACCATTGTCGAAAACGATTTTCGATTTGTTCCACTGACCTGCCGATTTAAGTTTGGTCTTGGCCGGATCAGCTACATACATGGCATAATCTGCGCAAGCCAACTGCCAGTCTTCGAGTTTATCCGGATAACCAACATTGTCGAGTATCTGAAATTCAGGACCTGTAGCATAAGGCGTCGCGAAATTCGGATGTTCCTGTACATGATACAATACGCCACTGTTGCCTTTCGGCGCTATTTTCCAGTCGAATACCAGCTCGAAATTTTCGTATTGCCTGTCGGTAACGATGTATCCGTTACCGTCGTCGCCCTTACCCAGAGCAGCCAGCGCCCCGTCTTCCACCACCCATGGAGCGGTCAATCCGGTTCCGTTATAATCTCGCCAGCCATTAAGTGTCTGACCGTCAAACAACAATTCCCACCCCGCAGTTTTTTCAGCATCGGTGAGTACATTGTGATTTTGGCAAGCTGATAAAAGCATTGCCACTACTAAAAAATACATACTTAGGTTTTTCATACTACTTGAAATTATTAATTAATGTTTTATTTTTCACAACATTGAGTTTTCATTCACTCAATCCTTCGGTCGGGTAAAGGTCATCGCCATGGTTCCAACTGACGAACTTCTGGCCGTACCCTGTACCACTCCTTTCTCTTCCCAGATGGTTAATGCCACCTTTTCGTTATCCACATATACATTTCCGATCAGCTTTCCATCTTTTAATGTAAGCGCCTGGTTGGAAATTTTACTTTTGGAATCCACAAAAACGATATCGGCTTTGTATTCGCCTTTATCATCTTTGATATCAACTATATAATCCTGGTATCCATCCGGAGCAGCAACAACTTTTACGTTCCACTTGCCTTCCAGTTTTTCTTTAGAAATTTTGTTTTTCATGGCGCCCGCCAGAAAACTGTATACAACTATCAGTACTAAAAATAAATAGAACTTCCTCACGGTAATTTTTTGGTTTGGTTATGGACGTGCAAAGATAAAAAAGATTTTGATATTTTTTCATACAAAATGATTTTTTTTTAGATTTTTTGACAAACGGTAGAAAATAAGGAATAAACGACTCGTTTTTGCATTATTTATTGCGCAACAAAAAAATAAGTTTGTTTCTTAAAATATATCGTATATTTTTGCAATGTTAATTTAATCACAATATGGCAAGATTTTCACGCATTGACGTTGTTTTAAAAATGAAGGAAACGGGCATGATTCCCGTATTTTACCACCCACAGACCGAAACGGCAAAACAAGTATTGAAAGCATGTTACAACGGTGGTGTTCGCGTATTTGAGTTTACCAACCGCGGCGATTTTGCCCACGAAGTATTTGCCGAACTGAACAAATGGGCAGCTCAGGAACTTCCCGAAATGATTCTCGGCGTAGGTTCGGTAGTAGATGCGGGAACTGCGTCGCTTTATATTCAGTTGGGCGCTAATTTTGTGGTATCGCCGGTATTGAAGGAAGAGATGGCTCTTGTATGTAACCGTCGCAAAATAGCATGGAGTCCCGGTTGCGGGTCGCTCAATGATATTTCGCGCGCTGAGGAATTAGGCGCCGAAATCGTGAAGATATTTCCCGGATCGTCGGTTGGCGGGCCAAAATTCGTTGCGGCTGTAAAAGGACCTTGTCCCTGGACGAGTATCATGCCTACGGGCGGCGTGGAACCTGCCGAAGAAAATCTCAAAGCATGGTTCAATGCGGGTGTTGCCTGCGTAGGTATGGGGTCTAATCTATTCCCGAAAAATGTAATTGCAGCAAAAGACTGGGGAAAAATTACGGAATTATGCCGCAATGCGCTGGACATTATTAAGACCGTAAGATCGTAAGATTGTAAGATCGTAAGACATGTAAGATTTGTAAGATCGTAAGAAAAAGAAAAATAATTCAAATCATCAAATAAAACCAAATCATTATGAGCCAAAAAATTTCAGAAAAAATGACCAATTGGAGGTGGGCTATTTGTAGTTTACTGTTTGTGTCTATCACTATTAATTATCTCGATCGTCAGGTTTTGTCGCTGACATGGGATGAGTTTATCAAACCCGAGTTTCATTGGGACGATAATATTTACGGAAATATTACAGGGCTTTTTTCCCTGGCTTATGCCATCAGTATGCTCTTTGCCGGAAGGTTCATTGACTGGATAGGGACAAAAAAAGGTTTCCTGTGGGCTATTGGCATATGGTCGCTTGGCGCTTGTTTGCATGCAGCCTGTGGCGTTTTCACAGAGTTGTGGGTGGGACTTGGTTCCGCAGCAGAACTGACAAAAGCAACGGGCGATACAGCGGTTGTGATCGCAACGGTGAGTATGTACAGTTTCCTGGTTGCACGGTGTGTGCTGGCATTGGGCGAAGCGGGTAACTTCCCTGCGGCCATTAAAGTAACAGCCGAGTATTTTCCGAAGAAAGACCGCGCTTTTGCCACTTCGATATTCAACGCAGGCGCATCTGTGGGCGCATTGGGAGCGCCGCTTTCCATTCCTCCCCTGGCAAAAGCATTCGGATGGGAATGGGCATTTATCATCATCGGAGCCTTAGGTTTTGCATGGATGGGTTTTTGGGTATTTATGTATGACAAACCTGAAACATTCCACAAAAAAGGTAAATTGGTCAACAAAGCCGAATTGGATTACATTGAGCAGGATAAACTAACGGAAGCCATACCGGTAGCCGTCGGGGAAAAGAAAATGCCGTTCGGGAAGTGCTTTACCTACAAGCAAACATGGGCATTTGCTTTCGGTAAATTTATGACGGATGGCGTGTGGTGGTTCTTCCTGTTCTGGACGCCGTCCTATTTAAGAAACTCTTTTGACATCAAGACTACCGAAGGATTAGGTATGTCGCTGATTTTTACGCTGTATGCCATTACAACGGTACTGTCTATTTATGGTGGAAAACTCCCTACGATTTTTATCAACCGAACCGGTTCTGACCCTTATGCAGCCCGAATGAAGGCGATGCTCATATTCGCATTTTTCCCGCTTTGCGTATTGTTTGCGCAACCGCTTGCCTATCATTTCGAACCGATTATGGGCAGAAACGTAGCCTGGATACCGATTCTCCTGATATCCATGGGATGCGCAGCCCATCAGTCGTGGTCAGCCAATATTTTCTCGACAGTGGGCGATATGTTCCCGAAAGCCGCAATCGCTTCAATTACCGGTATTGGCGGAATGGCGGGTGGTTTAGGTTCATTGATTCTGCAAAAGTCTGCCGGAAAGTTATTTACTCATGCAGAACTGACCAATATGAGTTTCATGGGATTCGAGGGTAAACCTGCCGGATATTTTATCATCTTTTGCGTTTGCGCCTTTGCCTACCTGATCGGCTGGACAGTCATCAAGTCGCTTGTTCCCAAATACAAACCGATTACCGATTATTAAATATCATTCATTTGAAAATCAACATCAATGTTGTCGTGCGGTTTTTTGCCATTTTGCTTGTGCTGGCACTTGCATGGTATTTCTCCGATCTGGTGCTTTATATTTTCCTTGCATTTATCTTTTCTTTGATAGGAAAACCCATTGCCCAAAAAATCAGCAGTATCAGGATATATAAACATCATATTCCATACGGGATCAGCGCCTTGCTGACCATGTTGTTTTTTATCCTGTTTTTTGTTATGATTCTGCTTTTCTTTGTGCCCATGCTCACACGCGAAACCCAGAGAATTGCAGGCATTAATTATGACGACCTTTCGCGCAATCTGAGTTATCTGCTTGACAATGTTCAGGATTTTCTTTACAACAACAACCTGATGGATCATAACGAAACTTTGGTGGGACTTGTCACCGGAGAGATAAGAGAATTAGCCAGTCTCACCAATTTTTCAAGCCTTCTGGGAGGGATTATGAGCGCAACCGGTTCTTTCCTGATGGGATTGTTCGCTGTGTTTTTCATCACGTTCTTTATTATCAAGGACGATATCCGCCTCGACGGGCTGGCGCAACTCCTGATTGGCGATCAATACACTGCTCGTCTGACCGTTGTGTCTGAAAAAATAACCCATTTGCTTTCGCGCTATTATATTGGCTTGCTGATCGAAATTGCTTCCATGATTACATTGTTGTACATCGGCATGGCCATATTCGGAATCAGGGGCGCCCTGTTAATGGCTTTTTTTGGCGGAATGCTCAACGCCATACCGTATCTCGGCCCGCTCATCGGTATATTATGTTCCTGCCTGTTTGGTGTTGTGGATTGTCTCGGCGCAAACGATTATCATATGATTTTACCTGCCATGCTGGAAATTGCAGGTGTGTTTATTGTCGCCAACCTGATAGATAACCTGGTACTGCAACCTTTCATTTACTCGCAAAGCGTTAAAGCGCACCCCATCGAAATATTCATGGTGATCATCATGGGTGGTTCTTTTGCCGGTGTTATGGGTATGCTGTTTGCAATTCCCGTTTATACCATGATACGCACTATTGTGATTGAACTGTTCAACTATGTGAATACGAAACAGCCCGGTTCATAAACCTGTTGAAAGGCAGCATCAGTTTGAATACACGGATGCTTTCCTCAAGTATTTGATCGCTAAAAAGCATTTGTTCGTCAATGTTCCGGTAATAAGTATAATCTTTGCGTTTGATCAGATCCATATCGGGAAAGTCTTTCGGAAATCCTTTTGGAGCAGTAGTCAGCATGTTTCCGTCGAACCATTGGAATGTACCGGCAAAATCCCTGTTTTGAATAATGGCCTTATATTCATCGGTATATTCGCAAATATCGGTACGAATGGCTTTTAATGAAGGCGCATCAGGACAATAGATACCGCCTGCCCACATCGAATGGTTCAGGTAGCCGGCGTCTGCAGGTTCGATATGAAAATAATAGCCGCCCAGCGGGCTTTTGCGCCCTCCCTGTGCAATATATGCACCGAAATGATTTTTATAGGGAGTTTTGTCGTTTGAGAAACGCACATCACGGTATATCCGGTATACGCAGTCTTTGGCCGTAACCGGTCCAATAGTCGGATCGAACAGGCGAATTTCGACAATCAACCGGTCGATGAACCGGTCAAATTCATCTTTGGCTTCCCGGTAATAATCCCGGTTAGCGTCAAACCATTCCTTGTGGTTGTTGGCGATTAATTCGCGAAGAAAAGAAAGACTTGTTTGCATCTGATTTTTATTTATTTCAACAATTATTTTTTTTTATAAACATTATGATAAATTTTTGACGCTGCAAAAGTACTGTAAAAAAAAGACTTAACCAAATATCGAATGATCATCGCCTCATCAGTTTTTTTGCATTTATTAAAAAGATATTTATTTTTGCCGGTACTAATTTTAAATAATAATTAAAAAATGAAAATACCTATGAATAAACGAATTCATTTAATTCGCTGTTTTGCGATTGCATTAAGTTTGTTGCTTGCAACTGCGGGTGGATATGCCCAGATGGGAGACGAGGAATTTACGCCGCATAGCGGACAGGAAGGCAAGGATGTCGTATGGGTGCCGACTCCGCAGGAGCTCGTCGATGCAATGCTTGATATGGCGAAAGTCACTTCCGCCGATTACGTCATTGATCTTGGTTCCGGCGACGGACGCACGGTGATTACCGCGGCCAAACGCGGTGCAACAGCGTTGGGAATTGAATTTAATCCTGATATGGTGGCGCTTGCCCAACGCACTGCCAAAAAAGAAGGAGTGAGTGCGAAAGCAACGTTCGTTAAGGCTGACATTTTTGAAAGCGATTTTTCAAAAGCGACCGTGATCACTCTGTTTCTGCTAACGGATATCAATCTGAAACTGCGGCCAAAAATTCTGAACATGAAACCGGGTACGCGTATTGTCTCCAATACCTTTGACATGCGGGACTGGGAACCTGATCAAACCACGCAAATCTCGGAATATTCAAGTTGGAGAACCGCACATCTCTGGATTGTTCCTGCAAAAGTTGACGGAATTTGGAAGATTGATGGCGGACAAATCAAATTTACTCAGGAATTTCAAAACATTACCGGCACACTGACTGCGGGAAATGATGTGAAGGAATTTACCGGTAAACTGAACGGCGACAAGATTAGATTTAACGCCGGAGGCACAGAATATACCGGCACAGTAAGCGGCAATACAATTACCGGTATGCGTGCCGGAGGCGGTTCCTGGAAAGCCACCCGTTAATACTGTTCCTTTACCCATAAAAGATCAAAACACATGATGAAAGATCAGCGTCTGGGTGTGTTTTCCGGAATGGGAATGGTGATTGCCAACATGATTGGCGCCGGGGTTTTTCTGAGCACCGGTTTTATGGCTCAGGATATGAATTCCCAACAGATTCTGCTTGCATGGGTAGTTGGAATGTTGATCGCCATGACCGGTGCGAAGGCTTATTCCGGCATTGTGCAGCTCGTTCCGCAGTCCGGCGGCGAATATCGTTTTCTTTCTGCACTGATTCATCCCGCGCTTGGATACCTTGCGGGGTGGGCGTCACTGCTGGTCGGTTTTTCCGCGCCTATAGCGGTCAGCGCTATGGCAGCGGGAGCTTTCGCCGCCACTTTGTACTCCGGAGTCAATATGACGCTGGTTGCCGTGCTGGTGATTTTATTGCTGACCACAGCTCACGCTATTGGTATGCGTGTTTCAATAGTGGCGCAGAACACGTTAGTAGCGATAAAAATAATTCTTGTTGTGGGATTCATTCTTGTCGGATTGATTTACGGAAACAACGCATGGCCTGAATGGACGCCGCCAAATGAGTCGGAAGGATTTCCTACAGGCGCTTTTATGAGAAACCTGTTTTACGTCGCTTTTGCATTCACCGGCTGGAACGCCGCGATTTATGCGGCTTCCGAATTTAAAAATCCAAAACGTGATGTTCCCCGCGCGATGATTTTGGGCTGTCTTGTGGTCGGCGTCCTCTATTTTTTTATTAACTGGATTTTTGTTGCCAATCTTACTCCCGAACAATCAACAGTCGTTTTCACTTATGAAAATGACCGCGTTACGCTCGGACATCTCATCATGCAAAACATTCTGGGCGACACTGGCGCTGCGTGCATGTCCATTTTTGCGATCATCGCGTTTATATCCTCAGCCAGCGCGATGACATTTCTGGGTCCCAGGGTTTACGCTGCGATGGCGAAGGACGGTTTTCTACCGGCAGTACTGAAGGGAAAAGAGGGGAAACCTCCGGTTGGCGCGATATTGCTGCAAGGAACCATCGCTATGTTTCTGGTTCTTGCGTATCAACTGCAGGAAGTGCTTTCGAACGTCGGCGCTATCCTGACGCTGTTTTCTGCTCTTACGGTCTTTTCTCTGTTCTGGATATGTTTCAAACGAAAGGAGTTTCCGCGTCCCGCACCACTGACATTAGCCGCCGCCGGTCTTTTTCTCGTCATTTCCGGCGTCATGCTTTATTTTGGTTTCAGCGGATCGATGACGTTGAATCTTTGGGTTGGAATCTGTATTCTGGCCGCATTGACCGGTTATTTCATCGCTAAAAGAAAACAGTTTTCTTAATTTTGTCCCTGATATGAATTAAACACGTTGTATGGAAAAGAAAGAATTAGAAAAAGTTTTGAATGACGTCGCCAAAGTAAAAATTGCCATTGTGGGTGATTTTTGTTTGGACTCGTATTGGTTTATAGACGAGTCGAAGAGCGAAATTTCGATTGAAACAGGACGTATGACACGTCCGATACGCACGCAGAAATATTCGCTTGGCGGCGCGGGGAATGTAGCCAATAACCTGTCGGCGATGAAAGTGGGAGAAATATTTGTCTTCGGCGTTGTGGGTGTGGATCCTTTTGCGCCGGAGATGAAAAAAATCATGCAAAAGTCAGGAATCCGGACAGAATATTTATTGACACAGGAAGACGACTGGGCTACGCATGTGTATGCAAAACCATACGTCGGCGACGATGAAGAAGGAAGAATTGACTTTGGCAATTTTAACCGGTTGGCCGATACCAAAGCCGATGAATTGTTGCAGAAACTGTCGGAACTGATTCCCGCAATTGATATCGTTATCATCAACGAACAGGTTTTGTCGGGAATACATACCCCTTATTTTCGCGAAAATTTAGTAAAACTCATCAGCAAATTTCCTGAAAAACTGTTTATTGCCGACAGTCGTCATTACAATGAGCAATATGATGGAAGCCTGCGAAAAATGAACGATTCGGAAGCCGCCATTCTTTGCGGAATGAAAAAGGATACTACTGAAACGGTTTCATACGATGAAGTTTGTCATGCTGCCAAAATACTTTTCAAACAGTTTAAGAAGCCGTTGTTTGTCACGCGTGGCGCTCACGGTTCGTTAGTGATTGATGAAAAAGGAATCGAAGAAATTCCCGGGTTGATGATTTTATCGAGGGTGGATACCGTCGGCGCCGGCGACAGTTATTTGGCCGGAGTTGCGGCTGCTTTGGGGGCAGGTTACGATATGAAAACTGCAGCCACCCTGGGTTCATACGTGGCAGGGGTAACCGTTCAGAAACTGTTTCAAACAGGAACCGCCACGCCAGAGGAAATTTTGGCTATCGGCGTAAACCCCGACCATATTTACGCTCCTGATTTGGCCGAAAATATCCGGCAGGCTAATTATTTGCCGGATAGTGAAATTGAAATCATCAACAAATGGAAAAACGATTTAAACATCAGATATGCTATTTTCGACCACGATGGAACCATATCTACCCTGCGCGAAGGATGGGAACAAATCATGGCTCCGATGATGATCAAAGCCATTTTGGGTGAAAAATACAGGGATGTCGGAATGGATGTCTACCGGAAAGTAGAAGAAAGGGTCAATGATTATATTGATAAAACAACCGGAATCCAAACGCTGGTACAGATGAAGGGTTTGGTGGAGATCATCCGCGAGTTTGGATATGTTCCGGAAGACAAGATATTGGATGAGTTCGGGTATAAAAAGATTTACAATGACGAATTGCTGGAAATGGTTAGCATCAGGAAGCGCAAGTATATGAACGGAGAATTGTCGCTCGATGATTTAACCATCAAAAATGCCGTTCCTTTTCTGAAAAAACTGTATGAGGCCGGTATTCAACTGTATCTGGCCAGCGGAACCGACGAAGAGGACGTCAAAGCTGAAGCCCGCGCCCTGGGTTATGATGATCTTTTTGAAGGGCGAATTTTTGGCTCGGTGGGCGATGTAACCATAGAGGCCAAGAGAATCGTGCTGAACCGTATCCTTGATAAAATCGGAAATGATGCTTCCACGCAGGTGGTCACGTTCGGAGATGGCCCGCTTGAAATAAGGGAAACACGCAAACGCGGAGGCCTGACCGTGGGGTTAGCTACCAACGAACTGCGACGTTACGAATTGAATCCCAAAAAACGCGCCCGCCTGATCAAAGCCGGCGCCGACGTCGTTGTTCCTGACTTCTCGCAATATGCCGAACTTCTGAAATTGATGAAAATGGTGATTGATTT
>Ga0082212_10008034_pt1 | contig 13853 bp, 14 predicted proteins | sample TergutNt197P3_FD_71548 | JGI IMG/M metagenome (GOLD analysis project Ga0082212, IMG submission 71548) | Neocapritermes taracua P3 segment gut microbial communities from Petit-Saut dam, French Guiana - Nt197 P3 | ecosystem: Host-associated > Arthropoda: Insects > Digestive system > Gut ... | reverse complement strand
TGCACATCCGGGTACCGGTCCTGGGCAACATAAATCGGAGTTTCAAACAGGAATCCGGGGGTTACAATTATCTTTGCGCCTCCCTGTACGGCCAGATCGATGGCTGACAGGTATGCATCGTCGCTCTGTTCGGCAGGCTGGTAGTATTTACGGGTAATATTATTTTCGTCTGCATACATAATCAGCCCTTCCCATGCGCCCTGGTTAAAAGACTTGTCGTCTATTGTACCAAGATCCGTTACCAGTGCAAGCTCGAAGACATCTCCCCTCCTTGCCTGATCAATTTTTGAACCGCCGCAGGCAGCCAAAACCAGAGCTACAAGCAAGATTACCGTGATCCTTTTCATTTGGTTTTTCCTCCATATATTCTCTAGAAATTATTTAAACCATTTTTCGGTTTTTTTACAGCATAGATGACATCAATGCCGCTGTCAAGAGGCGCTTTTAAGGTAAACCCGCAGATAATCGGCAAAGGAAACAAGGGATATAAGAACGGCCAGCAAAAAAACAATAACTGCCGAACGGGAAAAAAGATTGTACAACCGTTCGAAAGTTTCCAGCAAATTTGCATTCAGAAAATATGAGGTAAGAAGACGGAGCGAGTGAACGGCAAGGGCCAATACCCCTGCCGCAATAGAAACCACGGTTTTAATTTTTCCTCCCATACGGGCGCCCATGGAAATGCCCTTTTTTTGCATCAGGTTCCTGAGAAAAAGTATGGCAAACTCACGGTACACAACCAGTAAAAAAGGTACTATGGGCAGGATGTTGTGCATGACAAAACTAAAAAAAATGGTAATCTGAAAAAGTGTATCGGCAAAAGGATCATACAGTTTGCCAAAGTCGCTTACCGCCCCCTGTTTACGGGCAACCATCCCGTCCAGCATATCACTTAATTCCGCAGCGGCAAAAATAATCCATAACACCGGTATTTGCCAGTACCGCATTGAAAAAGAGGGGCCCGAAGCCGGAAAAAATTCATTAAAATTGAACACGATAAAAAAAACAGGGGCAAGTATAATTCTAACCGTTGTTATCTTGTCGGCGGATCGCATAAAAAAAAGTATGAAGGTTTAACGCTTTTTTTGCAACAGGGCGCTAGAGATGTATGGGGGGATCGAAGTAAAGCTGCGTTCCGTCAAACAGCACGGACAGGCTGACCCCGGGCGGCAGGGCGCCAAGCGGCAGATCCAGTGTAAAATTTTCCCGTAAAAATCCCCAGGATTTATAAAAAGCGCCCGAGCTCTGATTAAAATTCGCAGCTAATGTAATAAGCTCATTTTCGTTCCGGAGTACACGGGTTATTAAACCCCTCCGTTCCCCGCCGATGACAGGAATAGCAGGGTTGGCGGTAATGGAAACCGCCTCGAAACTAACCATCCTGTTATCAATTAATGCGTTTTGAATTTCCCAGGTTTCATCATCCAGCCGGAATACCAGTTCGTCGCCCGAAGACCTGACTACAAGCCTTTCCGGTTCCCTTAACCCGGGATAAATCAAAAAAGAAAAACAAATATACACTGCAAAAATGCCCGCTGCAAAAATGATTGGGCACCCTGCTGCACGGGGAAAGTACAGGGCAAGGCCTCCCAGGATAAAAAATAAAACAGCATAGGGATATAGCAATGGAATAGTAAAAATTGAACCCTTCGAGAGGATTATTGAAACTGCAATGACGGCGACAACAAAAGAAACAAGGCAAAGCACAACAGTAATAAGGGCGGATTTCCGCCGCAAGGTGCAGTCTTTACGCAGTGAAATTAAAAAGGCCGCTGCAGCGACGCCCAAAAACAGGGAGCCCAGATACAAGAGATCCCGCGACATGCTGAAATTCTCAAATTCCATAAAGTTCCGTATACTTCTTATCAATATAATGAAAAAAACTTTCCGCAGAAAGAGGCCGGCCCGTAACATCCTTAATTAATGCAGAGGGCTCGGCACAGCGTCCCTTACGGTGAATATTTTCCCTTAACCAGGAATGAATTTTACCGTACTCCCGCCGTTCCAGCAATTCATCCACATCGCCTAAAGCGCCTTGCAGGCTGTCCCAAAACTGAAGTGCATAGAGGTTTCCCAGCGCATAGCTGGGGAAATAGCCAAAAGCCCCCATGGACCAATGAACATCCTGCAAAACTCCTTCGGCATCATCTGCACATTCCACCCCCAGATAGTCTTTCATCTTTGTTTTCCAGGTAACAGGAAGTTGATTTACCGAAAGCTCTCCGGCAATAAGTTTTTTTTCCAGTTCAAAACGTAGAATGATATGCAAAGAATAACTGAGTTCATCGGCTTCTACCCGGATTGGCCCTGGAAAGATGATATTTACCGCCCGGTAAAAATTTTCAAAGTCCGTATTTCCAAGTTCCGCAGAAAAATATTCCTTAAACCGGGGGAACCATGGTTTCCAGAATGCGCGGCTCCTGCCTATGACATTTTCCCAAAGCCGGGACTGGGATTCGTGGATGCCCATGGAAGAGCCTTCTGCCAGGGAGGAATAACGCAGTGCGCCGTCGATTCCCAATTCATAAAAAGCATGCCCGCTTTCATGGATTACGGAAAAGAGCCCCGAAAGCGGGTCACTGCTGTCATAGCGGGTAGTTATCCGCACATCATCAAAACCCAGGGTAGTGGTAAACGGATGGGCGGAAATGTCCATACGGCTGCGATTGCCGTCCAAGCCAATGGCGGCTAAAACTTCGCGGAAAAAGGTTTCCTGTTTATGTTCATCAAAATGATGATGCAGAAAAACATTTTCCGGTTTGGGCCTGACGGCAATTTTTTGTAACAGCTGCTGCAGCTTTTCCTGAAGCGGGTCAAAAACGGCGGTTATTTCCTTTACGCCAAGGGCCGGCTCATAACAATCCAGGAGGCCGTCGTAGAGCCTGTCTTTTTCCCAGCCCCAGAATGCCGCTTTTTGCTGTGCCAGGCCAATCATTTTTTCCAAGTGCGGCGCAAATGCGGCAAAATCCTTATGCTTCCTGGCATCTATCCACGCCGCCTGGGAAAGCCCTTCCGCCCTGGCACATTCGCGGACAAAATCCACCGGGAGTTTTACCGCCTTTTCATAGTCCCGCCGAAACACCCGAAGGAAATCTTTTACCGGAAACCCGTCTGCTCCGTCCTGTAAATCACTCCTTGTGCCTGCGCCCGTTATCGAAGCACAATCATGGAGTTTATCCAGCAGCCCCCCAACTTCGCCGCTTATTAGTTTTTCGTGGGCAAGCCCTTCCAGGACGGCAAGCTGTTCCGCCCTTTCAACAACCCCGCCGGAAGGAAGATATGTTTCCTGATCCCACTGAAGAAGCGCCGCAGCCCTGCATAAATGCATCCTTTCACGATCCAATGATCGCAAACGTTCCAGACAATCAACGGGATCATTGGTATTCATCGTATTACGCCGTATTCCTGAACCACCTGTATTTCCGATCGCACCGAACATACCGCCGGAACTTCTTTTGCAGCCTGCATGGCCGCTTCCGCAAAGGACGGAGCATTAACCAGGCCAAACAGAGTAACCGATCCGGCATTAACAACAGCTTCCAAAAAATGAACCGCAAGTGCTTTGTCAAAAAGGATGTGGTGAACCACCTGCTGCCCCAATATCATGTCTTTGACACGGAGGGCGCCGGCGGTTTCTGTTTCTTCATTTTGATTATTCTCCACGGCGGATTGTATCAGCTGAGCGCAAAGCTGGGGGTGCAATAAACCGGTATTAAGGCTTAAGTGATAGTTTACCGGTTCCTTCCATTTTGTTTCAAAAAAGTATTGATAAAAACCTTCCCTGTCCCTGTCGCTTTTTCCGATAATCTGTTCTGCGCGCTTGTCGTCGCACTGGAAATAACTTTTTACCCGTTTTATGCGGATCCCATTCGGAGCAGCAAGAAATACCGAAAGCACGCCGGGTATGCCGCGCAGCAAAACATCGCAGCCGCGGCCGATAAAAATACAATTGCCCTGCCCTGCCTCGGAAAAAACTGCGCTTTTAAGGTAATGAAGATATTCATCCCTGTCCGGGGAAAGGGAAGCAAAAAAAGACGGCTTACGTTCATCATATTTAAGGAGTTCCTGTTCCGGGGCGCCCAGATTTTTCATTTTTTCTTCGAGGTTTTTTTTGTCAACCAAACGGTAATGAAGAATACCTGCCAGTTCATGGGCTATTTCGTCCCCCAACGCCGCCAGTTCCCGTGAAATTGTAATAATAGACACTTTTCTGCCCCTTGCCTGCTTTCTGTTTCTACTATAAAACCTTTAATATATGGAAACAAGTCATTTAATGTGGACGGAAGAAAAACGGGAAAAAAAGTACCATACCGGGGTAATGTCGCTCTATGATGTTGAATGCCGTTCGCCGGAAGGGAAAGTGCGGACTTTTTCAGTAATCGATTGCCCCGACTGGGTTAATGTTATTCCGGTAATTGATACCGCGGAGGGCAGGAAGTTTGTAATGGTTCATCAATGGCGTTACGGCTCCGCTGAACTCAGCGTGGAGTTCCCTGGCGGTATTGTTGAGCCGGGCGAAGATCCCGAAGAGGGCGCCAGGCGGGAACTGCAGGAAGAAACAGCCTACAAGGCCGGGCGCCTTGTTAAATTGGGATCGGTGCGGCCCAATCCTGCCATTATGTCAAACAACGTGCATTTTTATCTGGCGGAAAATTTAACTCCCCTGCCCGGCCAAAACCTCGACGAAGATGAATTTGTCGAGGTCATGGTTGTTGACGAAAAAGAAGTAATTGCACATATGGGAAAGCCCCCGTATGTTCATTCACTGAGTGCAGCGGCGCTTATGTTTTACCTTAAACGCAAATAGTAAAACCTTAATACTTTGCGTTCGGATCCCACATGCCGGAACGGGTTTCACCGCGGATGCTGGGTATATCAATTACCATACCGGGCAGCATTAAGTGGGGGTTGTTGGGATTGGGAAGCTTGTGTTTATTGGCTTCGTACAATCTCCTCCATTCATACGGATCGCCGTAAACCCCGGGCCTGCCTGCAATGGCAGAAAAACAGTCGCCCGTACTGCTCCACAGGCGGACCGTGTACTGGGCCGGGAAGGTGCCCGGAGGTGGTGCAACCGGCGGGGGTGTTTCCGGAGTGGGCTGCCCCGGAACGGGCCGCGGCGGCAAGGCGGCGGAAGCAGGGCCTGCATCGCCCCCGGCGCCTGTAACGCCGGATAAAGCGATTAAAACCCGGTTGGAAGCCTCGGTAGTAGTATTCCAATATTCCGCCTGGCGCGCCGCAACAGCTTCGTTATATGCGGTTGTGGCCGTCCGGTACTGTGTGGGGTACCGCGTCGCGGCGCCAACAGAACCGGCCCAGGTATAACGGCTATGGGCGCGCGCAAAAGCATACTCTGCCAGCCGCATGTCCACATATTCGTCAGAAAGCCGGGCATATTCGGCGGCCTGCTCTGCATAGGCGGCAGAAGCGTCATAATCCCCTTCGGCAAAAGCCGCTTTTGCCGAATTATTCAGGCGGACGCTTTGTAAATAGTACTGATTATTAAGAATTGAGGAAGGAACTACAATAAGAGGGAGTTCGGGTTCCTTGGTTTCCGTTTCCTGCGAATCTGCATCATCAGTGTCCAGATCCAAGGAAATTGCCTCAAATAAACCTGATACATCCGTTTCCAGGGGATCTGCTTCCTGGGCAAAACTGAAAGCGGCAAAACAGAGTAAAATCAGTAAACTTAATACTTTTTTGACCATTATTCGCCCCCTCCAATAATTTCATCCGCATACTGGGCCAAAACTTCGCTTTCTGCCATTTTTTCCTCGGTACGGCGCAGGGCTTCTTCGGCTACCTTCCGTTTTTCCAGGGCATTTTCGTAGGAAATATCAAAAAGGCCCCCGGATTGTTTAAACAAATCTATTGCTTCGGTGTATTTTTCGGCCCGTAATGCCACATGAGCCTGGTTATAAACCGTCTCGGCGGCGGAAAAGTCGGATCGTGCTGCAACATCAGCCTTAATTTCTTGCGCAGCAGCCCTTGAATTTCTTGCTACAGAAGCTTTTTCTTCTACCTCGGCAACCCATCCGTTTCTGATTACCTCCCTAAAACCATTCAAGGCAGCAGTTGCTTCGGCCTGGGACTGCACCAGATCGCCTTCATCAAAAAGGTCTACGGCATTATTTCCCGCTTCTGCCGCACGTACATAATTGTCAGGGTCTACGGAGAAGAAATCGTATTCGTCGGCTTCCACTTGTTTGGCATGTGCAAGCGCCAGAGTCTCCAAAATCAGGTACCGATCCCTGGCTTCCTTACCGGCATTGATAGAACCCTGAACATCGCCGTTTTCAAATAATTCCCTGGAACGCTCCGCTGCCGCATCGGCCATCGCAAGCCTGTCCGGCACCAGTTCTTCGGCGCCGGCTTCTACTGCCTTACCTCTGGCCCTTGCCAAAACTTCCTGCTGTTCAAGCACAAATCTGTCCAGTGAATTATTATAAATATCGTCATAAGCGCCCTTAAGGGCGTTCCATTCGGCAGTCCTGGCATAGGCATCTTCCAGGGTTTCAGGATCGCCTTTCCGGTTTCCTGCTGCCGTAAAGCGCCCTTCGGCAAGCCTCCATTCATTGGGACAATGGACAGCGCCGTTTACATACTCCGCCATGGAGCGGGCTTCTTTAGCTTTTGCTTCCGCTTCGGCAAGCGCTTCCAGGGAAACCGCGTCGGCAGGGCCTGTCAGATCCGGCTGAACCGTACCGGGGCCATCTACCAGAGATGCCGGGGCTCCGGTGTCCGTGGTTTTACAGGAAATAAAAATCAAAGTGCTAAAAAGAAAAGCCAGTATTAAATACCGTATGGTTTGTTTCATGGTTTTTTAATTACCTCCCACTTGTTATATTATATACTATATATTAAGACACTTTTTTTAGCAACAGTGATTTTTAATTACCCCGCGGCCGTTTTTCCAACGCCGGTAAAAGGGTATTTATATCCGCATCGCCATCCGGGCCGTGGGGAAGGAGTTCTTCCGCCGTAATTTCCAGTTCAAAGGGGCGTCGGCCGACATGCTCGGTATAGTGGGCGTCCGAGCCGCTGACAAGGGGGAATCCATGGGTTTCCAGGGGGGGCGAAGCGGAGTTCCCAAATCCTTTTAACGGCGGGATACGGACACATTCAAGGGGCGCCCCCGGGCCTTTAACAATGACGCCAAGCTGGCTGGACATTGAAAAAGCCGGCCTATCCACATGGGCTGGGATAATAAAGGCGCCGTATTCTTTTGCAGCCGGCCCAAGTTCATCCGCCCCGATTGCTGCCGCGCCGGAAAGGAAATATTCCACTTCGCCTTCGATATTGTCGTTTTCGTCCACATATACCTGATCGCCGATTTTTTCCGGGTTGTTGGGAAAAGGGGTAATGATTGAATAGATAAAGTCCCCAAAAGCCAGGGCGGCATCAAGGGAGGTAAAAAGCGTGAGTATGTGGATTTCTTCCTGGGTTGTTACCTCCAGCCCGAAAATGGGAATTACATTCAGGCGCCTGCAATGGAAAGCAAACGCAGGGCAGTTTTTTGCGGAATTATGATCGGTGAGGGCAAGTACCTTTACATTTTTTGCCGCCGCCATTTCCACCAGAACCCTGGGCGATAGATTCAGGGAGCCGCAGGGTGAAAGGCACGAATGGTTGTGAAGGTCGGCGAGCATCGTTAGCCGTACTGCGCTAAGCGCCGTGCAGCGCTGAGTACAATTTTCCGGAGACGGTAAATTGATTTTCTTTTGTGCGTATTACCGCTATCCCTTCGTCTTTGGCAGCTTCCAGCATTTCATCATCCTGGACTGGCCTGTTATTGCAGAGGATTATTAAGCAAATGTTTACCAGCGTTGCAACCGCTACTGTGTTTTTGTGCGCCTGTATGGTGATAAGCGCCCCCCCTTCTTTTGCGTTTGCCATAACGTCGGAAAGAAGGTCCGATGTATATGCCCCTGTAAGCGGCGAATCTTCAAATTGATCCTGCACAATTTCGGCGCCAAGCATGGCAGCAGCTTCACGAATTGTCATATTTTTTAAACTCCTGATTCATTTTTGTCTGAATTAAAAAGGATTACCGAACGTACGGTGGTACCCTCCCCAACTTTTGAACCGATTGTAAATTCATCACTTACCCGTTTTGTGTTTGCAAGCCCCATCCCTGCCCCAAAGCCAAGGGAGCGGACCCATTCGCTGGCTGTAGACCACCCTTCCTGCAGTGCCTTATTAATGTCGGGGATGCCGGGGCCGGTATCGGTGGAAACGATTGTTATCTTATCACCCTGAATTGAACAGCCCAGAGCGCCCCCATTGGAGTGGGCAACCAGGTTTATTTCCAGTTCATAACTGGCAATGGCTACACGGCGGATAACGCGGGGGTCTACTTCCCGTTTTTTTAAGGCTTTTTTTATTTCCGTAGATGCACGCCCCGCCGACTCAAAATCGTGCTTTGCGGCGGCAAATTCCATTTCCGAATAACCTCCGCCGGTATCTTTTTTCTGGTGGAGTTTTTCCAGCCGGAGGACTTCCCTGTTCATTTCGACCAAAAGGGTACTGATTACATTCTTTGCGGTAATGATCCCCTGAAGCTCGTGATTGTTGTTAACAACCGGAAAATGGTTGTACGGGTATTTATTAAGGGAAGAAACGGCAAAGGAAAGCGGCTTGTCGGCGTCAAGGACGATTAAGTCGCGGGTCATTTTTTCTTCCGCCGCCGCATTAATGTGGCCATTGTCCAGCGCTGTTACAATGTCGGCGATGGTTACAAGCCCCAGGAGTTTTTTGTCTTCGGTAATGGGGACGCAGGTAATGGCATTTTCCTTCATGATCCCCTGTATATACCGCAGTTTGTTTTGTTTCCCGGCAGTAATTACCGAAGTGGACATGACCTCTTTTATTTTAAGTTGATAGATAAGCTCCAGCACCACAGAAGGGGTATCGTCGACAGTGCTGAAAGGGATGTTTTTATCTTCTGCCGGCTGTTCAGTTTCCGCCGCTTTGGGTATTTCGTTTTCAGCCATGTTTCACACTCATAGCGCCTGCTGAACAACAGATAATGTTTCGTCCCCCAGAATGTAGCGCTCTATCATATCCGCTACCCCGTCTTCGTCGTTAGATTTATCCGTTACCAGGGCGGCTATTTCCTTTATCTTTGAGTCAGCGTTAACCATCGCCACAGGGTAGCCTGCCCAGTTGAGCATGGACATATCGTTCATCGAATCTCCCACAGCCAATACCGCTTCGCGCTGTATCGAACATTTTTCCGCTATCAGGCGGAGGGCGCTTCCCTTGTCCGCGCCGGAAGGCAGCACCTCCAGCCGGTATGGTTTGCAGGCGCGGATTGTCGCCCCTTCGGAAAGGTTTTCCAGAAGCTGGGCCAAAGGCTTTAGGATCATCGGATCCCCGGGTATCAATAATTTATGGCAGCCTGAGGCAACCATGGAGCGGAAGTTGTCTACCACCACCTGCCTGAGGCCGGTGATTTTTTTATCGTATTCGGAAAATTCATTGTTTCGCGAGACATACAGAATATCATCTTCGTAAACCTGAACGGCAAAACCTTCCGCATCCGCCATATCAAAAACCAAAAGGGCGGCGGCAGAGGAAAGCATTAATTCATATATGATCTTTCCTGTATGGCTTTCCTGAATAACCGTCCCGTTATTGGAAATAAGGTAACCGTGATGTTTGTTAAGCCCCAAAACACCTGAAAAGTGTTCCAGCGCCGCCGGGGCGCGCGTGGAAGCCAATACGACCATAACCCCTTTTGCTTCTGCCTTGCGGACAGCGTTCCGGGTCCGGTACGATATGGAAAGATCCGAACGAAGAAGGGTATCATCCATATCCAATGCCAAAAGCCTGATGGGAACCATTGGTTTAGGATAAACCCAAACCCCCCATAATTCAAGAGGAAGCCAAAAACGCCGATATTTAACATAGTAAGCATTAATTGTTTAAAAGGGGAGTTTTATGTCCAAATGTGTACACTGCGGTACAACCAAATTCGGCCCTGGCTGCGAAAAAAGCCTGAACGGCCTCCATCAGCATAATACCGACGAAAAACGCTGCATCTATTGCGGCTCATCTTCCTACGGCAACGGCTGCCTTCAGACACCTACCCGAAAGCATATTCACGGGCATGGCGGAAGCAAATGCATCCATTGCGGCGCAGTAGTCGGCGGCAGTGTGATGGGATGCCCTCACAGCCCTATCGGGAAGCACGAAACCTGATATTACCTGTCCAGCAGGCTTAAAAGCCTGTCCAGGTCGTCCATTGAATAGTAGTCTATCTCTATGCGGCCGCGCTTTAGGCCGCCATTAATTGTTACCTTTGTCCCCAAAACACGGATAAATTTCTCTTCCATGGCCTTAATTTCCGGGTCTTTTTTCCCGCCAGGGCCGGCATTTTTCCCTCCGGTATTCCCGGCGGCGCCTGCATTAAGCTGCGCAGCCCGCTTCTCCGCAGCCCGCACGGATATGCCCTTGTCCCGGACTTCAGAAAAGAGCGTTTCCTGATCGGCGCCTTTGGAAAGGGAAAGGATCGCTCGTGCATGGCCGGCGCTGATGACCCCTTCTTCAAGGGCTTCTTTTATACGGGAGGGGAGTTTAAGGAGCCGAAGGGCGTTTGCCACGGTGGAACGGTTTTTTCCCACACGCTCCGCCGCTTCTTCCTGGGAAAGGCCGGCTGAATCCATCAGCTGTTTATAGGCAGCGGCCTCTTCTATGGGGTTTAGGTCGCTGCGGTGAAGGTTTTCGACAAGGGCTACTTCCAGCCGTTTTTGCTCCGAGTAGCTGCGGAGCAGCACCGGAACTTCGGCCAGGCCGGCCATTGCAGCTGCCCGGCACCGCCGTTCTCCGGCGATAATGACATAGTTCCCCTGCCCGTTCTTTTCGGCAATAACCGGCTGGATAACCCCATGCTGCTTTATGGAAGCGGCCAATTCTTCCAGTTCCGCCTTTTCAAACCGCCTGCGGGGCTGCCCCGGGTTGGGGCGGAGTTTTTCCATTTTTACAAGTATCTCTGCGCCCCTGCCTCCGGTTTCCGTACCTGCACCGGTTTTGCCGCCGGTTTTTTGTCCCGGCTGGCTGCTTTCCGGGGAATCTTCGTCGGGGAGTAACGCCGAAAGCCCTCTGCCAAGAGCGCTTTTAGCCACGGGAGAGCACCTCTTTTGCCAAACTTTGGTATGCCATGCCGCCCGTACTCGACGGGTCGTAATGGGATATGGGAAGGCCGTGTGACGGCGCTTCGGAAATTCGTACATTGCGGGGGATGATTGTTTCAAAAACTTTTTCCCGGAAGTATGCGCTAACCTCCCTGACCACATCCTGGGCAAGCCGCGTCCTCTGATCATACATGGTAAAGAAAATGCCTTCGATTTGAAGGTCTTTGTTTAAACCTTTCTGGATACGTTTGATTGTTTGCAGGAGCAAAGAAAGCCCTTCCATTGCAAAATATTCGCACTGCATGGGGATTAAAACTGAATCCGCAGCGGCAAGCCCGTTCAGGGTTAATACCCCCAGGGAGGGCGGGCAGTCTATCAGGATAAATTCGTAGTTGCTGCGAAGCGGTTCCAGGGCATTTTTTAAAAAAAGGTCGCGGTTTTCCATTTCTACCAGTTCAACCGCTGCGCCCGATAAATCTATGCTGGAAGGTATTACCGACAGCTTGGGCACCGATGTCGCGCGGATCACGTCTTTCGGCTCTGCCTTGCCGGAAATCAGCTCATATACGCCGGGCTTTGCCTTGTTTTTGTCCAGCCCCACGCCGCTTGTCAGGTTTGCCTGGGAATCAAAATCAACCAGGAGCACCGATTTTCCCGAACCGGCAAGATACGCCCCTAAATTGACCGCCGAAGTGGTTTTGCCAACCCCGCCTTTTTGGTTTACAAAAACAAACGCCCTAGCCATAATTGGAGTATAGCATAAAGAAAGAGTATTTACAGGGTATTTCTGTCCCATAAATACTCTTTACATTTTATTACTCCACTTTAAAGCGCGACACTTCCTTTATCAGGACATTAATCCCTTCGCGGTTTTTCCCGCTTATCTCGTTAACATGATGCACCGCAATGTTAATCTGGTCGGCGCCTGTGGACATCTCGTTCATGCCGGAAGTAATTTCCTGCGTGGCTTTTTCCAGGTTTTGGCTTTCCTGTATTACTTCTTTCGAACCTTCAAGCATCTCCTGCGAGCTGCTGCGTACCTGCCGGGTTATATTGTTTACTTCGCTGACACCATCCAGAATTTGTTTGCTTCCAATCCCCTGCTCTTCCATCGCGCGCCGTATGTTGTCTTCCTGTTCAGAAACGACCCTAACGCTCGAGTCTATTGCCTCGAATTTCTTCAGTACGTTTTCTGTCGAGCCGGTTATCTTGTCTATGGAACCTTTTATCTTCTTTAATACCGAGCCAATGGTCTTGGACTGTTCGCTGGAACTTTCCGCCAGCTTGCGGATTTCGTCGGCTACTACGGCAAAACCCTTGCCTGCTTCCCCGGCATGGGCAGCTTCGATCGCTGCGTTCATCGAAAGCAGGTTTGTCTGGCTGGCGATATTTTCCATTACCGAGTTTATTTCCAGAAGCCCTTCGGACTCGCGGGCAATTTCCTGAATATCGGTGGAAACTTCTTCCAACCCGGTGCGGCCCACTTCCGAGGCTTCCTTGAGGTTTTTAACGTTTTGGGCGTTATTGACAAGCGTACCGGTAACCGAATTGGTATTTGCTACCATTTCCTCTATGGCAGAGGAAGCCTGGGATACATTATCGGCCTGGTTTTCTACCAGTACATCCAGTGTATTAATGTTGGTTACAACCTGCTCCATGGTCGCATGTGTTTCGCTGACGCTGGCGCTCTGGTTTAATACCCGCCCCTTGATGCTCTGGATATTGGCGGTAATCTCGTTTACCGCAGAGGCGGTTTCTTCCATGTTGCTTGCAAGGTCATTGCCGATGTCGGATAATTTACCTGCCTCTTTTTTTATGGAAAAGACCATGCTTTTAATTTTTTCCAGGGTAAGGTTAAAGTAACGGGAAAGGTCGCCAATCTCGTCCTTTGAATTGGCAATTATCTGCTTGGTTAAATCCCCTTCGCCCTGTGAAATTTCCTTAAGTGTATCCGTTACCTTAACAATTGGTTTGGTAATGGAGCTGATAACAAGGAACAATAGTACTGCCACAACCAGAATCGCTATTGCAGCTACGATAGTAGTAAATTTGGTTATGGAATTTACCTCTTTCATTATGACTTCTTCCGAGGTTGCTACCATTACCGACCATGTTGTTTCCGAAGTACCCTGCTGGATTGGGACCATAGAAAGTTCCAGGTTTATGTTAAGGCTGGGATCAAACAAGCTTGCTTCATATGGTTTTCCGTCTGCTATTGCACGGCTGGCCTCCTCCCAATGTTGACCATACTCGACATCGACATCCTTCATCATTTTACCAACCCGATCGGGGATAAAATGTCCCATAATGAATCCATTACTTGAGTAAATCGCCATTACCGTAATTTCTTCGTTTGTATTCATAGTGTTTATTACCGTAGGTTGTATCCCTGCAATGGATAACAGGCACCCTACACTTCCCACTACTTCATTAGTGCGTTTATTAATAATTGGAACCGTCATTATGAACACATACGTTTCCTTTCCTTCCACCGTCCTAATCATGGGGTGATCTATCCTGTCTAATCGTGCATTGGGCCCGGTAATCCGCTCCATGGTACCCTCAATATCGGCGGCGGCGCGAACCGCCAGTTCGCCGGATTCCCTGGTGTAGGTCATGGCGTATTGCCCGGTGGGGGTGGATCCCGGCCTTCCAATGTACGCCGCGTCCATACCGTCAAGGGCGTTTGGTTTCCATACCGTGTAGGTAAGGGTCCAG
>Ga0082212_10008033_pt1 | contig 13855 bp, 10 predicted proteins | sample TergutNt197P3_FD_71548 | JGI IMG/M metagenome (GOLD analysis project Ga0082212, IMG submission 71548) | Neocapritermes taracua P3 segment gut microbial communities from Petit-Saut dam, French Guiana - Nt197 P3 | ecosystem: Host-associated > Arthropoda: Insects > Digestive system > Gut ... | reverse complement strand
ATAAAGGAAGATTTCCAGAAAGCAAAGCCGTTCGATGGTATGAAGATAACGCTTTCCGTACACATGGAGGCAAAGACGGCAAATCTCTGCCGCGTCCTGGCCGCGGGCGGCGCCGAGATGCACGCCACAGGCTGCAATCCGCTTTCAACACAGGACGATGTCGCCGCTGCTCTGGCCGCCGGAAGCGCCGGCGCGCCGGCAATCGACGTCAACGCTTGGCGCAGCGCGACACCTGAAGAGTACATGAGGCATTTAACGAAAGCGCTGGAGCCGGGCCCCAACATCATCATCGACGACGGAGGCGACCTCGTAAACATTATGCACACAAAACTTCAGCACCTTATCCCCGGTGTATACGGCGGCTGCGAAGAGACGACCACCGGTATTAAGCGCCTGTTTTCAATGGCTGCGGAGGGGTCGCTCAAGTTTCCGATGATCGCCGTCAACAACGCGCAGTGCAAGCATCTGTTCGACAACAGATACGGCACGGGGCAGTCAGTCTGGGACGGAATAAACCGCACGACGAACCTTATCGCAGCGGGCAAATACGTCGTCATCGCCGGGTACGGCTGGTGCGGAAGAGGTATTGCGATGCGCGCGAAGGGGCTCGGGGCCAAAGTGATAATCACCGAGTTCGACCCTGTCAGGGCGCTTGAGGCGCTGATGGACGGCTATGAAGTGATGACAATGGACGCTGCCGTTCCCATCGGTGATATTTTCATAACCGCCACAGGCTGCAAGGATATCATCACAAACCGGCATTTCAGCAAGCTTAAGGACGGAGCCATACTGTGCAACTCCGGCCACTTCAACGTTGAGGTCGACGTGGGCTGGCTCGACGCGAACGCCGAAAAGCATGAGCAGAAGCCGAACATCATGGGATACTTGCTTGATAACGGAAAAATGATTTTCGTTCTCGCCGAGGGGCGGCTCGTGAATATTGCGGCCGGAGACGGCCATCCTGTAGAGATAATGGATATGAGCTTCGCCATCCAGGCGCTGTCGGCGCAGTATCTGGCAAGCAACCGCGATAAGCTGCCTCAGGGCGTTATACCCGTTCCCGCAGACATAGACTCGGATGTCGCCCGCAGGAAACTGGCTGCCTGCGGTCTGGCGATCGACGTGCCTACTGAAGAGCAAAAGACATACATAACGAGCTGGAACCTGTAGCGTGAAAGAATGTTTAGCCTGTTGCGCAGTTTGCGCGCGCCTCTGTCTTTTCATTCCTGTTTGCTCCAAAAACGTTTGAGATGGAGGCTTGCATGAAGAAAATAATGCTTGTCTTCGGTACGAGACCGGAAGCTATAAAGATGTGCCCCCTCGTGCTGGAGCTTAAGCAGCGCGAGGCTTTTGAGACTGTCGTCACAGTCACAGGGCAGCACCGCGAGATGCTCGATTCAGTGCTTGACGCTTTCGGAGTTATCCCGGATCATGATCTGTCGATAATGGACACGGAGCAGACATTGTTCGATATAACGGCAAAAGTCATGCTCGGCATGCAGAAAGTTCTTGCCGCAGAAAAACCTGACGCGATCCTTGTCCACGGCGACACGACGACGACGTTCGCCTCCGCTCTCTCGGCGTTTTATTTGGGCATACCTATAGGCCATGTCGAAGCAGGGCTGCGCACATACAACATCCGCTCACCGTATCCTGAGGAGTTCAACCGTCAGGCTGTCGACGCCGTTACTGATTTCTGCTTCGCGCCGACGGAGACGTCGAGGGAGAACCTGCTCCGCTCCGGGAAGGCGCCGGAAACGGTATTCGTCACAGGCAATACTGAAATAGACGCTGTAAAGATCACCGTTAAGGAAACGTTTGAGCATAACGAGCTGAAATGGGCGGAAGGTTCGCGGCTCGTCATGATGACGGCGCACAGGACCGAGAACCTTGGCGAGCCGATGCGCCGTATCTTCAGAGCGATACGAAAAGTTGTCGAAGAGTTCGATGATATTAAAGTGATCTATCCGGTGCATATGAACCCGCGCGTCAGGCGCGTAGCAGAGAGCGAGTTCGGGAAGCATAAGCGCATCAGGCTTATTCCGCCGCTCGACGTCGTGCCTTTTCACAACTTCCTCGCGCGCTCATATCTTATACTTACAGACAGCGGCGGCATCCAGGAAGACGCTTCCGCTCTGGGCAAGCCTGTGCTTGTGCTCCGCGACACTACAGAGCGCCCCGAGGGCATAGAGGCGGGCACGCTTAAACTGGCGGGGACAAATGAAGAGACTGTTTATGAAAGCTTCAAATCGCTCCTCACCAACAAAGCCGAGTACGATGCGATGAGCTGCGCAGTGAATCCCTACGGCGACGGTTTCGCGTCAAAGCGGATCGCCGATATCCTGGAGGCGCGGCTGTAACAGCGAGGCGAAACACTCTGCAGAGAAAAATCTATATCTTTTTGAAACTCTGAAAATAATAGCTAAAATGTGGATTGACCGCGCGCGGTGTTATCTGTATAATCGCGTTATATATTATTCGAGCATCGCATGGAAAGGGTAATTTCCCCGTGATACTAAATGCAAGTTTAACGCACTATGGTCAAAACGCAATAGCATGTCCGGCTATTGATATTGCATACCAAAAACACATAAGGAGGATTCTATATGCTCACAGCGAAGCAAAACATGCAGGAATGCATACGCGGAGGAAACCCGGAAAGATTCGTAAACCAGTATGAGGCGATAAAGCTCTTGTTCCACCCTTATTTTCTGCATGCAGGCGGAGTATCAAAGGGCGAGCTCAACAAGGTGAACGCCTGGGGCGTGACGAACTCGTACCCGGAAAACGTACCCGGAGGGTTTCCCGTTCATACGGAAGATAAAATCGTAATCAAGGACATCGAGCACTGGCGCGATTATGTCAAAGCTCCTCCGTTGAAGTTCACTGACGAAGAGTGGGGCATGTTCAAGGGGATGTTTGACGCTGTCGACGGTACGCAGGCATATAAGGCGCCATTCATAGCGCCGGGACTTTTTGAGCAGACTCATCACCTCAGCGAAATCTCAAACGCGCTTACATATTACCTCACGAACCCCGATGAAATGCATGAACTCATAGATTACCTCACAGAATGGGAACTCGAACTCGCAGAAGGCATCTGCAAGAATCTCAAACCGGACGCCATGTTCCACCATGACGACTGGGGCAGCGAGAAGAGCACGTTCATGAGCCCCGATATGTTTGCCGAGTTCTTCGTGGAGCCTTATAAGAAGATCTACGGCTACTACCACGACCACGGAGTTGAGCTTGTCATCCACCATGCCGACAGCTACGGTGCAACACTTGTGCCGTATATGATCGAGATGGGCATAGATATTTGGCAGGGCTGCATGGAATCGAACAACCTGCCGGAGCTTGTTAAAAAGTACGGCGGGCAGATCACCTTCATGGGCGGTATCGACAATAAGTCCGTCGATTTCACAGGCTGGACACAGGAGGACTGCAGGAAAGCCGCGCGCAAAGCCTGCGAAAGCTGCGGCAGCAAGTACTTCATCCCATGCATCACGCAGGGCGGCCCCGGCTCCGTCTTCGAGGGCACGTATATGGCGCTCACAGAGGAGATCGACAAGTACAGCGAAGAAGTTTTCGGCATCAAAGCGGCTGAAATCACGCGCCTCCCGATAGACCTCATGTTCTGATGCGAAATCGCTTCGCTCGGAGAATCTGAATGAAAAAAGTACCGGAGATGGTGATTCTCCGGTACTTTTTTGCAGCTATGCTGATGAAGGCTCTCCATTTCTTTTCGTAAGCGCGCAGCGGCTAACCTGAAATTCGATCCGTTAACTGGTGAACTCGTGGAAATCAGCCAGCGACTTATAGTACTTATCGCAGAGGTTCAGAATCTCGTCCTGGTGTTTAGCGGCGGAGAGGTCGTATACAGCGACAAGCGGGAATCCGAGTTTTTTCACAGTTCTGATTGCGTACAGCGCGTCCTCAAAGACAAGCGTTTCGCTGATCCCGGTTCCAAGAGACTCCGCAGCCTTGAGAAAAATCTCAGGGCTGCTCTTGCTTGTCATCTCCTCGCCGCATGTAAAAATCCTCTCAAAATACCCGATTATCCCGACTCTCTTTAGCGCAGGCTCTATCAGATATCTGTCGGTGGCTGTCGCCGCGCACATTCTGATACCCCTATCCTGAAAAGACTGCAATATTTCTATTGCGCCTGCTTTCAAGGGCGCGACGTTAAAATAAAAGTTTTCAAGAAGCTCTCCCATGGCGTCCTGGATCTCATCCGCTGTCTCCGTGATACCGTAAGCGTCGCGGAAAAACTCCGGCATTTGGTGGCCGCCGATTTTTCGCAGCTGCTCATTAAGGTCCGCCTTCGGGACTTTACCTCTGCTGACAAGATAATCAGCCGCGACGCTGTCCCAGATAGGCATGGAGTCCAGCAGCGTCCCGTCTATGTCGAATATCGCGCCCTTGATGTCATTTATATGCATTCTCTTTTTCATCCTTACATCGATTACTGCGATTACTGTTTTTTGCGAATATTGCGATTACTTCACCTACTGCAACTACTGCAACTTTTGCAACTACTGCGATTACTGCAACTAATGCAACTATTGCAACTATTGCTACTATTGCAACTATTGCGATTAATCAGCCCGCAAACTGGCTGTTGTACAGCTCGCAGTAGAATCCCTTCTGTTCAAGCAAACTCTCGTGCGTACCGCTCTCAATGACGTCGCCCTCGTTAAGCACAAGGATCAAGTCGGCGTTTCTGATGGTAGAGAGCCTGTGCGCGATCACGAAAGACGTCCTCCCCGCCATGAGCTTGTCCATTGCGGCCTGAATGAGCGTCTCCGTCCTCGTATCGACTGAGCTCGTCGCTTCGTCAAGTATAAGCATCGGCGCGTTTTGAATCATGGCGCGCGCGATTGTGAGGAGCTGCTTCTGCCCCTCAGAGAGGCTCAGTTTGCTGTCGAGCATCGTACTTAACCCTTCCGGCAGCGTACTAATGTAATGGCTGAGCCCTACGGCTTCGACAACCTTCTCAACTTCGTTGCTGCTTACGCCTCGCTTGTTATACACGATGTTCTCCTTGATAGTCCCCTCAAACAGCCATGTATCCTGAAGCACCATGCCGAACTGGCTGTGGATCCCGCTTCTGGCTATCGTGCTTATAGGGACGCCGTCAATGCATATTTCACCGTCGTCCGGCTCGTAGAAGCGCATTATCAGGTTTACTATCGTTGTTTTTCCGGCGCCTGTGGGGCCGACGATCGCTACCTTCTGCCCCGCCCTGACGTCCGCTGAAAAGTCATGGATCACCGCCTTGTCCTTACTGTAACCGAAACGCAGGTTCCTGAACGCTATGTCGCCTTTCACATTCGGCAGAGCGGGCGCCTTTCCGCTCTCATCCGGCAGCTCCTCTTCGCCCAGCAGCTCAAACACGCGCTCACTGGCGGCTGTCGTGCTCTGCAGCCCGGGGACAGTCTCCGCTATATGCGTGAGCGCCTGAGTGAACTGGTTGACATAGAGAATGAACGCAACGATAACTCCGAACGTAATCGTGCCTCGCATGGCGAGGATAGCCCCGCCGACGCATATGGCGACATACGCTATGCTGCCTGAAAAGTTCATGAGAGGCGTAATAAAACCGGATACGAAAGACGCCTTCCACGCGGCGGCGCGGAGGTTCTCATTCATAGCGTCAAAATCCGCTTTCGCGGCTTCGATATTGTTATATGACGATACGATATTGTGCCCGGAATACACTTCTTCGATATGCCCGTTCACAGCGCCTATGCCGCTCTGCTGCGCCTTGAAATACTTTTTCGAGTGCGACAGAACGACTTTTGAACTGAGAAACCCAACCATGCTCATTACGATCGCGGTAAGCGACAGCAGCCAGTTTGTAATGAACATCATTATGACTGCGCCCACAAACAGCGTTACCGACGAAATCAGCATTCCGAGGTTCTGGTTGAGCGTCTGGCCTATCGTGTCTACGTCGTTCGTGACACGGGATATCACATCCCCTATGCTCACTTTGTCGAAGAATTTCAGCGGCAGCCTGTTTATCTTATTGAGTATTGCGGAGCGCATTCCTCTCGACGTCTTTGCGGTGATGGTGGCCATGATAAAGTTCTGCAGGAAACCAAGCAGCGCGGAACACGCAAACAGGAGTATAAGCACAGCCGCGATACGCCAGACGGCGTCAATATTCAGCACGCCTTCGATGCCGGTTTTTACCTCGTCAACCAGCTTGCTCATCCAGCCCGGGCTTATCACCTGGAGTATGTTTCCGGCAATCGTGAAGATTATTGCCGCGATGATTCCCGGAAGGTAATTCCTGCAGTATGAAATCAGCTTTCTCCATGTGGAACTGTAATTCCCGACGTCTTCTGAGGGCGCGCCGAAATGGGAAATGCCCATCGCTACGCCTTCCAGCCTCTTCGCGCTGTTCTCATTTGTACTTTGATTATTACTCATCGCGCCAGTTCCTCCTCACTAAGCTGTGATTCGGCAATCTCCCTGTATACGCTGCACTCATTTAACAGCTCCCTGTGCGAACCCTGCCCCGCAACTCTACCATTCTCAAGTACGATTATCCGATCTGCATCCATAATGGAACTGATGCGCTGCGCGACTATCAGCCTGGTTGTGCCGTGAGTATCGTTTTTCAGCGAGCTGCGCAGACTTCGCTCGGTTTTGTAGTCTAGCGCAGAGTATGAGTCGTCAAAAACATAGATCTCAGGCTGCCTGCAAAATGCCCGGGCCAGACAAAGCCGCTGTCTTTGCCCGCCTGAAAGGTTGCCGCCGCCCTGAGCGACCGCCGCCCCGTATCCGCCTTCCATGTTCAGGATAAACTCCTGCGCCTGAGCTATTCCTGCGGCGTTGTCAACATCCGTGTCCGTATAGCCGCCGGCTCCGTTATCGCCGTACGCGATGTTGGATTTGACTGTACCTCTGAAAAGAACGGCTTTCTGAGGCGCATAACCAATTATATTATACAGTTTCTTCCTGATATACTGCTTTATATTGACTCCGCGGAACAGTATCTCGCCTTCAGAAATATCATAAAAACGCATGAGCAGACTAAGCAGCGTGGATTTTCCGCTCCCTGTCGAGCCGATGAACGCCACTGTCTCGCCGCGCCTGACTGAGAAACTGACGTTCTCCAGCGTGTTGTTCGAGGCGCCGGGATATCTGAAGCTGACATTTTTCAAAGTTATCTCTTCAGTTTCCGCTGCGCGCGCTGCAGGTGCAGCCGGTGCTTCGACTGACAGCGTTCCGTCCTTTATCGCAGGTTCGGCGTCCAGGACCTCGTTCACCCGGCCAGCCGAAACGGAAGCCCTGGGGATCCTCGGCAGCACCTTTGTGATGAACTTCACAGCCGACATAAGCACCGCGACATATGATGAAAACACAACGATGTCAGAAAAGATCGTGAGGGCGCTTCCTGTGCCGGCAGCGTTTATTATAAGATAGGCGCCGATTATGTATACAGCGATGTTTAAGCCATTCGTCGCTATCGAGTTGAACGGCGACATCGCAACCATCGTGCGGTTCGTTTTCAGATCCGTCGCAGTGAAGGCTTCGTTTGCGCGCTCCGATTTTGCGGTTTGATACGCCTCAGCGTTATATGCGCGTACGATGTGCCTGCCCGTCAGGCTCTCCCTGATCGTCAGGTTCTGCCGGTCGACAAGCGACTGCATTTTCCTGTATTCCGGCAGCACTACCGCCATAACGATTGTAACCACAACGGCAATCAGGACAATCGACGCTGCGGTTGCAAGCGTCCACTGATAGTTCATCCCCGCGATTTTAATGATGCCTCCCGCGATAAGAAACGGTACCTTCAGCAGCATTTGCAGCGCGGCCATAAAGAATGTCTGTAATTGCGTGATATCGTTTGTCGAGCGGGTTATCAGGCTTGCGGACGTAAAGCTGTTAATGTCCTCTTCCGAGAACGAAGCGACTCTGTCGTACACCATTCCGCGCAGCCTTGACGCAAGCGTTGCCGAGATCCGGGAAGCGAGAAAGCTGATAACTATTACACACCCAAGGCTTCCAAGCGCAAACAGTATCATGTATACTCCGGCGCGCCATATCTCGCCCACCGGTGACCCGGGAGTCTGGACAAGTCTTGTAATCCTCGCCATGAAGTCCGGCATTGTGTAATCGAACCATATCTGCAGCAGCGCAAACAGCAGCACCGCAGCTGATTGCGCCCATTCGACCGGTTTGAGATGCTTGAGCAGTTTTAACATCAGCAACACCTCTTACTTTTGTAACTGTGCAGGCCCCTGTTCAGTTACTTACTCTTTGTCCTTTTTTTGTCTGTCTTATTATCTCTTTTCATGCCGTTCTTTGTCTCTTACTTCGCGCTCCTGTTACTGTCTTTCTTTCCGCCTGTGCTCCTGTCCTTCTTCCCGCCTGTGCTTCTGTCCCTCTTCCCGTCTTTGCTTCTTTCCCTCTTCCCGCCTGTGCTCCTGTCATTCTTCCTTTTCTCTTCCCGCAGTTTTTTGATTTTTCTTCTGGCAATGCTCCCAAACCCTACACTGCGAATATCCGATATCGTCACAAACAGGTCTTTGTATTTCTTCAGCATGTTCAGCGTCGGCGCTACGTCCTTCCTTTGCACCTTTAACTCTATAGATAGCTTCTGTCCATCCATGCCTTCGCAGATAAACGTCGTTGCACCATAGCCTTTTTCCCGCAGCTCATTTGTTATCTGCTTTGCAACATCGAACTCCGCGATTACCTCTATCTGCGACAACCCGAGCGCAAGCTTGTCCTCTAAAACCACGCCCAGATATACACCGGCTACAAACGCGACTCCATACGCTACCGCGCGAAGGGGATCTTCAGTTATTCCCAACAGCACCGTACTTGTTACTATCAGCCATATCGTTATCTCAACAGCAGCCAAAGCGCTTGGCGCGTACTTGTTACCTCTGCTGGTAAGTACTACGCGAATAGTTGAAATCGCAACCTCCAGCAGCTTTGCGACGAAGATAAAAGCATAAATCATTCCGGAAAAAGTCTCCTTATATAACAAGAATTCTGACAGGAACCATTATATTACTATTAATGCATTCCTGTAAACACTGTCTTTTCTTTTCGCGCCTATTCACGGTTACACTTCAGGGTGGGTATCCGGGAGATGCTTTTGTGAGGCTTCTACGAATGTTGCAGGGTATAAGAGCAGTGGCTACCGCCTCCTGCTAAAAGCGCAGCCTCACAAAAGGCAGTCTCCCGGATACCCACCCTGAAATGTAACCTTCTGCGCTCTTTCATTCATGTTTCGCTCCCCTTTTGCGTCCTTCGCTCCCCTTTTGCGGTTACCATGGCGCCGGTCGTGTTAACCTTGACATTTTCCTGCTCTGCGTATAGTATTCGATTATTACAAACGGAGTAACTGAGCGGGGACCTGAACAGTTACCATACGGAAATGAACAAGGAGGATACATCAGTATGAACGAAACGCTGAAAACTATCGCAGAACGCTATTCCTGCCGCGATTTTGCGGATGCGCCGCTGACTGACGGGCAAGTGACCGCCATTGCCGAAGCGGCGCTGGCAGCCCCAAGCGCGAGGAACGCTATGCCGTGGCACATTATCATTGTGACGGACAAGTCCATCATCACCGACATTGACAATGAGGGTGTGCGCATCCTCACTACCGGCGACGATCCTCTCGGATACGGCAGCCGTCTCCGGGAAGAGGGCGGCAACCTGTTCTATAACGCGCCGTGTATGGTGATAATTGCCGGGGATGGGTCGCCGTATGCGGCGAATGACTGCGGAATAGTAAGCCAGAACATCACGCTCGCAGCGCACTCTCTCGGTCTCGGCAGCGTGATATGCGGTCTTGCGGGCGTCCCGTTCGGCGGACCGCGCGGCGCGGAACTTAAGAAGCTACTGAAGTTCCCTGAAGGGTATGACTTCAGCATAGCTGTACTCGTCGGAACCCCGAACACAGGGAAAGAGCCGCACGAACTCGACACGAGCAAGGTCACATACGTAAAAGGATGACGCAGGCGAAGGCGCTGCGCAAGGATGCGCCTCCGAGTGAATAGCCGACGACCGCTGCCTGTGACAGATACAGGGAGGAAGTCTATTCCGGGAGCGCGAGGTGATCGCGAACAAAGTGAAGCGGGAACCCGCAGCGACAGGCGGTATAAGGAATGTGATGTAACAACCGAAAATGTCTCTGTGTTTATGCTGAGATGGCGTATTGTAAACAGCGGTGTGTTATGGTATCATAATTGCAGATCAATCAATTATTATCACTGAGTTAAGGAGGATTCTTCATGAGCGGATTATTACAGGGAAAAGTGGCGTTGGTAACAGGTGGCGGGAGCGGCATCGGCGCAGCGATCGCAAAGCGTTTCACCGCTGAAGGCGCAAAAATTGTCATCACAGGTCGCCGCAAGGAGGCTCTGGCGGAAACAGTCGCGGCATGTCCTGAAGGCAGCGTACTCCCCTTCGCCGGCGACGTCCGGGTATTTGAGGACTGTCAGGCAATGGTGGAAGCGACAGTTAAATTCGGCGGAAAAATAGACATTCTTGTCAACAACGCCGGTATCGATCCGTCCGGCACGGTTGTAGAAGTCCCGATCGAAACCTGGAAAAGCGTCATAGAGACGAATCTCTACGGCCCGTTCTATACAATGCGCGCAGCGATCCCGCACATGCTGGAGGCGGGAGGCGGTTCTATAGTCAACATAGCTTCACTTGCAGGCCTGCGCCGCATTCCGGCGATGCCTGCGTATTGCTCTTCAAAGTCGGGCCTTATCGGCTTATCGCAAGAAGTCGCTCTCGATTACGGTCCGAACAACATCCGCTGCAACGTCGTGTGCCCCGGAGCAACCCGCACGGCGATGCTCGAGAACTCGATGAAAGGCCTTGCCGATTCGCTCGGGACCGATATTACCGGCGCGCTTGATTACATGACAAGGTTCAACCCGCTTGCTCACGCGGCTTCGACAGACCAAATCACAGGCGCAGTCGTGTTCTTTGCGGGCGATGATTCGCAGATGATAACCGGTACGGTCCTCCCTGTGGACGCAGGCTCCTGCGTCGTCGATCCGAATGGCGCGGCGCTGTCAGGAAGGGCCTGGGGCGCGGACTAACAGGCTCGCAGTGTCCATGGCCTAAAGGCTGCTACGCATCCATTCAAAGGGAGTTTTGGCGCTAAAGTTACACAGGCCGGGCGAACGTCAGCGACCGTCTCGCACACAACCTGCGGCGGCGGAAGATCACACATATCAGCGAATGCAAAGCTTTGCGGCGGATGCCGCAAGGCTTTGTCATAAGTGCGCACAACAAAACCTGCGCACAACAATACCTGCGCACAGTACCTGCGCACAACAATACCTGCGCACAATGTTACCTGCGGGAGGCGCCTCATGCATGCAAACGGAGCGGAAATCGTCATAGAAATACTTGTCGCCAACGGCGTGGACACAGTCTTCGGCTATCCCGGCGGTAATGTAATAGATATCTACGACGCGATATATAAAAACCAACACAGGATAAACCACTATCTGACCGCCCATGAGCAAGGCGCCGCCCATGCCGCAGACGCATATGCGAGAGTCTCCGGTAAAACGGGCGTCGCGATAGCCACCAGCGGTCCGGGAGCTACGAACCTCGTAACGGGCATAGCTAACGCGTACCTGGACTCGACGCCTGTTGTCTTCATTACAGGAAACGTACCGGTCGAAATGATGGGACGCGACTCCTTTCAGGAAATCGACATTCTTGGCGTGACGCTGCCTATAGTAAAGCACAGTTACGTGGTCAGGGATGTCGCGGACCTGGCCGTGACTCTGAATGAGGCGTTCGCAATAGCAGGTTCCGGGAGAAAAGGTCCCGTACTTGTCGATATCCCCAAAAGCGTGCAACTTGACGCTTGCGAGTACGAACCGCGAGCGCCGGGCAGCGGCAGCGAGCAGCAAACTCCTGATGCGGCAGAGAGCGCGATTGACCGGGATACCACAAAGGCTGCCCACGCTGCCGGTATAGACAGTTCAAGCGGCTCCGGCGGCCTTGACGCGGTAATAGAAATGATAAGCAATAGCCGCCGCCCGTACATATACTGCGGCGGCGGGGTCGTCGCGTCAGATACCGGAAATCTGCTCGCGGAACTCTCAAACAAACTCCGTGCCCCCGTCGGTTCGAGTCTCATGGGCATCGGCGCTGTTCCGTACTCGTTTGAGCGCTATCTTGGCATGTGCGGGATGCACGGCAGGTATGCGTCGAATATGGCAAAATCAGAAGCGGACCTGATCATCGCGCTCGGCGTCCGCTTTTCCGACCGCGCGACGGGCGATACTAACGAGTATGCAAGAAATTCAACCGTTGTACATATCGACGCGGACGCCGCAGAGATTGGCAAAAACATCGGCCCTGACGTCAGCCTTTGCGGAAATCTGAAGGAGATACTTCCCGAAGTCGTCCGCAGAGTACGCCCTGTTTTTGATCTGTCATGGGAGGAACGCATACGCGAACTTAAAGCGGCAGGCAGCGAACCTCCTGACGGCGGGTTCACACCAAGAAATATCATCAAACGCGTCAACGCGCATTTTGGTCCTGATGCCCCTGTCGCTACCGACGTCGGGCAGCACCAAATGTGGGTCGCCCAATACTATGAGTTTGAAAAACCGCGAAAGTTCATTACATCCGGCGGTCTTGGAGCAATGGGGTTCGGCCTTGGGGCTGCTATTGGCGCCTGCACTGCGTTATACGGGGGGAGGACCGTCCTCTTCACGAGCGAGGGAAGTTTTGGTATGAATCTGACCGAAATGGCGACTGCCGTCACGTATAATTTACCTATAACGATAATCCTGCTCAATAACGGCGTTCTCGGGTTGATGCGCCAGCTACAGACATTGTTTTTTGATAAACGATACTCTCAGACGACGCTTGAACGCAAAACTGACTTCCCTGCCCTGACGGAAGCATTCGGCGCCCGCGGCTTTTCGGCCGCAAACCTGCAGGAGCTTGACGGCGCCCTTGCTCTGCTTTCAGAATATAAAGGCCCGGGAGTCATCGACTGCAGTATAGACAAAGACGAGATGGTACTGCCAATGATCCCAACCGGCAGCGCGTTTAGAGACATGCTGACACGGTAGCTGCATATGGAGCTGGATAGTGTAAAATAGTTCTGGGGAGATTGGAAGCCTTGGTGAGAGTCGTTCCGCGTTTTTATTGGTAATTTGTAATAAATAGTAGATCCAGCTATCGACAAGCGGAGTGAACGCCCTTCCCCGCGATGGGCGTTCATGGAGCGCGTCAGATGGCAGAGCTGTGTGTTTATTGTACTCAGTACGTTCACGTGGTATAATGCCAATCGCTTAAGCAAACCTATGCGTTTTCTCTACTGCCTGGTGCATAGCGCGCACTATCAAAAACTGTCTGGATCTCATGCGCCGCACAGGTCTTCTGCGGGGTGATATTTCGGGCAACTTCAAACCACACAATTACTCCACGCGCGCAGAAGCGGCAACTTTTTTCATGCGCCTTAACGAAGCGCTCATAGTATTCCCTCCGCTTCCGTTGGAAAAGGACGTCGTTAATGACGAAGAAACCGGTATCTGCTACATCCCGGGACGCGCCTTCCTCTGGTTCGACCGTGATATCGCAACTGTACAAACTGCGTTCTCTCTACTTGAGAAGCTGCATGCTTCTGTTTTATGGCACGACCCGATTGACTTATCGGTCGTTGCGATGTTTAGTGAGAAAATGAATGATTATTCAGAGTTTGAAGGCTTCCTTGCTAGGCTGGAAAATGAGTACGCCAGGTCTTAAGGGCTTGATTTTGCTGTTGTTGACAATGTTTATTTTGACTCAACGCAAGCTGTAACGCCAGATGACCCTTGGGGTCCGTGGGGAACGT
>Ga0082212_10008031_pt1 | contig 13857 bp, 12 predicted proteins | sample TergutNt197P3_FD_71548 | JGI IMG/M metagenome (GOLD analysis project Ga0082212, IMG submission 71548) | Neocapritermes taracua P3 segment gut microbial communities from Petit-Saut dam, French Guiana - Nt197 P3 | ecosystem: Host-associated > Arthropoda: Insects > Digestive system > Gut ... | reverse complement strand
CCGAGAATCCTTACGAGCACACCTCAGAGGAAAACTTCACTGTGGGAGCGGAGTTCGTGGACACCACCAATGGAGTTCCGGACGTGGATCATTTCACCGTGAGCTTCGGTGACATCGTGGGTGACGGAACGATCGTGTGGTCCTTAGACGGCATCGACTGGTTCGACTTCCCGTCGAATGGATACAAGGCCTTCAGTATCGTCTCGGGCCAGCCCAGGGTTGTTTACTTAGAGGCGGTCCCCGGCAGCGGCTTCGAGTTCTCGCTCTGGAAGAATGACATACCGTACGGAGGCAGCAACCCCTACGAGCATGTCTCGGAGAAGAGCGTAACCGCCGGGGCCGAGTTCGTTGACACCGAGAACGGAACCCTTGACGTGGACTACTTCACCATGACCCTCGGCGACATAGTCGGCGACGGAAAGATCATGTGGTCTCTTGACGGCATCGACTGGTTCGACTTCCCGTCGGAGGGATACAAGGTCTTCAGCATGATCGCGGGAGAACCCAAGACGATATGTCTGAAAGCCTTATCCGGCAGCGGCTTCGAATTCTCTCTCTGGAAGAACGATATACAATACGGAGCCGAGAATCCATACGAGCATGCAGAAGAGAAGAGCATCACCGTCGGAGCGGAGTTCGTGGACACCGCCAACGGGGTCCCCGGTGCGGACTACTTCACCATGACCCTCGGCGACATAGTCGGCGACGGAAAGATCATGTGGTCTCTTGACGGCATCGACTGGTTCGACTTCCCTTCAGAAGGGTATAAAGTATTCAGCATAACCTCGGGCCAGCCCAGGGTCGTTTACACAGAGGCGGTTCCCGGCGGTGACTCCGAGTTCTCGCTCTGGAAGAACGACATACCGTACGGCGCCGAGAATCCTTACGAGCACACCTCAGAGGAAAACTTCACTGTCGGAGCGGAGTTCGTGGACACTCTCAACGGGGTCCCCGGTGCGGACTACTTCATCGTGACCTTTGGCGATATAGTCGGCGACGGAACGATCGTGTGGTCCCTCAACGGCAAAGAATGGTTCGACTTCCCGTCGGATGGGTACAAGGTCTTCAGCATTGTTGCGGGAAAGTCCAAGACGATCCATCTCAAAGCGCTTCCGAACGATGACTTCGAGTTCTCGCTCTGGAAGAACGACATGCCGTACGGAGGCAGCAACCCTTACAAGTACACCTCAGAGGAGAGCATCACCGTCGGGGCTGAGTTCATTGACACGGAGAACGGAATTATCGATGTGGACTACTTCACCATGACCCTGACCCTCAGCAACATAGTGGGTGACGGAACGATCATGTGGTCTCTTGACTGCACAGAATGGTTCAACTTCCCGCCGGAGGGATACAAGGTATTCAGCATCGCCGAGGGCCAGTCCAGGGTCGTTTACCTGGAGGCGGTCCCGGGAGACCGTTACGAGTTCTCGAACTGGACGGAAGACATACCGCGCAGGGGCGGCAACCCTTACGAGCACGCCGCGGAGAAGAGCATCACAATAGGGGCAAAGTTCGACCGGATCCCTAAGGACTATTTCATCACCGCGACCGCTGATTCCGGCTCGACCGTATCTCCGGCAGGACAGGAAAAGGTCATACGCGGAAACAGCTACACCGTAAGCTTCTCCGCGCTCAACGGGTGTATGATATATTCCGTTCTGGTGGACGGAAGACCGGTGCCGCAGGATGTCATAAGCCGGGGCTACTACACTTTCACGAACGTGATGATGAACCACACCATAGAGGTGCTGTCAACCGATAAGATCGTCACGCTTGAGGTGAATATAGCGGAAGGGAAAGGGCATGTGGAGTACAGCACGGACGGGAAGACATTCCACACGTACACCACGGCCGTTCAGTTGCCGGCGAACACATACCTGTCACTGGCGGCCTATGGGGACGACGGATACAAGTTCAAAGAGTGGGACACCGCAGCAGCAACTTACACCTCATCCGCAATATCCTTCGAAGACGTTACCGCCTCGATATACATCGAAGTGCACTTCGCCTTGCCCGGAGGATCCGGCGACCTTGAGTGGACGCTTTTGCTGATAGCCGCCCTGATGATACTGGTAGTGTTGGCTTTGCTGCTCCTCCTGTTGTATCGCAGGAGATCTCACAAAGGGGCCGAAACAGCGGGGCTGTAAGGAACATAACCCTAAACTTTCTACAAACCTTTTTCCGCTTTTTCTTATAAAAATAATATCGGCCGTTGCAATCTCATGGAAGGCGCAGCAGATACCCATCGTTCCTCGTTTCCGCAATATGGCACATGATATGTTGGCCGCATGTGACAAAGGTTAATATCCACTCCATCCATGTACGACCGATGGATATCATACTGTACGCCGCAGGAATAATGGCTTTCGCTCCGACCCTCATACTCATGTATGCGGTACTGAGGAAGTACACTTATCCCGCGGTGGAGCAGCCGTTCTTCAGCGACCCCGCTTTCTTCGGTATTTTCGTTGTAGGACTGATAGCGGGCACGCTGCTGTTCGCCGTCTTCACTTACTTGGACCGGATGAACATGATCTACGCCATACTCTTCGCTGCGATACAGTGTCTCGCAATGGTGGTGGTCTTGAATCTTAAAAGGTTCCATGGAAAGTCCGACTCGGTCTTCTACGGCTACGGCCTTGGCCTGGGGATGGGCTGCACCATGGCCTTCGGTACGATCTATTACTATGGAACGATAAGCTTATTTTTCATGGAGGCAGAAGGCAGCACCGTAAGCATGACTGGGTACGTCTGGCTCTTTCTGATAGCGCTATCCTATGTGCTGGTACTGTCCGCGATCGGCACCACTATAGGGGAAGGTATCGCCAGGCTGAGGCCGATGGAATTCGCCCTGCAGACAATATTCGTCAATGTGGTGTTCGGCCTGATCATTTGGGGGGTATTCGCTAATGGGGACGCGTTATTCATCTACGCATCCCTTTTCGTCGCGTTGATAGTCGCGGCCGTTTATTTCTACTATGTAATGTACGTGAAACTGTCCGGCGTGGTAAGGGACGTACTGAGGATGGAAGGCAAAACAAGGAAGGACGTACCAAAGTGACGTCAGGCGCTGTATCTGCCGTACTCCACCTCATATACCAGACAGAGTTCGAGCATAGTGCTTAACAGTTTCTCGGCGTTCTTTTCATCGACCTTCTCAACGTCCTCCAGAGTGAAGGTGCCGCAGATCTCCGTAAGGCCTTTGGAGAGCAGGACGATCCTCTTCCGAGGCTCGGTGCAGTTCTCATACCTGTACACAAGGGTGGAAAGAGGATCGGGGTCAACGCCCTGCCTTTTTTTCTTTTCCGGAGCGCCGAAAGGATGTTGCTGCGTCAGCACCCCCCTGACCACGTTCTGATCCTTATGCTCAAAAAGAATGGCAAGGCCCCTGTGTTCTGCGGTCGTGCCGCAGTAGGGGCACGCAGATGATGAAGAGGATCGGTCGATCATCCGGTCCCGTTTGCATTTTCTGCATGACACCACGGCGTAGGTCATTTGTACTCCGTGAAAACGAGCGCCGCAACGCAGCATCCGTGCACCCCGTCCGGGATATGCATCTCTTCAATGACGAACCGCGTCTCTCCGAAGGCGGCGTTCCTGATCCTCGACATCTCCTTGATCTTCCCCTCCAGTTCCGATCTCAGGCTTTCCGCAGGCCCTCCGAGATGCCCTTCCGCAACGTATCCGCCCTTTCCGTCCTTACGATAAGCGTAGGCGATGCCCGCCGAGATGGTCTCACCCCCTTTGCCCCTCATCTGCGAGATAACGCAGTGAGTGACCACTCCCATGGGGATCGCCGTCGGTTCGATCCTTTCAGAGCCCTCCGGTATCACGGACGACACCGCTACCAAGTTCTGTTCGCATATCCCGGCAGACATCAGTGCCAGATCGAACGCGTTGAGCCCTGATATCTCGCTTACCGCCTTTCCTGAGGTGGTGAAATATTTAGTAGGGATCAGCTGCATGGGATCACCCGTAAAGCTGCTGGACATCCTTGGGAGCCACGCCGTATCCGTATTCTTGCTGCTGCCTGATCTTGTTCTCGATCTCTTCCGCTTCCTTATACAGCGGTTCGGCATCGATCCTGAGCTCCGGCATGAGCTTGGAAAGAGGCTCCAGTATCCTTGCCGCGGATCTGGGATCGGGCAGTGCGGGATTGGCAGGACAGAGCATGGCAATGACATCCATGCCGGAATAGAACGCCTCGTAGAGCATGACCCCCGTCAACCCCCTTACAAGTCCCTCTTCCATCACCGTGAGCCCGAGACTGTCGATCATTTCTCTCGAGGACGGCGACGATCCGCAGGCGAATATCTTTGTGTTATCCTCGAACTGCGGCATGCCCTCAAGCGCTATCACGCTGGATATTCCGAGTTCTTTGAAAAGGCCCATCAGGGTCGCATTCAATGAGTAGTGCTGTTCCGGTCTGAGGGCGATCTCGGAGGTCACGATTATGAGGTCTCCGCAATCTTCTGTGGTATTCTCTCTCCTGCATCCGTACACTCTTATCGGCGGATACGGGTTGCCGTTGTGGATCAATGTGTACGGGGGGAAGTCAGGCGACGTTACCGCGGCCACGACCTCCATGTCCAGCGCTCTGATCACGAAACTGGTGAGGATGGAACCTACAAGACCGATCCCGGGAAAACCGACTATCGCTATCGGGTTGTCGTAATGTTGATCGGAATACCGTATGATCTTCATCTCCGCCATGGTACTGCCGTATACCTGTGAATGTATTAATTACTCGCACAATATTCAGCAGACATGAGCGGAGAAGGCATTTCCTTTGCAAGGACCTCGGGAGGGATACCGGTGCTTGTAGAGAGGATCCCCGGGAGCGAGAGTGCGGGATTCATGGTTGGAGTACGCACGGGTTCCAGGGACGAAGACAAGAGCGTGATGGGGATATCGCATCTTCTGGAGCATGTTGTGTTCAGGGAGACGAAGAGCCGGTCGTCCTACCAGATGGCAAAGGAGATGGAGGGGGCCGGGGGCGAGATGAATGCGTTCACAGGCAAAGAGATGACGGCATTCTACGGAGTGACGATAAAAGAAACGAAGGACGTAGCCAAGGAAATGGTCGCCGACATAGTGGTCAACCCCCTTATCAACGAGAATGATGTCGAACTGGAGAAGAAGATCGTCATACAGGAACTGAGTATGATCGAGAATGAGCCAGAATCATATATTCACGACCTTTTCTCGTCGAACATCTGGAGAGGCCACCCCCTTTCCCAAGACGAGGGAGGCACAGTAGAGATAGTCAAAGGCCTCGGTTCCAAGGAGCTGAGGGAGTATTATGAGGAGAGGTACGGCATACCGAACATATCGGTATTCGCCGCAGGGAACGTGGAGACGGAGGAGGCCCTTTCCTGGGCAGAGGGGATGTTCGACGGTCTTTCAGGCAAAAAAGAGATGAAAAGGAAAACGCCCCCCACTCCGAAGGCGGGGTACAGCTTCACCGAGAACAGTTCCGAGCACTACCACGTAGCGATGGGATTCCCCGCATACGGTCCGGACCACAAGGACAGGGTGCCTCTCACGCTGCTGAGCGCGGTCATAGGCTCCGGGACCAGTTCGAGGCTGTTCCAGGAAGTAAGGGAGAAGAAGGCGCTGGTCTATTCCATCTATAACGTAGTGGAGCAGCATTCCGACGCCGGGGCGCTGTGTACATACCTCTCGTCGACCGATGAGAATGTGGTAGAAGGCATGGAAACGACCGCAAATGTCTACAGGAGCATAAGAGACAACGGGTTGGAAAAAGGCGAGCTGGAAAGGACGAAGAACCTGATCAAAGGCGTTCTCGTAAGATCGATGGAATCCACCGAGCGCCGTATGTATCGGCTCGGCAGGGAATTCCTCCTCAGCGGGAAGTATCAGACCCTCGGCGACCGTCTGAAAGCAATATCCGATGCGACGGAAGAGGACGTTATGAGGGTGGCTTCAGACATAATAAAAGGGTCAAGGCTGAACGTATCAGTTCTCGGCAGGAAGAACAAGGACATCGAGGGATTCAGCATTTCCGGTCTGGACGTCTGAACTCCGACAGCAGGTGAAGGACGGCGTTCTTCGCCGGGACGACCGCGGCCGCGACCTTAGGGGTCATCTCCTCGCTCATTGTCTGGAGGTCCTCCACTTCCACCGCAATGAACTTTATGATCTCAGGCATGACGCTGTTGTCTATCTGCCTGCCTATTTTTATGGCGGTGGCCAAGTTCATATCGTGGGCAGGTACATTCGCCACAGTGCAATCAAAGCTCTCGGGGTCAAAAATGATCACAGTGCCAGGTTCGTACTCTCCTGTCAATATGGCATCCACTACGATCGCGAATCTGTATCCCGATACCATGGGGATGATCTCGAGTCCGCCGATCGCCTCCTGCAAGGTATCCACATCCGGCAGCCCTAATGCCTCAACGGCCTCAGACACTTTGAGGCCGACGGCATCATCACTCATTATCGGGCTCCCGAGGCCTATTACCACCGTCTTGTCCGCAAGTTCCCCCATACTCATCAGAATGCTCACTTTCTATAATTTGTTAACCGCGGTAACAGGACTGAGCAGGGCAGTTTGAAATATGTTCACTAACCGTAGTAACCTTTGACCCCGATGGCCGCCGACGGTGCCCATTGCATCATCACAGAACACGATGGCGGATCACGCTGCCGCAGGATCGACCGCAGTTTAATCTTAAATGATGCGAAAAAAGTTTATCCATACCTTCTGAGATAACGGGCCGTGGAGATATCCGTAAGGACCGAACAGATCATCAACGGCCACCTTGTGACCAACCGTCAGCTGGAGACCCTCGCTGCCGTTGCAAAGACCGGCAGCAAAACCTCTGCGGCAAAGATGCTGGGCATTTCGGTCCCCGTGGTGCACAGGTACATATCGGCGATAGAGGAGGCGGCGGGATCGCCCATTGCCGTCTCGACCCCCGCAGGTACAAAGCTGAACGATGAAGGAAGACTTATCTTGGAAACGTTCGTCACCACGGAGCTAAGGTGCTCGGATGATCACGGCTTCACCGTATGCTGCAGCCCGGTGACGGAGGACCTCCTGCTGTCAGTCCTCTCCGCGCTGAAGATGACCGACGTTGAGCTTGTGATATCGGACGATGAACATAACATAAGAATGATGAAAGAGAACCTGGCAGACCTGGCGGTCATCGATGACCCTCTCTACCTCTTCGACGCCGACGAGTTCGAAGGCACCGAAATAGGATATATGGGCATGGTGTTCGTCGACAACGGGCCGTCCTTCATAAGGTACAGGTACGGCGCCCAGCGTGTCGCGTTCATGTTCCTTGACACCATGGACAGGAAATACACGATCGAATCCGAGACATTCTCTCTCCCGGAGCTTATCGGTTCCAAAAAAAGCTATTTTGTTGACGAGTTCCTTCTGCTGAGAAAGGGGATAAGGATGAAAAGCGCCGTTGACCCAAGGGTGCTGAGGCACGCGATCACCGCTATCTACCGCAAAGAGGATAAGACGATAAACAAGCTTGTCAAAGCCCTTCAGGCAAGAAATATCCGATAATGGTATTACCTTTAAAGGTAATATCGTTTTGGTACATATCCCTATTTTAAATATCATAAGGGGGGTTCACTCGAATAGGTAATTATTATGGAAATAAGACCGAACCCAGAATTCGAGAAACAGGTCGCAGACCTCGGAGGCGCCGAAGTCAAGATGTGCTTCCAGTGCGGAACCTGCACGGCAAGCTGCCCTTCGGGAAGACGCACTTCCTACAGGGTAAGGAAGCTCATGAGGCAGACGCAGCTCGGCATGAAGGAAGACATACTCAACAGCGAGGAGCTTTGGGACTGCACTACATGCTACACATGCGTGGAGAGGTGCCCCCGTACGGTCCCGATCGTGGACATCGTCGTCGCGCTCAGGAACATGGCGGTGACGGAAGGCCACATCTACGAGAACCACAAAAAGACGGCTCAGAACCTCTACAAATTAGGCCACACCGTTTCGGTCAACGCTAACATCGAGAAACTGAGGGAAGAGCTCGGCCTTGCCAAGACCCCGCCGACTGTACTCGCCAACAAGAAGGCGATGGAAGACCTTGTGAAGCTCATGGACGCGACAGGGTTCAACAAGATCGTGGAGTGATAAAGATGGCAAAATACGCATTTTTCCTGGGTTGCATAGCGCCCCTCAGATACCCCGGCCTGGAGAAGTCCACGAGGGTCGTCTGCGAGAAACTCGGAATCGAACTCGTCGACCTTGAGGACGCAGGCTGCTGCCCCGCTCCCGGTGTGATCAAATCCTTCAGCAAGGACACATGGCTCGCATCGGCCGCAAGGAACCTCGCCCTCGCAGAAAAGCAGGGACTGCCGATCGTCACGATCTGCAACGGATGTTACGGATCGCTCTTCGAGGCGGCACACGAACTCAACAACCACCCCGACGTGCTCGCAAAAGCGAACAAATTCCTCAGAGAGATCGGAATGGAGTACAAGGGGACCACCAAGGTCCACCACCTCGCCGAGGTCATGTACAACGACGTGGGCATCGAGGCGATAAAGGCAAAGATCTCGAACCCCGTGGACTACAAGATAGCGACCTTCTACGGATGCCACTTCCTCAAACCAAGCGACATCAAGAAGCTCGACGACCCCGAGGCCCCCCACCTGCTGGATGACCTGGTCGAAGCAACAGGCGCCGCAAGCGTGCCGAGGAAGCAGAAGACCCTCTGCTGCGGTGCCGGCGGAGGCGTCAGGGCCGCATTCGGAGACGTGGCGAAGGAATTCACCAAAACGAACCTGGAGAACATGCAGGCATCGGGCGCGCAGTACATTGTTGACGTGTGCCCCTTCTGCCACCTTCAGTTCGACTCGAGCCAGAAGGACCTTGGGTTCAGCATACCGGTCATACACCTTTCGCAGCTGTTCGGCATAGCGATGGGTATGAGCGAGAGCGAGCTCGGCCTCTCGGCGCACATGGTCCCGGTAAAGTTCTGAATAAACAAAGGGGCGCAGGCCCCGATCATTATTTTTCTATCATCATAAAAGAAGTGCCAGCGTACCTATTGTAAGCAGGATCAGACCCGCCACGGCCCGTTTGGATATCTTCTCTTTGAGTATCAGGAACGCAAATACCACCGTGACCACGATGCTAAGCTTGTCGATCGGCACCACTATGCTCGCGGGACCGTTCTGCAACGCATAATAAAAACATAGCCAGGACAGTCCGGTCGCGATCCCGGAGAGCACGATGAACTTCCAGTTCCTCCCGCCGATGCCCCTCACTTCTCTGTGTTTTTTCCTGGCAAAAACGATCATCCAGGCCATCAGCAGGACCACCAGGGTCCTTATGGCGGTCCCGAGGTTCGACTCAACGCCCTCTATCCCCACTTTACCGAGTATCGATGTCAGAGCGGCGAAGAGGGCGGCCAAGCATGCAAAGATGATCCATGACCTTCTGTCCTTAGCGGACTCCTCGTCGGGCCCCGTCCTCTGTATCATAAAGAATATTCCGAAGACCATCATCACCATTCCGACCACGGTCCAGACGGTAACGATCTCTCCCAAAAAGATGAATGCAAGGACCATTGCAAGGACCGTGCTGCTCTTGTCGACGGGCGAGACCTTGCTGACCTGCCCGATCTGCACCGCACGGAAATAACAGAGCCAGGAGGCCCCCGTCGCCAGCCCCGACAATATCAGGAAGGTCATGGTATGCGAGCTTATTTCGGAGATCGTGCTCTGAGATCCGATAATAAGGACCACCATCCAGGCGAACCCCAGCACCACAATGGTCCTAAGGGCGGTTGCCAGATCCGAGTCCACGCCTTTGAGACCTATCTTTGCCAATATCGCCGTCATGCCCGCGAACAAAGCAGAAGCAAATGCAAAGATGAGCCAATATTCCATTTGTAAGCCCCTTGTTTTCTCAATTACCGTATATACTATACGGATAGATTAAAAACCCCCTCCATATACTATGGCTGAGATTGTTATTATGACCTCAAAAAAAACAATATCCGCTGTGGAAGAAGTAAGAGTTTTCCTCCATGGTGCAGAGATAAAACGCCGTATGGTCATGAACGCGGAGGAAGGGAAGAACACAGCCGTGTTCTCGGGCCTCCCGCAGGATGTCAGACCTGAAAGCATAAACGCTTTGATCGAGAAAGGCGGTACACTGATGTCCGCCGACTTTGAAATGGACAGTTTTAAGGAGTCTGTCGTCAGCACGGAACTCAAGGCCCTCAAGGAAAGGTATGAGAAGGTCAAGGATTCGATAAAGGAGGAGGAGAGCAAGCTGGACCTCCTGAGTTCCGAAGAGAAGTTCCTGGACAGGAACAGGAAGATAGGCGGGGACTCGGGATTCGACCTGAAGAACCTGAAAGACGCCGAGAAATACTTCAAGGGAAGAAAGGAAGAGATAAGCTCCGGCAGAATGGAGGCGGAGAAGAAACTCAGAGTTCTCGGTGAAGAAGCAGAGAGGATAGCCAAGGAAATGGGGAGCTTCCCGTCGAATAAAGTGAGGTATTCGGGGAAGATATCTGTGGAATTCCATTCGGAGAGCGGCGGAGAGGCTGAGATCGTCGTATCATATTATGTGAACAGTGCCAGATGGACCCCGTTCCACGAGATAAGGATGACAGAGATAGGTGCGCCCGTCACATTAAGCATGAAAGGGAGCATCATCCAGAACACGGGCGAAGATTGGAAGGATGTGAAAGTAAAACTCTCGACAGGAAATCCCATGCTCGGGAACCAGCAGCCTTCGATCCACCCTTGGTATATCGATCTGGTCCTGCCGCAAAAGGTATCGGCATCTAAAATGGCAATGCGTAAAGAAATGGAATACGATGAATGCATAGCCGAAAAGTGCTGCGCACCGGAACCGATGGCTATGCCGGCGGCATCTCCCGCGCAGATGATGGCGCAGACAACGGAATCCCAAACCACCACGGAGTTCGCTCTCCCCGCAGCGTTGGACATCCCGTCCTCGAACAAGCCGAGCAAGGTGGAGATATCGAAGCACGTTCTCGAGGCCGAACTGTTCTACTACTGCGTAAGCAAGCTGGACACGGACGCTTTCCTTATAGCGGAGATCAAGGGATGGGAATCCCTCAATCTTCTTGCGGGAGAGGTAAGCATCTTCCAGGGCAACGAATACGTGGGAAAGACCTATCTGGACCCGGCCAGGGCGGATGACAGCATGCAGATATCCCTCGGAAGGGACAGGGCCATAATCGTCACCAGAGAGAAAGGCAACAGCATGGCCACCAAGGGAATGATCGGTAAGAACAAGAAAGCGCTCCGCGAGTGGATAATAACGGTAAGGAACACAAGGAACAGGGATGTGAAGATGAAGCTCATCGATCAGCTTCCCGTTTCCGTGAACAGCGCCGTGGTCGTCGAGCCGGCAGAGATATCGGGTGCGGAACTCGAAAAGGAAACGGGCATCCTCACATGGTCGCTGGATATTCCCAGCGGAGGGTCCGTCAAGAAGGTCCTGAAGTATGAGGTGGCGTACCCCAAGAATGGCACCGTTTATCTCGATTAAACAAACAGCGGCCATCCGGCCGCATTTTTAATTTATTCAGCAACACGAACCTTTTTTGGTCATGTCCCCGCCGCCGGCGGAGCAGCCTTCGAACGCACCGTAATGCACGGAGCGGTCGCCTATGACCCTGAACGCTTTGCCGTAACGTGTTTTTGAGAGCATGGATGCCGTATTTCCGCACACCAGCATGGGCTTGCCCGTGAAGAAGCGGTGATGGTCGTCAAGGTCGAAGTAATGAGGGTGCCAGGGAATGCTGCCGTCATAATAGGCCACCTGCCCATAGTCTTCGCAGATATCTTCCAGGTCATCAAGTTTGAAGGCCCTCACCGTCCGCGACGAGAATGACGCAAACCCGATCTTGTTGATGATATCTTCGTTACCCAGATCAAAATTGCGGATTTCCGTGTAACGGAAGTCGGCCCATCCGCACTTTGTCATGAGCCTGCGGAAATCCTCCACATACAATGCGCCCCCCATGCACTCTCCCCGCAATACGGGGTCGCCGGCCAGCGACTCCGGGATACGCCGATCCGTGAAAACATCGGAGAAGAACAGCTCTCCGCCGGGCTTGAGAACACGGTATATTTCCTTGAACACCCGCTCTTTGTCAGGAGAAAGGTTGATGACGCAATTGGATATGACAACATCAACGCTGTTATCCTCTATGCCGATCGACCTCAGGTCTTCGATATATCCCTGCAGGAATCTCACGTTTGAGGTTTTGAACCCAAAACGTTCACGCTGCTCCTCCCGGTATCTCATTGCGGTCCCGATCTGCTCGGCGGTCATATCCACGCCGATCGCGCACCCCGACTCTCCGGCCAGTTTGGATGCGATATACACATCTCTTCCCGTACCGCATCCCAGATCGAGAACCGTCATCCCTTCCAGCAAAGGCGGCAAAGGCGATCCGCACCCGTAGAATCTGTTCTGTATCTCGTCTGCGATCAAAGGCAATACGTCCCTGACCTCCGCCGGCGGTTTATCGACGCAGCAGCAGGCACCTGATTTGAGATCATCCCTGCTTTGCAATTGTTTGCCGTAATATTCCTTCACGGTATCGATTATATTGTTCATTTTGGTCTTTCCTCCGTACAGCATTCTTTACAACATGGGGTTTCAAAACAAATGCAACTTTCTTTGAAAGAAGTTATTTCTGTTAAAAAAACCTTAAACTCCCCCACAGTTTTCTCATTCAGCGAATAATACATCCATTTTCCGTCTCTGCGCCCGTTCACCAGACCGCTGTCGCAAAGTATCTTCATGTGATGAGAAAGGGTAGGCTGCGTGATATCGAATTTCATCAGGATCCTGCAGGCGCACAATTCCCCGCAGGAAAGCATATCCACTATCATCAGTCTGTTCACGTCCCCAAGGGCTTTGAACAGTCCGACATTCTCATCATATCTGTTGCTCAATCGAGATCACTTCGTATAGATAACCATCTATGTGTATAATAACCTTCACTCAGATGGACCCATATATCTCGCAAGGTAACGGCACCGCGGGGTTCGTTCCATTTAATGTATTTTTTTCTCACGGCGTTGAGTGTAACTCTACATGTAATTCATGTAGAACCGAAAAAAACCATCTATTATTATATATAAAATCCCCTACAAATATATATTGATGGAGTTGAGCCTAATGAAAGCTAATGGAAGAAGGGCGGTAGTTATAGTTGTAGCAACCGCAATGTTGATCGCGGCCGCAGCGATCATTATCTCTTTACCAACAGACAACGACCGAAAGTCTCAAACGGACCCGTTCGCTCTTGAACATGTTCCGTACATAGACGCGAACGGGCAGATGCAGTATAAGGACGGCGTGACCGAGATCAAATCTGTCGCTGACATCAATAACTATACGCTGAACGATGGCTGGTATCTTTTCTCCGGCACATTCAACATCATACTCACATTAGCGATCAACGGCAATGTCCATCTGATCCTAGCGGACGATTGCAACGTTTCTTCTCAGGGGGCGGGCACGCATGCGGGGACCAGGGTCTCCGCAGGCAGCAGTCTGACGATCTATGCTCAATCCACAGGAAGCAATATGGGTTCCCTCACGTCCTCCGGCGACGTTGATGTAAATACCTCCCGCGGTCCCGCAGGTATAGGCGGCGACGTAGGTGAATCCGCAGGTACGATAACCATCAACGGCGGCTTGATAAAGGCTACCGGCAAAAAGGACAGCGGCGGCGCGGGCATCGGCGGCGGCAGCGGCGGCAATGGCGGGAACATAACGATAAACGGCGGAACGATCACTGCCAACGGCGGGGCGGGCATCGGCGGCGGATGGGGAGGCAACGGCGGAAG
>Ga0082212_10008030_pt1 | contig 13857 bp, 17 predicted proteins | sample TergutNt197P3_FD_71548 | JGI IMG/M metagenome (GOLD analysis project Ga0082212, IMG submission 71548) | Neocapritermes taracua P3 segment gut microbial communities from Petit-Saut dam, French Guiana - Nt197 P3 | ecosystem: Host-associated > Arthropoda: Insects > Digestive system > Gut ... | reverse complement strand
CGTGGCAAAAAATCCTTTTATTTACAGTTTGAGTTCCTAAAGCCTAAAGCCTAAAGCCTAAAGCCTAAAGCCTAAAGCCTAAAGCCATTGGAAAAAAAACCAATTTGATACCGTGTTCCGTATACTTTGAACTCTGTACTTTGAACTTTGAACTTGGCGACTGCGTCTCAATCTTTGTGTCGATACTATTAGTGCATCCCGGTGGTGAAAAAAATATTGCGATAGGGAAACAAGATGTCTTGATGGAACTCCAAAGACCACTGCGTGACTTCAAGGAAGGAAAACGCAAAGAGGATGATTCCGATGCCGACGCACAACCTTTGGACTGCGGTTGAGCCGTGACGGCACAGCAGGGGAAAGCAAAAAAAGAATCCCAAATTTCCGTAAAAAATACACCGTCCAAGAATACCGCCGGAAAAAAGGTAACTGACAATCGCGAAAAACAGCAGGATGGTCCCCAACAAATAGGCGTTCTTGAACTCTTTCGGAACGCTGTTCAACAATCCTGCGGCAGCGATAAAAACGGCCGATTTTGAGAATAACGAAAATGCGGAAAAACGGACTTCCGCATCTTCGTAGACTTCGTATCGTTCCCCCATCGAGGGAATGAGCGTCGCGGGGATGAGAAACACAAGCAAAGGGAGCACGATCAGGAGGGCCGCGCAAACTTTCTTCCAATGGAAAAGCATCGTGTTTTTGTTCAAGCCGAAGAAAACCAACGGCAAAAAAATCGCGGCGGAGTAATGAAAGGTCGCGGCGACGAGTATCATGGCCGCATACTTCAGCGGTTTCATCTCCCACAGATAAATCATGGCGTAAAAAACGAGACTGATGGCGATAAACATGCGAACCAGCGCAACGGCCAGGATGAGAAAATAAAACGTGGAATACAACAAGAGCACCGCCATCGGCAGGGAAATCATCGAACGCAGTCGCACGAACCCAAGATAAAACACCAATAAAGGAATCAACGTGAAAACAAGTTGCGCCGTGAAATACTCACATCCCGTTTTGCCGATCATTGCGCTGAGGAAGATATACCCCGGTTCCATCGTGGAAAAACGAAAGAATTCCGTCATCCCGAAGGCCCGAATGTGATAAAAATGCGTCATATATTTTTCGTCGTCCAATCCCGACTCGCGAAACCCCAGAACAAAAAACGAAATCATCAGTGAAATCCCCAGGGGCCACAGACGCAGTGTTACATTTCTGCCGGGTTGGGCAAGCCAGGCGAAAAAAACCGCCAGGGTTGTTGCGGCCACGTAAAAACACATCGTCACACGGTCGGCAACGGGATGCTTCCATACGACGGCCGCCGCGCACAACAGATAAACGAGCGTCACAACAAAGGCGTTCATGCCTTCATTGCTTCGTTCGGAACGACTGGTGTCAGTCTCTTGGATCACTTTGGATTCTCCCGGAAAATGCGTAGGACCCGTCATGCGTCATGGTCTGTTCGCGCAAGTCGGTTTTGATAGAGGCGGATTAAGGAATTGGCGGAGGACGTGACGGAAAAAGGACTTTGATTGACGATTTCGCAACCTTGTTCCGTTGTCATCCGTTGGGCAACGGCGGTTTCCACCGCATCGGCCCATTGGGAAATGTCCGCCTGTAATGACAAGGTGCGAATGCGTTCGGGAAAACAATCGGTGACATCCCGGGTGATGGCGTCGGAACAAACGGTCGAAAGGCCGCTTGCCGTCGCTTCAACAACGACCAGAGGCATGCCTTCGTAGAACGAGGGAAATAACAGAGCATCGAAAACCTGAGGCATCACCGAGGGGACATGGCATATTCCCGGCATGACCACTCGCGATGCCACCCCGAGTTTTTCGGCATATTGCCGTATGGAATCGCGCAACGGACCATCGCCGACCATACACAGCCAGTAACGATCGTTTTTATGGAAAAGGTCTTGAAAAACGTCGATGATAAAAAACGGGTTTTTTTGCAGTCCCATACTTCCCACGTGGCCGATCACCACGGCATCGGCGGGTATGCCGTAGCGTTCACGCATGACGTGCGACCGGTTGCGCCCGCCGCTTTCCAAAAAATCGCCGAGTGGGACGCCACAAAAAAGAGGCCGGTATTTGGGCACGGTGTTCCAGTATTTCCCCATAAAATAACGACCTGCGTCACTGCTGCACGCGATAATGTCCGTGGCATATTTCAGAACTCTTTTGCGATTCACCGTTTGAAAACGGGCTTTGCGAATGGTCATTTCAATCCCTTGTTTTCCGCGTGCCAGTTGCGTATTGTGGGAATGAGCCACCCGAACGGGAACGTTCGCCTGAAACGCCACCCGGACCTCGTCACCTGAAAACTCCATTTCATGGGAGTGGAAAACATCATACCGGTTTGTTTGCAGAACTTGTTGAAGCGAGGAAAATCGATGAAATATCCCAACGCCGGAAAGTATCTTCTGAAAATGCGTCAGCGGTTCAGCATAAAAAATTTGACATCCATGCCCGCGTGCTTCGTCCACGTAAGTTCCTTCCTGCTTTTCGAGATAAAAATCAAAGGATATCATGGGGTTTCGTTGACGAACAATATTCATCAGCCATGTTTCAACCCCCCCCATGTGGAGCTTGGCGAACGAATGGAGTACTCGGATTGGGCGCGGCGTCGTCATTTTCAAAAACTCACTTTCTTTTTTGCCTTTTGGACATCAGCAACCGTAATCGGGATTTGATCCGCCGCCACAGGCGCATCATTCGGAAAAAATTCCATGCGATTTTTTGATTCAGGGTGATGGTTCGATTTTTAAAATCCATGTCGATTTTTTTCACGTAACGATTCAATAATTCTTGTGACCCCGGTTCTTGCAACCCATCCCGCGGACGATCCGGTTGGCGCGGCAAAGCAACGGAAAATTCGTCGGCTTTTCCGATGATTTGGCTCAATGCGTTATTCGTAATCCGTTTTTTGTATTCGTCGATGTTCGCCGCCGGTTGTTCCCAGTCAATCCTGTCAAAACTTGTATGAACGGGAACCACTCCGCGAAGAACGTCAAAACGCCTGTCATGGATGTTATTATGAATAAATATCGTCGGTATCCCCATGGCAACGCACGGCATGGCGGCGTGAATGCGCGAGGTGACGACGAGCCTTGCTTCATCCCGGTATCCGGCCAGCACGCTTCGTGCATGATTTTCAAAAGCGACGATTTCTTCATCCGACGGGGGAGAGGAGGAAAACTTGTAAAGTTGCGTCGCGATTTCCGCGTCCCGCTTCAGTGAGGCCGGCACTTTCCGCATGAGGGAGGAAGGAAGGTCAATGAGAAAAACCTTTCCGCAGGTCGGTTCGACATCGCGTTTGGGAAACGTCAGTGTCATACAGGCGGAGAAATACGCATTGACCCCGCGCGATAAAAAATAGTTCCGCGTCATGCGGTCGCGGCAACCGATCGGTCCGGCCGACCTGAAATAAGCAAGCGTTTCGGCCTTCAGCCGTTTTGAAGCAACGGTATGGTAATGAAAACCCAAAAACACCGGTACGATGTTCCCGGACCACGGAGGCGTTTCCAGGAAGTGCCTTTGAAAATCATACCAGCCCTGCATGGGTAAAATGCACTTCGGACCGTCGTATTCCGGCAACTCGTCGCGATTGACAAGAATGAGTTCTTCGGGTCGTATCCCAAGCTTCCGATAAAGATGTTCGACGGCGAAATTTTGAAAACAATCGCCGATGTTTCCATGCCCGTCCCACAGTCCCTGCGGAAACCCCTCGTAGCGGTATTTTGTCTGAAGGCGGGCAAATGTGATCATGGTTTTCTCTCAAGCGTTTCGGGATCGGGGACGGACGTGAAACGGGTTTAACGACGAATCGACAGGATGACGTTTTTTGTCTCGGGGCTGATTCCCAAAAACCAGGTCCCCAGCGCATAGACGACGCCGTACGCGGCGATCTCTCCGGCCGTCGTCACAAGACCGTGCGGTTCCGGAAGCCATGGTCTGACGAGCAGGATGAACGCAAACGCCGTCAGTCCGCCAAGCAGGGGTTTCCCATACACCCCGGCAAAGTAGTTCCGCAGGGAATAACCAAACGGTTGGGAATATTTCCAGGTGATGTAAAACGTATTTCGAATGATGCGAATGCAGGCCATCGAGGTGACGACTCCGAGCAGTCCCCAATGAAGAAAGGCGGTGCCGATGAAAACGCCGAGAATGATCGCCAAGGCCATGACGACGGAACTGAAGGCAAAGGGCGCCATCGAACCGGCTCCCAGGGCCAGATTGTTGGTGGCAAGCTGAATGCTGCCAAAAACGGCGCCGGCGGCAAAAATGGTCACGACGTTGCTGATTGCGACGAAATCTTCGCCGAGCCACAACCGGAGCACGTCCGGCATAAAAAGGACGGCGCCGAAAAGACAGGCGTAACTGCAACAGGCGACGATCTGTCCGAAGAGCAACGCCCAGCGTCCCAGGTTTTTGCCGCCGTTGATGGCATGATCTTTTGCCGCCAGCGGGGTGAGGGAATCGCAGAGGTGGGCCAGCGTGGAGCACAAAAACGTGGAAATCAGGACGGCGGGCGCCAGGAGTGCGACGCTTTCCTTTCCCAGGGTTTTGCCGATGATGAGGAGAGGGACCTGGATCGACAGGGAAAAGAAGGTGCTGTTGATCAGCGTCAGGAGGCTGAAGGAAAAGAATTCCGGCAAACGGCCGAAGGCGACGTTCTTTCGGGAGAAAAAAACGACGCGGCCCCAGCGGGAACGGCAGAGGAACACCGTCGCGGCGTACTGATAGAGGGTTCCTGCGAACAAAGCCGTCCCAAGCCAGATCAGCGAAGGCGTGAACACGTTGTACAAAGCGACCAAAAGCCCCAGTTGCAGCCAATGGGAAACGACTTGCCGGAGTTTCACCAGATCGTAGCGTTGATTCGCCAGAATCATATTGGTAAAAACGATGTTGTGAAAATTCAGAAAGAACGTGCCGGCCATCAAAACCATGAGAATGGTCGTATCGCGGTGAAATTCGGGCAAGACCTCATAAACCCGGAGAAACACGGGGATGGCCAGCGTGAGCAGGCCGGCGCCGAAAAGTCCGAGCGATCCCAGCACGACCTGGGCCGTGCTGGAAAGCCTCCCGATCTCCCGCAAATCGTTTTGGGCCATGGCCTGTGCAAAAAAACGCAACAGGGCCGGCCCCATGCCGAGGTTGATCCATTGCAACATGGCCACCAGAGAGACCGCAAGGACGTGGATGGCGTATAGGTCTTTCCCCAGGTGGTGAAGATTGTACGGCAACATGACGACGCCGACGACAGTTGCGGACAATTGGGCAAACCAACCGGAAAAGATGTTCTTGATGAATTGTTTTTTGACACTGGAAATCATTCCCTACTCTTCATATTCCTTATTCCTTTCCATATAATCCACACATCTCCATTGATCCACGCATCTCCATGTTCACTAATTCTCCTCTATAATATAATATACAATCAAAAACACAAACGTCAAGATTCTTTCGACAAGATTGACAGGCTTTAGGGGCCAGGGGATAGGGGGTTAGGGGCCAGTGGCTAGAAATCTAGTCACTAGCCACTCAAGATTACGTATTTTATCTGGTTTATTAGTTTCGATTGAAAATCAAAAATCTGTTACATCTGATTTCTCTGTTGAAAATCATAAAAAAAGTTGTGTCGATACCTTTGGCGCAGTCGCCGGGTGCGTTCCGTTATCATGAATTTGCGTTCCGTTATCATGAATTTGCGTTCCGACCGGCAAAAAATTGATCGCGCCGGGATGGAATTTCACTCCGTTTTGATCTTAACAGATCCCCGCGGGATGGAATTCCACTCCGTTTTGATCTTAACAGATCCCGGCGGGATGGAATTCCACTCCGTTTTGATCTTAACAGATCCCGGCGGGATGGAATTCCACTCCGTTTTGATCTTAACAGATCCCGGCGGGATCAAAAAAGGGGATAGGGGATAGGGGATAGGGGCTAGTCAATCGGAAAAATTGTTATGATTGACGAAAAAACGCATGACTGACAGGAAAAATCGTTAGGATTGACAAAAAATCCCCCAGGTTCTAAACAAATGTCCAGTTGCTCCGCGCATCAACCGGATAAGCGGGGTAAAGTTTGACAGTTGAGGGAGCAGGGAGCAGGGAGCAGTGCCAACGCATTCCGTAGCAGGGAGTAGGGAGTAGGGAGTAGGGAGCAGGGAGCAGGGAAAACAATACTATCCCCTAGCCCCTTTAGAAAAATCCCCTAGCCCCTAGTACAAAGTCGTTGAATTAACCTTCGGAATGGAGTCAATGATTTATTGTTGCAAAAGGAACTATTCATGATTTTCCCAAAACCTAATTTTTACCTTATTTCCCAGTGTTTCTGGGCGTTTTTGCTTGAATCCCCCAAACAAAACAACCTTAGTAGCAAATGACCGCGCGCTATATCACAACCTCATTTACCTCATTTGAACGATGTGAAAATGAGGTAAATGAGGTTGTTTGGGAAAGATGTTCTCATTGCTACTGAAGTTGTTTTGTCATGAAAATATACCCTTTTTTTGCAAGCCATTACCATTAAACGACTTAAATAATCGCGACAAAAATAGTGGCACAAAAACTACATCATTTGGATTCGTCGGTGGTACACTGGTGATTTTATGATGTCGTTTGCTGTCCCATTCCGGCATGGTGTCATGCCATGCCGATTCGTGTCTGCGAACCACCGACATCGGGGCATATTTTAGCACACTTCGGCCTGGTCTGGTACAGGCCGAACGGATTTTTCTCCAACCCCGTTTTTCTTTCTTGCAACGGCCTTTCTGATACGCTAAGACATGGTGTGGCCACGGCAAAACGTGGCCAATCATGAAATTACCGTAACACGATCATTATGGGAGAACCTGTATGCAAATCATGAAAGAAAAAACACCGGAAGTAAAACCGTCGGCATTGGAACCGCTCCTCCTGAATTCCGGGCAGGCGGCAAAGGCACTCGGGATCAGCGTGCGATATCTTTACACGCTACGCAAAAGCGGGAAGATTGTCGGCAAAGAACTGGGCGGTGGCAAGTGGATGTATTCCGTCGAAATGCTTCGGGCGTTTGCCAACGGCGAAAGCGTCGAACGGTGGAACACGACGGCGGAATAACGGCAAAATTTCCACAGATCGGCATTGTGATCAACCGCTTTGTCCGCGCCACAAACGGGGTATTCGTTACAAGCGGTGAAAACGGCAATAACGCCGGTATTCACAAGCGTAACATGCCGCATCATTGATTGATCTCTTTTCATTCCATGGGAACTATCATCTATGAAAAATTGACGGAACGATGTTTTTCATAAGGATTTACGACAGTACCCATAGATGAAGGAGAGGATCAGATGTCTGACCAAATTCCCGACGTTGCCGTTTGCCGGCAGAAACCCGTTGTCACCAAAATCTCCGACGATTACTATGTGGTGGTCTATCACCGTGATATACCACTCAGCATCGCGTTCGCAGAGTTGATCAAAAACACCAACCGGCTTCTTTCCGGCGGGTTGAAGGCGGCTGAGGAGGTGCCGTCCGGGAAGGACGAAGCCGACGAACCGCCAAACACGGAGGCCACCGAACCACAAAACAAGGAAGCTGCCAAACCGCAAAACGCGGCGGCAACCATGTCGCAAAACATGGCGCAAAACATGGCGGAAGCCATGGTGCAAAACAAGGCGGCCAAGCTGTCGCTTCCTCCGAGGAAAAGGCCGACCACCAAGGCTCCGGAATGGAAAATCAGGGATCAGGAATCCCGAATCATCGAGTATTACGGGACGGCACTCCGGTTCTCCAAGACGCAATTTGGCGTTATGGAAGCATTGATTCTTGCGGAAGATCACATTCTTTCCTACGCGGACATTGCCCTGGCCGGTTGGGGCGAACCGACGGATCGCGATGTTGTTGAGGCGACGATCTATCAATTGAACAAATATCTGAAACGCGAGGACATTGATCGATTTGTTTCCTGCCGGATGGGACGGATGATTCTCGTGAATAAAGAGCAATAAACCCCGCCCTAAAAACCATCCTAAAAAAATTTAGGGTGGTTTTTAGGATGCAGCCTGTGGGAAAAATGTTAGTTTGCCCGTTTGGAGTTTACGCTCCGGACGGGTTTTTTATTTGCGGAAAGCGAGAGGTGATTCATGTGTAACGAGACAGTGTATGTTTTCTACCCCGATCGGGGTTACACGGACGACGATGCCGAACTGGAAAAGGTTTCCGGTTTGTTGGATAAGTTTCACATCGACCACAAGGAGTCGCAGTTCTGGATGGACTGTATCGATAAGTGGCGGAAGTGGCACGCAAGAGATGAGGACTGGAAGCGCAAGAGATTCGACAAGTATCTTCTCAATGAAGAATTCATGCCGTGTAAGCATGAAGATTTTGCCGGGGAAAAATACAGGGATGGTCGTATTACAAAACATGAAGCGAAGTCCGTAGCCGGTTTTTTCTTGCGAAACGATCAGGACGGTAGTGTTCAGTCCGTCTGGCAATGTCTGAATCCCAACGGGTTCATTGATCGCGTGGAGACGGAACCGGGCTGGAACCGACAACCGCTACTGACAAAAAGCGGCGAATGGGTTCAGAGTTGTTTGGTGGCTCAGTTAGACCTCGAAGGGACATCTTTACCGGATGCGTTTGTTTTCAGGAATACCTGGAGGGCGAGAAACCGCATTGATCCTGTGACCGGAGCCCCAACCTTTTCACCAGTTCACGAGTGGGGTCATGACTGGGCTAGTAGTTTCCAATTTCATGTCAATAGCTTCAGTCCCAACACCCGTGTAACCTCCGTGCAAATCCATTATTGAGTCACTGACCGAAACACGGTTTGAACTGTTTGTTTGATCTTTTACTTTCACAATCCAGGGAGAGAATAGCCATGTTTGTACTTCGTCGTAAAGATGACCGTCGTATTTTCAGCATCGGAGATGGACAGTCCGTGTCGTTGATCTGTCGTGACCAAGCGGCGGCGGAAAAAGCCGTTCGGAAGGTCCGTAAGCAATTCGGCGTCGAATGTGCTGCGGAGCAAGCCAATAAGTCCGAGTTTTCGGGATTTTGGTTCCTTGTTTACCGGAATGGGCGGAAATATGGGCCGGAGTCCGGGGTGAGTGTGATTTGCTGTAACGAGTCCGTGGCGTCCTATTGCGCGGGGAACCTCCGGGAAAGTTCGGGAAAAATTGTAAGACCCGTCCCGGTTGGTATATGATGCGCCGTTGCTTGCCGGAGCAACCGTATTCCTTGCAGTACGGTTACCCCAAATGGAATCATAACCACTTTAGAATTTGTAACATAAGCGAAAGGCTAAAGATAATGAAGACAGTTAATTTCGGCTTCGACACATGCTTTACCAAACCTTTTAACGTCGTATCCGGTGAAGATATCTTTGCTTGCGAAGAGTTTAGCCGATGGTTGGACGATTCGGTGAAAGCGGCAACCGTCCATGAGTTTCCAGATTCAAAACTTCATCCAGACAAGCAATTGGAAGCCGCAAAAGACATCATTGCCAAACACGATATCGGTTCCGGTTTTCCTGTGGTGGTCATCACGTACAGTCCCTATTTCATTGATGCCATGGATGTGTATGCAAAAAACAATCTTGCATGGTGGTATGTCGAGGAAACGGGGCTTGTCGATGTGTCAAAAAACATGGAGAGGATATACGAATCGCTCGCAAAAGCATTTCAGACATTGGAAAATTTACGATACGCCGAGTAAGCGAGTTACACGGCGTGTAATTCCCGACGGTATTCCTGCCACAGCATTTCGTTGAGGTATTTATGAAATACAAAGAGAAAATCGAATTATTTTGCGAAGGGGCATTGGCGGCATTGCTTTGGACCGAAGAGCTTGGAGGTTATGCGGTCGAGGCGGAATCCGAAAAACGTTTTCGCGAGTTTTGTGCGTCGTTTTTTGTACGGATGGAATGTCCGTTGGACGCACTGGCGGCATTTCAACAGGATTTCGGCAGCTACGAACAGATGGGGCATGATTTTGTTTTGACCTGGAACGGTCATGGTTCAGGAATTTGGGATTCCTATATGCACTTCGACGATGCGTATTCCCGGTTGACTTTTGATTTATTGGCGGTGCCGCTGCATCTTGCGATTCGTAACATGAGAGAGTCGATGGGTGAGATACTCGCCTGGAAACCGGATTTTGAAGATGCCCCCGTACATATTGACGTTCCGCCGCTGGTCCAAAGGACGTCGGAATATGACCGCCGCTGGCTCAAGGGACTCATGGACGAGTGGCAGCCGGAATTCAAGAAGTTTGTGCGTCGGCATATCGAGATGCCCAGGCCGGTGAGAAAGATAAAGGCGAAAGCATGAGTGTAAACAAACCGTCGTTTGACAGGATTTTGTGTAATCTCTGCGGCCAAGCCTTGACCGTGACAACAGGCGATCACTGCGTATTTGTCGCGCATAGCGAGCCGGATACGATTCGTATCTGCGATCAATGTCGTGATAATGAATCCATTGATTTGCATATCAGGCAATGCCCCGACTGCAACCGGCTGGTTTATGTTTGGGTGATTGAGAATTCCGGGAATTGCCCGGTTTGTGGATTCAGCGAAGATGAGCATGGCGGCTCAAGTTGGATTTAATCTTTTCACTTTGGGAAAGCGGAAATGGCAAGTCAGCAAGACGTGATGCTCCGTGTGGCCGCTATGATCGGCGATTCAATCGCTGTTGATACCCAAGACGGAGAAAGAGTTTTTGAACAAGTCAGAGATTGCTTAAAGAGTGGCGGGAACGTCACTCTTTCATTTGAGGGTGTGGAGTTTGTCATTGTGGCTTTTCTCAACGTCGCCATCGGAAAGCTTTACGGGGATTTTTCAGAAGAAGCCGTACGGGAAAATTTTCGCGTCGAACACCTGAAACCGGAAGATGTGGTAAAGCTCAAACGTGCCATTGAGAACGGAAAAGCCTGCTACGGACGAAAAGCCCCAGGGCTGGGCACTGCGAAATACCCGGCAAAATGTTTTCGGCCCGTTGCCTGATTGAATGAACGTGAAAACTTGAACGATGAAAGAGAAAACAAAAACATGAGCAAGAAACAAAAATCACAACCGCTTCCCTGTCCGTTCTGCGGCGGGGATATTCGAATCGGGGTGACGGACGACGAAGGGAATCCGCAACCGGAAGATTATGAATTTGACCCGTGGTCGGGATTAAAATTCATGATCCAACATCCGGAAAAACCGGGTGTGGTCTGTCCGATTAACACACAAGGCGACGAGCCGTTGTGTTCGTGGAATTACAAATCCCGCAAAGATGCGATCAACACATGGAATACCCGCGTGGAAAAGACGCCGGAAATCAAGAGGTGAAAGATGATCGATACAAAGAAAGAAAGTGCCGGAAATACGAAGCAGCTTCGTGAACGTGCGACGGCGTTTTATGCCAAGTGGCGGGATCGGGTTGAATCCGGCTGGTCGGATGAAAAACGTGATGTCAGAGTGTTACGTATCGACAGCGAACATCTCGACAGTGAACATGACGAATATCAGTATGCTCATATATGCCTGGCGTTCCGGTATGGATCAGACGGTGGAAAGTTTTTCGCGGATTTCAGATTGGGCGTGACAGAACCGCAGGCGAAAATCGTCTTTTACTTCGGCAATGGCGGCTGGGGAGAAGACAGTGCATCGCTTGTTTTGTCTTACAGCGAAAGTTACGGCAAAAGCATTCAGCTTCGGCCTCGTGAGTTTGATGAACCCGGTGTCACGGATGCAGATTTGTATTTTGCAAAGTGGTTACTCGACGAGTTCACGACCGACATCGGGCTAATTCCGGAGGTGCCGTTCGATTTTGCACCGATCCATACGTATGTTGAAAAACAACAAGAGGTATTTGAGAAGACGCAGGAACTCTGGGGTGGCCTGTATCCTTACTGGAAGGCCGTTGCCGAAGCATGGGATAACCATCTTTTGGACTGAACGAGGTGTACTATGGTCATGTTTAAGATTCCGGTTGACAAGGACTCTCTTGTCAATCGTTGGAAAGAATACGAGCAGTCGTGGTGCGACAGGTTTGACGACGAGCCGGATTATTGGATTGACATATTGCCCGACGGATTGCATGACGTTACTGATGTTGTTCGGTTTCGGTTCTATGATATCGAAGAGTGCGAGCCTGATAATAAGAACGTCAGTGAGTTTCGATTGGATTTCCAGTATGGTGCCAAAGGTGCCGAGGACGATGCTCTTGAATTGTTCCTTACATTTGATTCGGTCGATCATCGGGTGACAGTGAGGGTCTATATCGATGATGATCCAAGATTCGCAGATTCACCGGCTTCTCTCATCGTGTCATACAGCCCCAAGTACGGCAGGAAGATACGTTTCGGCACGTCGGCATCCCCGGCTCATGTCCGGTTCGTGGAGCTTTTGTTCACACAGGCATTGAATCGGATGGAGTTCACCCCGGAACCGCCGCTTGATTTTGATTCTGTGTGTAAGTATGCCGAAAAGCAGGCAGAGCTTGATAGACGATGCGAGAAGATATACGCGGAATTGGGTGATTGTAAGCACAAAGTGTCCGAAGCGTGGGACAATGATTTTTTGACAAGATTTGACCGTTAGCAACTTTTAAGCGAGGAATTTCATGAAAATCATGGTTGACCGGTATGATACAGGCACATCCGCCGAGGCCATGTTTCAGGTGCGCAGTGATGACTGCGGCATTCCGACTTCGCTTGTCGGTTGCATCGGCGAAATGATCTGCGATATTACGGTGCCGCAAGCGAACGAGTCGCTTGTGAGTACCGGTCTGAAGGTATTGGAAAACTGCGAAATCACGTTGAAAACCAGGGAGTGAGAGATGTCAAAAACAATGAATAAGCCTCTGGCCTGTGTCGTGAAGATCGAACGGACAAGTCGGGGATGGGAAGCCATTTTGTTTTATCGGGACGATTATGGTGTTATTACGTGTTTTACACGGTCGGAATGTCATAGCGAATGTTGTTACGAATACTATCTGCAATGCAAACATCCGAAGACAGCGGAGGAATTGCACGCCGCAGACCTGTTGTTTGCATTCTATGGCACGATTCCGGGATGTGATGATGGGATCGTCCGGCGTAAAAAACTGGAGCAACGAAGATAACAAAGATGACATTCATCGGGGACGTGCATGGACGTATCCCCGAACTCGAAACACTAACGCCAGAGTTTTGAAATGACTGATAAAAACAACGAAATCAAAGACAACGCAGCCACGGTATCCGAAGACATGAAGATGACTCCGGGGCAGATACGGATAAGAAAAGCCGCTTTGATTCAGAGGGTTTTTGCCGTTGCGAACATACTGATAGCGGATGGTTTGGAAACGGATATCCAGTATTACCTGAGTCGTGTGTTTGATGCTGCGGAGGCGTATGTCAACACGGAAGAGGATATGGAAAGTTGTATGGAAAACGACCTGTTCACTCATTTTGTAAATTCGATGATCCACGCCATGAAAATGATCTTTTGCGAGCCTTTGACCGGCGAGACGCGGGATTTTGCGTGGCCGGAAATCGAAGCCATTGAGCACGAACTGAAACACTTTACCGATAGATAAACGACTGCCATGCAATCCTCGAAACCAACAACGTCGTCACGTTACAAACGCTCCGTGCTCATCGCGTTCCACAAATTGCTCAAAGCGGCCAGGGACGGCTCGGAAGTCCTGTTACTCGATATGCGGGACTGCTATGCCAATCTCAGCATTCAGGAGTACAACGACGGAACTTCCGAAAACGATGCGATGTTCGAGTCGGCTTACGGGCAGTTTGTGGACGGACTGGCCGCCAGGTTCGACATGTACGCCGGGACACAGGGCACCGGTCAGCCGAAGATGCCAAGTGCGTCGCAACTGGCCGTTGCC
>Ga0082212_10008029_pt1 | contig 13858 bp, 9 predicted proteins | sample TergutNt197P3_FD_71548 | JGI IMG/M metagenome (GOLD analysis project Ga0082212, IMG submission 71548) | Neocapritermes taracua P3 segment gut microbial communities from Petit-Saut dam, French Guiana - Nt197 P3 | ecosystem: Host-associated > Arthropoda: Insects > Digestive system > Gut ... | reverse complement strand
GAAGTCACGGAGGGTTTTTATGAGATGCAGCTTGGGAAGCTTTGGTTGGAATACGCCGATGTTCAATACAAAGCATATCGGACCATCCCCGTAATTCCGACAAACGGAACCGCTGTTCTGCTGCCTTTTTATAATGGTGCGGCTTGCATCGTGGAAGGGGAAGATATTACTGCGGATGAGTTCGAAAACGGCGACAGGGTGTGTTTGATTCCCGCTCTTTTTGCGGCGATGAACGGGCTTGTCCCTGGCGACACATTAAGGCTTCCGCTTTATGGCGCAAACTATAACAGCGCGCCTTCATATAATTTTGGTGAGCCCGATCATTCGATACCAGCCGATTCCGGTATCTCGGGGTCATTCTCTTGGGGCGTCGGACCGCCTCTGAATGCGGAGGGAGAGCCATATCAGGTGTTTTCCGACAACGAGTACTTGATAAAAGGCGTCTATTCAAGTGATTACAGCAGAGACTCCTCGTTTTCAATGGGCGCAAATACTGTAATAGTCCCAGCAGCGTCAGTGCGTGAGAGCGACGCGAACAATGTTTTCTCATTCGGGCCTATGAACGATTTGACGACTTCCTTCCAAATCCCGAACGGATCGATTGAAACATTTATGAAAAACTGGCTGCTGCTGGGGAATGACGATCTGGAGTTTACATTTTACGACAGAGGATACTCGCAGCTCCACCAGGGATTGGAGAATATGAAGCGGGTATCCGTGCTGCTGCTGGCGATTGGCGTCGCAATGGCGCTCGCGCTTTTGTTTTTCTTCTGCTATGTGTTCATCGCTAAGAATAAGATGCGCACCGCCATCGAGCGTATGCTTGGTTACACAAAAAAGCAATGTGCCGTATCTTTATTATCCGGGTTTATGCTGGCAGCAATTTTCGCAATCATAATCGGGAACGCAGCAGGAGTATATGCTGAAGAAAAAATCACTGAAAGCCTTAAAACACAGGATCGGTTCGACACAAGCTTTACTATTGGCCCGCTTGGCAGGAGTGGGGCGCAAATAGAAGAAATAGAGGCGTCCCCACTGTACGGTGAGGCGTCAGGTCTTTTTCTGATAATCGCGACCGTTCTGATTTCATCCGCCTTCGCGCGGGGTAACATACAAGCGGAACCGCTGAAGCTATTGGGTGAAAGAAAAGAGGAATAACAATATGAGAAAAATCACAGCCGAAGGGCTTTCTTACAGTTACCGGACGAAATACCAGACGGTACATGCCGTGAAGAATGTTACATGTTCATTTGAAACAGGCCGGGTCTACGCTATTACCGGCGAGTCCGGCAGCGGCAAAAGCACGCTGCTTTCCCTGATGGCGGGGCTTGACCTGCCCGACGATGGCGACCTGATTGTTAATGACACGAATATACGCGAAAAGAACCGCGACGCTTACCGCAGAAGCGAAGTATCAGTAGTGTACCAGTCGTTTCACCTGCTGCCGCTGCTCACGGTGGAGGAAAATGTTATGCTGCCCATGGAACTCGCAGGAGTGCCAAAAGCGGGGCGCAGGAAGTTGGCTGCGGAATATCTGGAAAAGGTTGGTATTGCTAAAGAAGCCTACAGGAAATACCCGAAAATGATGAGCGGCGGCGAACAGCAGCGAGTTGCGATAGCCCGCAGCCTTGCGGCGGGGGGCAGGATTTTTCTCGCCGATGAACCGACAGGCAATCTGGATACGGCAAACGGTAGCAATATCGTCGATATCCTGCTCAAGCTGGCGCATGAAGATGATTATCTTGTGGTTATTGTTACGCATAACCCTGATGTCGTAGCGCGAGCAGACGTTGTATATCGTATGAAAGATGGCGTTCTGGAGCTACCGCAGCAATAGCGCCTGATGAGGCACTAGCGCCAATATTTCAGGGTTATATCTCACGGAGTTTGACCGACCGACAACTATAAGCGTTTTCAGTCTTTGGGTATTACACACAGTAATCAATTCATCTCTTTTGAAACCTATTGCATATCAGTGGAATGTGACATATATTTAGGTTGATGCTCATTTTGAGCATCAACCTCCGCGGCTATGCTTTACTGATCCCTGGTGCTTGGCAAGGGAGATATTTCACGGAATTTGGCCAGCCATGGAAACGGACTAGGTGGTGGGCGCATGTATATACCCATAATTGGAGTACTCCCGCTCTGGGATGATGAGAAAGACAGCTTGTGGATGCTGCCGGGGTATTTTGACGGAATCAAGTCGGCGGGCGGGCTGCCGGTCATGCTCCCGCTGATTTCGGACAAGGCTCGGATAAAAAAGATATGCGATATGGTTGACGGCTTGCTATTCACGGGTGGGCACGATGTGTCCCCAGGGCTGTACGGGGAGGCTGTCGATGATGCTTGCGGCCCGATATGCAAGGCGCGCGACGATATGGAAACCGTGCTTTCCAAAGAGGCTGTCTTGAACATGGACATCCCAGCATTTGGCATTTGCAGGGGGCTGCAACTCTTTAATGTAGTTTTGGGTGGGACTCTTTATCAGGACATACCCACACAGTTAATTAGCAGCCGACCTGTTGGGCATCAGCAGGGGCAGCCCGACGACGTTCCTTCGCACAGCGTGGAACTCAACAAAGGTACCCCTCTGCACGGGTTATTTGGCGCCGGGGCAATTGAAGTCAACAGCACCCACCATCAAGGCGTATGTGAATTGTCGCCGCAGCTCGAATGCATGGCCGTTGCCGGGGATGGCTTGATCGAGGCTGTGCGTATGCCGGATCGGAAATTCGTCTGGGCTGTGCAGTGGCACCCGGAATGTATGCTGCATGACCCGCACAGCCGCAAGCTGTTTGAGGCTTTTATTGTCGCCTGTATGAAACCAGTATAACATAAATAGTCGCTGACGTCGCCGTTTCCAAACTTCTCAAATTATCATCACACATTTCCATAAATGAAATGGAGTCTACTCGAAGATACGTTAAAATCCGCTTTGTTGCATTGAATTGATAATATTGCGCTATTGGTGTTTATGCTATATACTTTACCTGCTATAGTGATATTTTTCACTACCATTAGGAGGGAGTAACTGCGTATGAACATCAGTAGGCATTCCTTTATTTTTGGGCTTTCGTATGCGCTTGATATATTAGGCAGGAACAATTTATCGCATTCAAAGAGTACAGCCTATTTATCCGCCTTGATGGCAAGGGAAATCGGGCTCAACGAAGAAGATACGAATATTATTTACTACGCCGCGCTGCTGCATGATATAGGCATTGCTGATGAGTATGTCACCGGGCGGTTGTCCTTAAAAGACTTAGTGGCGCATTGCGAGATTGGCGAGAAAATGATCAGCGACCTGCCGCTGCCCGAAATAATGCCAAAATATGTGCGTTACCACCATGAGTACTACAATGGCAGCGGCGTATTTGAGCTGCTTGGCGACGAGATTCCTCTTGGCGCTCAAATCATTTGCCTTGCAAGCGATTTTGACGATGTTTTCGGAAAATCGAAAAATTACGATAAACGCCTGATTGACAAAGCTTATGACTGGCTTGAAGGGAGGAAGGAGCAGTATAATATTGAAATCGCAGATGTGTTTACCAGCTTGATGCAAATTGAGTATTTCCTGCTTGACTACTTTAACCATGAAACGAAGTACACGATGTCAAAAAAGGTTATCGCGAACGACGACGTTTACTTCGATGTTGACGACGTTAAGAAATTCGCCCTATGTTTCGCGGAAATCATCGACCAAAGGAGCCCGTTCACGTTCAGCCATTCGACCGGAATTGCCCATTTGGCGCAGAATGCCGCGCGCCATCTCGGATATGATGATGCGACTCAGAATAATATGTATATTGCCGGATTGTTGCATGATATTGGAAAACTGCATATATCGCTTGAGATTCTACATAAAAACGGCCCACTTTCGGATGAGGAGCGGTTTGAGATAAACAAGCACACTTATTACACGCGGAAAATTTTAGAGCAAATCCAAGGTTTTGAAGATATTGTCAGTTTATCCGCCAATCACCATGAAAAACCAAATGGCAAAGGGTACCCCTACCGCCTTCACGGAGACCGGCTGGGAGAGCTTGAGAGGATCATGTCTATCTGCGATGTGTATCAGGCATTGACGGAAGAACGCCCGTACAGGGAGCCGCTGCCCACAGCAAAGGTTTGGGGCATCATTGACGACATGGCAAGCGACGGAAGTTTGGACAAACAGTTGATTGAAAAACTAAAGCATGAGTTTGTGTAGCAAATATTTAGGATTTAATCAACGCTTACCTCGGTCTGGTTTAGGCCGAATGCGTACTTGACAACACTTGGCTATACAATATAGAATTATTTGTATCAGATTCCGACCTGAAATTCGCCGGATGGAATTCGATTGGGTGAGCCATCTTGTTCGCTTAGAATTGTTTTGGCTTTGCGCTTGCATGTTATTACAGTCAAAAGGGGGGATTTGAGTTGCCGCATGTTCTGGAGTTTTCGGAGATCAGCAAGGTGTTTCCCGGCGTCCGCGCCTTGGACGGGGTGAGTTTGCGGGCCGAAGGCGGGAGAGTGCTCGCGATGATCGGCGAAAATGGCGCTGGGAAGTCAACGCTCTTAAAGATAATAGCCGGGGACTTACGGGCTGATTCCGGTCAGGTTTTGCTTAATGGGGCGGTTCAGCATTATTCCTCGCCTTTTGACGCGATAAAAGCAGGCATGAGCGTTATTTATCAGGAGCGGCAGATGATTCCTGCTATGAGCGTTATGGAAAACATCTATGCCGGGGCGTTGCCGCGCGGCAAGTTCGGCCTTATCGACAGGGCGAAGCTTCGTCAGGACGCGCAGAATCTGGTCGACAGATTTGGTTTGCCTATCGACGTGCGCACCCCTGTGGCGAGGTTGTCTGTGGCTTATCAGCAAATGGTCGAAATCATGAAAGCTTATTGCCGCGATTCTCTCGTCGTCGCTTTTGACGAGCCTACGGCAAGCCTTACGGAGACGGAGATTTCGATCCTTTTCAATCTGATCGGGCAGATCAAGCAAGAGGGCAAAATCATTATTTACGTGTCCCACCGTATTGCGGAGGTGTTCCGTATCACCGACGACATAGTTGTGTTGAAGGACGGGCATGTCTCCGGCAATTTCAAGACCTCTGAGGTGACAGAGGTCGAGCTCATCCGTGCTATGGTCGGCAGGGACATTGGCGATACATACGCTAATCTGCGTCGCAATGACACCTATGGCGACATGCTTATTAAGGTTGAAAACCTGAATACAAGCAAGGTCCACGACGTCAGCTTTTCTCTCAGAAAAGGAGAGATTGTCGGCTTTGCCGGGCTCGTCGGAGCGGGTCGGACGGAGCTCGTCCGCGCGATTTTCGCTGCCGACCCGATCGATTCGGGCGAAATAATCCTTGAGGGGACCCCGGTAGTTTTCAAAACGCCCAAGGACGCTATCGACGCCGGCATTGCGCTTTGCCCCGAGGACAGAAAGGAGCAGGGGCTCGCGCTCCCCCGCTCTATCAAGGAGAATGTCAGCATGTCAGTCCTTGAAAAAATCAAAAAGCGAGTTTTCCTTGACAGCAGCGTTGAAGACATGCTCGCCGAGGATGCGATAAACAAATACGGCATTAAGACGCCGGGCGCGGACAAGAAAGTGATGGAGTTGTCCGGCGGCAATCAACAAAAGGTAATACTTGGGCGCTGGACAAATGAAAAAGTTCATACAAAGCTGCTTATACTCGATGAGCCGACGAAAGGCATCGACGTGGGTACCAAATCTGAGATATATCAGATGGTCTGCGATTTCGCCCGCCAGGGCATCGGCGTGATTTTTATCTCCAGCGAATTGACGGAGGTTATAAACGTTGCGGACACTATTTACGTCATGCGCGAGGGCAGGATAACCGGCTGCCTGGCTTATGGGGACGCTACGGAGGAAAACGTACTCGCGCTGGCTATGAGTGAAAAGGAGTCGCAATGAATACAAACACTACAAAGGCGCGTTTTTCGATCGTCAGGCGCTTTTTCAAATCAAAAATGTTTACCCTGATACTTTTCTTAATATTCCTCGTGGTTGTTTTTTCGGTTATTACCGGCGGGAATTTTATAACTTTACCTAATATGAGGACCATCCTGCAAACCACCTCGGTAATCGGTTTGCTCGCTATAGGGGCCGGCGCCCTTATGATCGCCGGGTATGTCGACCTGTCTGTCGGCGGTATCGGCACTATGTGCGCGGTGGCTTGCGCCGTGCTTGTCAGGGCAGGCGCCCCGTGGTGGCTGAGCGTGATAGCTGCCCTGGTTCTCGGTGCGCTCTGCGGGTGGATCAACTCTTTTCTCATCAACAAGCTCAACTTTCAACCGTTTATCGCGACCCTCGCTTTAGCGCAAATCGGCGAGGGGCTTGTGCATATTTTGTCCAATTCGCAGCCTGTCAGGTTAGAGAGTTCAGTGATGCGCGATATAGGGGGCGGAAGGCTTTTCACATATATACCCTACACTGCCATTTTTGTAATTTTAGCCTTTATCATATATTCGCTTCTTATGAACAAAACGCGCTTTGGCAGGAGCGTTTACTTGATTGGCGCGAACCCTGAGGCGTCAAGGTTATCCGGGATGCACCCGAAAAGGATCGTTACCGCCCTGTTTATTAATTCGAGCGTTTTAGCGGCGCTTTCCGGTATTATCCATATGTCGCGCGTGGCGTCGGCGACCGTTAACGGGATCACGCTCAACCGGTTTTCAGGTATGACGGCCGCCGTGCTCGGCGGGATATCTTTCGGCGGCGGCACGGGAGGTATGGCGGGCGCGTTTATCGGTTTGTTGATTTTGGGTAGTTTTAATAACGCGATGACTTTGATCGGGTTAAATGCTTATTTGCAGCAGACTGCCGCGGGTCTGTTGCTCATTATCGCCTTGATTGCCGACTATATTATAGTCAGGCGCAGCAGGCTGCTTGCCTTAAAAGCCACCCTAGTGGTCGTGGAAGGGGATGATGGTAATTGAAAACTGTATCTGCACCTAAACGCATTTTCGGATCAAAAAACATAACGCTCATTGGCGCAATAGTTGTAGTCGTTTTATTCTACTACCTTATTAAACCTACTTACCTGAGCGGCAATAACATCCGGTCTATTATGAACGCTATGAGCCTGTCCGGGATGTTGTGCGTCGGTATTACCGTGCTGCTTATTTGCGGGGAGGTCGATCTCGCATCCGGCTCGGAGGCTATGCTTGGCGGCATAGTTTGCGGGCTTTGTCTGCAAGCGGGCCTGCCTGTCGTAGTGTCGATTCTGGTTGCCGTTGCCTTTGGGGTGGTGGCGGGTCTTATCAACGCCCTGCTGATCAATGTCCTGAATCTCATGAGCTTTATCGCATCTATCGGCATGTCGTCTGTATATATCGGGTTGGGGGCTTTTATGACCGAGGGGTCGGGCGTCAACCTGAGCGGCAATATCCTGCTTCTAGGTTCGACTGCGCTTTTTAACACCATACCTTTGCCGTTTGTCGTCATGCTGGTTTTGCTTATTGTTTATGGCTTTATTCTCAGATACACTAATCTCGGCAGGACTATTTACATGGTCGGTGGCAACCGCATGGCGGCTCGACTAACGGGCATCAACCCTAAGAGGATTACCACGGCTATGTTTATTAATAATGGTGTGATTGCTTCCCTGGCTGGGGTACTGCTGGCTTCGCGCATGCATGTGGCAAATCCGAACGCCGCTTCGACCGGGGCGCTTGACGCGATCACTGCGGCGGTTTTAGGCGGCGTGTCCTTTGTCGGTGGCGTCGGAGGGATGGGCGGTTGCTTTATCGGGATCGTTTTGATGAATGCTTTCACGAATGGCCTCACAGGCGTTGGTTTGACGACAAACTATCAGCTTATTGCGCAGGGCATTCTTCTTATCATAGCGCTCAGCGTCGACTTTTTCGGCGAGCAGGCCAGGCAGCGCAAGTTGTTGGGGTAGTTAGTGGTGGCTAGTGGCTAATTGTATGTAACTGTTCAGACAGATACAAATATGAAATGAAAAAGGAGAAAGAGATGAAAAAGATTATCGCGATCCTGATAGTAGTACTCATGCTTGGGTCGCTGCTCGTTGCTTGCGGCGATAGTGGCAACGACAGCGGCGGAAACGCAGGCGGCAGCGGCGATGCCGGCGGCGCAAGCAACCCGCCCCCTGCTTCATCACCACCTCCGGCAAGCGGTGGCTCATCCAGCGGCTCGGCGACCCTTGGATGGTATCCAGACGCATACGAAGCGTCGCTTAACCGCGAGAAATACTCGATAGCATATGTCACAATAGCAATGAGCGACCAGCTCCACTCCGCCGTTAACGTGGCGCTGAGGGATTGGGCCGCCGTACTCAACTGTGACTACGTTTCGTTTGACGCCAAAGGAGACAGCGATTCTTATCTTACCGCTATTGAGACTTATGCAGGTCAAGGCTTGGACGGGCTTATCCTCGACGACATATCCGCCCAGACCCGCTCAGTGGAGATTTGCGAGGATCACGGCACGGTTTGGTACCCTGCCCTGTCGACGTTTTTGAACGATGACAAAACGCACTATATAGCGCCGGGCGCTATCCTCGCGGGATATGACTGCGGCGTGGCTATGACTGACTGGGTGTTTGACAACTATGCTTCGCAGTTGGGCATCGACGAGGTTGACCCCTCCCAAATCGGGTTTATCTATCTCGACTATTCCCCGCACCCCGATTTCCACGCGCGCATAAAGGGTGCTGCGGATCGGTATGCGCAGTTGTACCCCAACCTCGTTAGCACGAACTGGATTCCTATTGACGTCCTCCCGGGCAGCCCTGCTAATACAGAGGGCGCTTTTGACCTCGTATCTGCCCACTTGTCCACTAACGGCGGCGATTTTGACGTCTGGGCAATTGGCAGTTCGACAGACGAGTTTGCAATAGGCGCAGCCCGCGCCATAGAGCAGCTTAACATGGAGGATAGGTGCATTATCACGGCGATTTTCGGCGGCAGCGTCATCGAGGAATGGAATTCGGGAAAACAAAGTGTATGGAAGTCTTCGGTGACAGTTCCTGTTGTTGAGCTGACCGAGACTATGATTTGCGGGTTGCTGGCGGTTCTTGACGGGCGCGCGACATACGAAGATCTGCATCGCGACCATGTGCCTCCCGGTGAGAATTACGGCATTCTTAATTTTGAGCCGCGTATCTACACTTATGATAACAGGGGCGAATACTGGGCGACCGTCGCGGACTGGATAGCGCATAAGTATAAGTAACAAATTAAGCAACGCATAGGATGTTGCATAGCGTGAAAACGGGACGCCCGGGTGTGCGTCCCCTACGAAATACGGTATATATAATCAGAAATGCCGCCACACGTAGGGGGCGCATACTAGGCGTATTGCAATGTTCCTTAACAATAAGCAATAAAATATAACAAACAGCGATAGGCTCTGGCCCCGGCTAACTCCCGGTTTGGGCTGTCGCGGAAAGGCTTGGTAACATACATGTCCCATCCAGGTACAAACTTGACAAATGAGTCAGATGCTTCGTTTAAGTATGTTTTCCCCAGATTCGATATGCCGCATACGTATGAGAGGAAAGGCGTTGCCTCTACAAAGACTGTGTCAGAAGCTCAAAGGGAGATTCAGGTGATCCGCGAGGTCGACGTTATAGTTGTCGGCGGGGGCCCTGGCGGTATTGCAGCGGCGGTTTCGGCGGCGCGGGGCGGCGCCAAGACTGTTCTCCTTGAACGTCACGGTCATCTCGGCGGCATGTCTACCGGGGCCCTGGTCAATATCATACCGAATTTGGGTACTATCTACGGCGAGCACGTCATAGGTGGCTTTTGCCAGGAGCTCATTGAGAGGCTGTCGGCGCGCGGCGGGGCATGTTTCCCGGCGAAAGAACACTGGGGTAAAGGCGAACCCTCGGTTGTCAATAAGTATCTTCAGGCAAATATGGGTTTTTTCTACGTCAGAAAAAATGAAAAAGGGGAAAATATCGTATTGTATACGGCGGTCATCGACCCTGAGATAGCAAAAGATGAGATGAACTCTATGGTTCTGGAGTCCGGCGCTGAGTTGCTCTTACACACTTGGGTCACCGAGCCCATAATGGATGGTAAAACGGTAAAGGGCGTAATTATTGAAAGCAAATCGGGCAGGCAGGCGCTGCTGGGTAAAGTTGTTATCGACTGTTCGGGCGACGGCGACCTTTTGCCGAAGACCGGGACTGAAACGACTGACGTTATGATTGCCGGTTCCAGAATAGCGCAGTTCGGCTGGGTTCATTGGGTTTGTAATGTTGATCTCAAAAAGTACAACGATTTCAGGGAATCGCAGCCCGACAAGCATAAAGAGATATTTGATAAGATCATAACGCTTGGAGGTAAACCGCTTTATTTCGGAGGGCTGCTCGACCATCAGGAGGGCGTCGTTTGGCAGCATCGCCTTGTTGGTTCTCTGATGCAAACCGACATCGAGGAAATGACGTATATCGACAGGACGACGCGGCAAAACGCTGTTAAGAGCTGGGAACTGATGAGGGAGCATATGCCGGGTTATGAAAAGAGTTTCATTATGCTCAGTTCGCCGCAGCTCGGGACGTCCGGCGGGCGCAGGATCGTGGGCGAGTATTTTCTTACTGCGATGGATATTGATAGCGATACTCCTTTTGACGATACGATCGCGATTTTCGCCGATAACGACCGCGAGGAGATGTCGCTTAAGTACCCGAGGACTTATGTCCCTTATCGCGCTCTTGTGCCGAAAGATGTGGAGGGTTTGCTTGTTGCTTGCCGCGCGGTGTCTTCCGACCCCGACTTTCAGGAGTATTTCAACTTGATTCCGCATTGCATGTGTTTTGGCCAGGCTGCCGGGAGCGCGGCTGCGATTGCTGTGAAAGAGGGCGTCAGCGTACGGAATGTGAGTTATGATAAGTTGAGGGGCGAGCTGTTGAAACACGGCGCTATTTTGCCGTAAATCAAAAAGCGGGATGCCCGGTGTGCGTCCCGCGTTTTGCGACAGCTCTTTTTCCTCTTAGTCAAACGATAGTTCTGTTCTGCCTATCAGGTCGCTTTGCAGTTCGGGGGACAGTTCGACAAAGTATGCTGAGTAGCCCGCTATGCGCACTACCAGGTCTTGGTATTTTTCAGGGTTTTTCTGCGCTGCTACCATTGTTTCGCGCCCTATTATGCTAAACTGGCTCTGCATTCCGTTGTGTTCAAAGTATGTGTCCATCAACGCGATAAGGTTGTCGCCGCCGGTTTCGCCGGACACCGCTGTGGGCGCGAATTTCCAGTTCAGGATTATTCCGTTGCCGATGCGGTCATGTTCCAGCTTCGCCACAGACTTTGCAACAGCCGTTGGGCCACGTCGGTCATGCGAGGCGCACGCTGTGTGCGCGGGGCCTATGCAGTCGGATACGGGTTCGCCCGCTTTTCTGCCGTCCGGGGTCGCCGTTACGACGGATCCGTGCATGACGTTGTTTGTGACCGAGTATACTCCGGGCGCAAACTCGCCTCCGTGGGCGGTCGGGCGGTGTTCAATGTGTTTGCAGTACGTCGCGATAACAAATTTCGCTATGTCATCGGCGTAATCGTCGTCGTTGCCGTAGTGGTGCATCCTGTCTGAGTTGACAAGCGCGTAGAGAGGCTCGTGACCCTCCCAGTCGGCGCACAGGGCTTCCAGAAGCTCGGCGCCGGTGACGGTTTTGTCGTCGAATATCACTTTCTTTATAACAGATAAGGCGTCCGCCGTCGTGCCGACTCCCACCGCTTGTGGGCCGGAGCCGTTATATGTGGCGCCACCGAGGGATATGTCCATCCCTTTCTCGATGCACCCTTCGATGATAAGCGACAGGTACGGCAGGGGTTTGAGTCTCTGATGCACGACGTCGTTTTTGTTTACCAGTGTGATGAGGATGTCGCACCAGTATTTCATCTGCCTGTCGTAGGATTCCATGACCTCGTCGAAACTTTTAAAACTCTCAAGGCTGCCCGTGTCAGGCCCCAGCGTGCCTCCGGCGCCCACGCATTTATCGTATTGCTTGCATCCTTCCGAACATCCGATGCATTTTCCGCCATTGATGGCCAGTTGCATTATTTTCGTCAGGTTCACCGATCCTGAATCGTGCCACCCGTATGTTTTGCCGGGTATGCTTGGTTCCACGCAGCCTACTCCTACGTAGTTGCGGGCGTCCTGTAGCGTTTTGCCGTAGTTCATGAGCGTTTTTATCATCGGTTCGTCGTTGAATATCTTTGGTTCGCCTGTTCCGATGCGTATGACGTTGAACACTTTTTTCTTGAATTCCGGCGGTGTGTCCTTGTGCAGCCGCACGCCCATCCATGGGTTCGGTATCCGAGTGTGCGCGTGCGCGTCAAGCACCATGTAGCTCAGGTCGTTGGTAATGTCGTTTCCTTCTTCGTCCACGCCGCCGACATCCAGCGCCGTGCCGCCCATAATTGTGCCTGATGAGAATACGATCGCATTTTTGTCGCGTATTTTGCGTAATTCGTGCATTTTTATGAAGCTGTGTTCTATCAACTCCTGCATGAGCTCGCGGGTCAGCGTGCCGTTTTCGACGTCGTTTTTGTAGAATGGGTAAAACAGCTTGTCAAAGCGCCCGTATGTGACGGAATGGCCGTTCGTTTCTATGATTATCATGTTCGTGGCTATGTGCCAGAGTTGTATCGCTTCCCAGAAATCGCGCGGCGCGCCCTCGGCTATGTGCAGGCAGTTGCTTGATACCCGTTGCAGCTCCGCTTTTCGGATGGGGTCGTTTTCCTTTTTTGCCATTTCTGCGGCCAGCTCGCCGTAGCGCGTTATGTATGTTTTTACACCGTCAAGCATGATGAGCTCGGCTGTGTAGAACACATGCTTATCGAGATGCTCCGGGTTCGTAAGGTCGAGCTTTTGGTCATACTCCTCTATTTCGCGGCGTATCCCGCCGAAGCCTACGCGGAACAGTTTTTCGTAATCCGCCGTGACGTGCCCGACGCCGGCGTATATGTATAGGTCCTCCAGCAGCACAGCGGCTCCAACGTGCGAGCCTTTCTTTTCTTCCTCTGTGTACGTGGCAATCGTCGCTTCGGAAAGTGTCTTGTTTTTCCATTGTTTTTGTATAGACAGGATGCTTTCCTTTGTCTTCTCGTCTATCACGTATCTGTCGTTTCTGCGGTTTTCCAGCGGGCGGTTGACAAGTTCGTCGCACAGCCAGTCTATTGAAAACTCGGGGTACACGGGCGCGGAATTTGGCGGGGCGGCAAGTTCGCCGACAATAAGTTCATCTGGCCAGACGCCTATCGGGACTCGCTCGTATAACTCGCGGAGTGTGAGCGCCCATTTGATATTTTGCGGGTGCATGGCGTACTTTTCAAAGCATTCGGTGACAATCAGCGCCCGATGCGCGTCCGCTGTTGTATCTGTTTCCTTGTTGCGCTTGAGCATCCTGTTTATGCGCGGAAAAGGCGACGGGTTTTCTGTCAGCCCGGATATTCCGACTCCCCATTCGCGGTCTGTCGGCTCTATGGTACACGGCATTTCAAGGGTAGCTGTGGCTGCACACATAACGATCCCTCCATATCCTGTTGTTTTGTATCATTGTATCATGTATACTCATTTTTGTAAATATTTTTGGTATTGTTCATGTGGTTTTTAGCATGGAAAGGACTGTTGATAATTATGTATTCTGCAGCTGTTATTACGGTGAGCGACAAGGGTTCCGCCGGAGAGCGCGAGGACATAGGAGGACCGGTAGTTCGCGAAATGCTCGAGAGCGAGGGTTACGGTGTTGAATACACCGCAATCATCCCTGATGATAGGGAGATTATTGAGCGGGAGCTTATCAAATGCGCCGATGAGCTCGATATTGCCCTTGTTCTGACGACCGGTGGGACCGGGTTTTCTCAACGCGACG
>Ga0082212_10008028_pt1 | contig 13858 bp, 17 predicted proteins | sample TergutNt197P3_FD_71548 | JGI IMG/M metagenome (GOLD analysis project Ga0082212, IMG submission 71548) | Neocapritermes taracua P3 segment gut microbial communities from Petit-Saut dam, French Guiana - Nt197 P3 | ecosystem: Host-associated > Arthropoda: Insects > Digestive system > Gut ... | reverse complement strand
AAATTAACGTTGGGGACATAATCGGGGTTGTAGCGCTTGACGGTTACCGTGTGCCCGCCGAGGAGGCCGTTATCCCTCATTTCGGCGAACCTCGCGTTCAGGGCATCGATGACCGTTTCGGGATTCGCGTTAGCGGCATGGACCTTTCCGACTTTCGTCGCGTCCATAACCGTGTTATACGCATCATGGTTGGTAAAATTTGGCTCCGCCTTTGCCGTCAAGTCAAATCTCGCGATGACCTCTTTGCTGACGGGATCAGCTTCATATACAACCATCAACACCCATTTCCCGGGATCGAAGTCTGTATAAGGGCGCGGATAGTCGAGGGTAAGCTTTGTCAAATCGTCCCATTCAGCGGGATCAAGTGTTTCGCCCGCGCTCTTACCTCCCGCGGCCGCGGCTTTTGCGTCGGTTTCGGTTTCAAATCCGTCCGAAAATTTATAATAAAAATTTGAATAATTAAAAACCCAGAAGGATATCAAGAACTGAACGCTCCCCTGTAGTCCCCCCGTGCTCAATGTGGGGGCTGTTGCCGGAACCGGCGCGTAATCTGATCCCCAATACTTGACTTGGACGGGTTCCCCACTGCTGGTATTCACCTCGTAAACATGAATATTCACGGGGTTTCCCATGTTTCCGGTCGGCCATTCGGAGATAGTTGTCACCGCACCTGTGATTTTAGTTAACCTGCTCCATTGTTCCGATGTGAGAGTATCTCCGTCCTCGGGATATACGGTGCCGTTTATCAGCCGGCCTCCCGATTTATAGTATAGGTTGTCTTTACCGGAATAATCATCATACCCGGTAATCGTGAGAATGAGCGACCCGCTGCCGGTGACGCCGGAAGTCACCGATATGGAAATGCTATCCGCGGCCAAAGCCGGGATTTCCGCCACTGGCATAAGCCCCGCCAGCATGACGATTGCCACGAGCAGACTGATTCGCTTTTTCATAGTGTGTTCCTCCTGTTTTTTTGGACAGTTTCCGTGCCGCCTGATTGGGTAATGTGAACAAACACCTGCTGATTAAATCGAAACCTTACCGCGCAAAACTAAATGGCGCGGCCGTCACCCTGGGTTAGAATCATACGTTTGACGTTGCATGTAAGAAAATGGTAAGATAAAAACGCATAATACCATGCCCTTGATTATATATACCGCTCCCGTTCTGTGCAACAGCCCGGTTTCTCACCCTGCATGAGAAGTTCGCAAGATGAGAGGGTAAAAATATGAACATAGACAAATCAATTTTCCGCGCGGAATTAGTCCAAAAAATGAAAACCATGTCAGCGAAAACAAACATTTTCATAACCGCCCCCGGCGGCTACGGAAAGACTGTGGCCGCCGGGCAATGGGTTTCCGTGATGCGTAAAAAAGCGGAATTTATAATCGTGACGGACGCCGACAACGACCCCGGCGTTTTTTACAGAAAGCTGGCGCGGGCGCTGCTAATTCTTGCGGGGAAAACAAATTCCCTGCCACAGTCAAACATGAGCTTTGACCGGCTGCTGGAAACCGCCCGTTCCCTGCCCACCCGGCACAGCCGCGTCTATCTGATTATTGACGACCTTCATATACTGAGAAACGAAGAAATCATAAACAGCCTGCGGATGACCCTCAACCGCTTTCCCGCTTATATCTGCCTGTGTTTGATAAGCCGCTCGGAACCTTCCAAGACATTGCTGGAAACCGGAAAATTCGAGATTATAAGGCAACGCGACCTTTTATTTACATCCAAGGAACTCAAACCGCTGATTGAGGAAGAAAGCCTTACAACCGAGGAAATAAGCGGCTTGCTGAAAACAACGGGCGGCTGGGCGATATATCTGTCGCTGCTGCTGACCGATAAGGAATACGATGAAACGCATCAGACATTAACAGAATACCTGGATAAACAGGTTTGGGAGTTGTGGGGGAATGACACAAGAACCGTGCTATTGCGTTTGGCCGTCCCCCATGAAGTCACGCCGGAGCTTGCCGGGCGGTTGACCGGGCAGACGGACGGGGACGCTCTGCTAACGCGGCTGGTAATGGTTGACAACGCATTTTTATCATACATTAGAGAAGACGTTTACCGCTTCCACGATATATTCCGCGATTTTCTGATGGAACGGCTGGAAAAATATCTGAGCGAAGAGGAAATCCGGCGGCTCAACGATGTTACCGCCGAATGGCACTATGAACACGGGGATTATTTCAACAGCATACGGTATTTTTTCAATAACCGCGACCACGGCGGAATTGTCCTCTGTGAGCGGGCAATCAACACTTACAATGAGGAAACGGAGGACGCATCCGTAGAAGCAAGTTATCATTTCAACAGCCAGACCATTATGTATATGCCTGCGTCCTTTGTCGCGGAAAACCCGTTTTTGCTTGCGTCCTGTTGCAGCGCGGCTTATTGGGACGGCGATATGCCCGACTTTATGCACTGGCTTGATATATTGCAGGGAAAACTCCCCGAAATCGCCCCAAAATACCCGGACCTTATGGAAACGGTGGCGATGCTTGGCGCCATTGACCCCCGTACTTCGGTAATCGGATACGCCCGGCGGCTTGCCGCTATGATGGGCGCGGCGAAAACCGAATCAGGCCACACGAACACGGTGACGCAAAACCTGCCGCTTTTTCACCGCTCTGTCAGGGACTTGTCGGAAAACTATGAGTTGAAACCCGAAGACTTGGAGCTGTACGGAAACACATTCGGCTTGTTGGTTGGGAAAGACTGGAATATCATGGAACAGTCTCTAATCGCCGGGATTTATTACGAGCGCGGGGAACTGATTAAAGCGGCGTACCATGCCATGATCGGCATTTACGCTTGTGAAGAAGGGACACATTCGGAAGCGTGGTTTACAGCGCACATGATTTTATCAGTTATTCTGTACGCGATGGGAGCGTCACAGGAAGCGGACAGTATCATGGATCAGTCCGAGGTATATATTGAGCGCAAAGCGCGGTTTCTGCGTCCAAACTTCAAAGCCCTGCAAACCATATGCAGGCGTGACGCGGACACTGGCGTTGAACAATCTGCGGCGCGGGAATGGCTGGAAATCTATGCCCCACACACGGAGCAGCTACCGTTCTATCAAATTGTTAGGCACTTTGCCACGCTTCGCTGCCATATGGCTTTAGGCGATTATGAGTCGGCGGCCATTTTTGGAAAGCGGCTGCAAGCCTTAGGCGTTGAGTATGCCCGTCCGATAGACAGGATCGAAAGCGGGTTACTGACGGCGATTGCCCTGTGGAACAGCGGCGAAAAAGAGGATGCGACTGCTGAGTTGGAGCAAGCCGCTTTGATTGCCATGCCTTACGGTTTTACACAGTTGTTTATAAACGAGGGGGATAAACTATTGCCAATCTTTTGGGCATTGAAGGATAAATCGGGACAATCTGCCGATATTATGAACTGGATAGATAAATTGATTGATGGAATATATAAAAAACATGGCGCGGTGAAAGGAAAATTGCCTGACCTGACGGCCCAGCAGCGCGCCATGCTTCCTTATCTTAGTAAGGGAATGTCTTACCGCGAAATCGCGGACGCGACCGGCATAGGGTATGATACCGTGAAATCCCATGTACGGCTGTTGTACAGGCGTTTGGGCGTCCACAACGCAGGGGAAGCCGTGATTAAAGCGAAGATGCTGGGATTGATGGGGTAGGATTGTTTGGTTGATTCTCACTTCAAAAACTGTTCTTGCGCTCCCGTCTAAACCGTGGTATTATTAGATTAGAAAGAGGGGATAGACGCGATGGGCTTAGCCGTGGCAAGTGAAGTGTTAATGGGTATCAGCAAAGACGAGCGGGAGCGTGCTATCTTCCGTAACCGTAGGATTGCTAAAGCAGACCAAGAATCGAATAGGATTACGGCTTTGCGGAATGCTGAAAAACAGAGGAACATTGCTATTGCAAAAAAACTACTGGCTATAGGTGATCCGATTGATAAAATTGTCGATGTCACCGATCTAACCCGCGCGGAAGTCGAAGCCTTACGGGACGCTAACTGACCGTTAGCGTCCCGCCGCCATACCGTGCTTACAGCGTTACCTTCTGCACACGCTGACCGCTGGATTTATCCGCTTCGTGTACGACCCATCTTGTTTATAAACTCGTTCAGCATCGGAATCGTGAGGGTGTCAAACTCGGTATAACGCCGCTTGGACTGAGCCAGCAATTTCCTGTTTTCTTTAACGGCGTTCTCTTGCCGGAGCGCGGACGCTTCGCGGATTCTCTCATTAAAATCGGCTTCGTAGTCAATGGCGTATCTGCTGATTCGCCGTATGGCGGCTAAGATCAGCTTCTCCACATTGCGGGTGCTGATATAATGGAGAGAGCAGAGCCGCGTTACGCCGCGAAACCTCGCGCAGCAATAGGAGTTCTCGCGGTAGCCCTGCGCGTTCTTTGCCCGTCTGTGGGATAGCTTGGAGCCGCAATCATGGCAATACAAAAGCCCTGTTAGCGGGTTAGGCGCGTCATCGCATTTCGGCGGCCTACGCACAGTTTTTTTGAGCCGCTGGGCGTTATCCCATGTTTCAGAATCCACTATTGGCGGCAGGGCATTTTCAAAAACATACCATTCATCCGGCGGCGTTTTGACAGCTTTCTTCTTGCCCTTATAAGTGGCATTTCTTGTTTTACCGAGGACAACCGTGCCTTTGTACTCCGGCTTTGATATAATGTAGGCTACGGTAGTGGGCGTCCATGCGTAGGGGTCGTTATATCTTGGGGCGCGGACTTCCATGCCGATCCGTTTCCAATGCTCGGACGGTATCGGCACTTGCTCATTCATCAGCATCCGGGCGATGTCGTTTACGCCTTTGCCCTCAATCACCGACTGGAAGATACGGCGTACCACGATAGCCGCTTCCTCGTCAATCAAAAGATCTTGGGTATCGCCGTTGTTGCGGATATAGCCGTAGGGGATTGCGCCGGAACAACGCTTGCCGTTTTCCATACGGGATTTGAATACCGCCTTAATTTTTTTGCTGGTTTCCGCAACATAATATTCGTTTATCACGTCGCGGAATATGGACATTATATCAAACCCATTCGCGGTATCAAGGCCATCTTCCGCTGCTATAAAACGGACATTGTGTTCTTCAAATGTTCTTTTCAGCAAGCCGATTTCCACCACGTCGCGCCCGATGCGGCTCTGATCCTTAATAATCACGGTGCTGACATTTCCGGCCTTGACTTCCTCGACCATCGCGTTCAGCCCCGGCCTGTCAAACACCGTCCCCGTGACCCCATCATCACAAAAATGCCGTATATTACGGAATCCATTTCGCGCGGCGTAGCCCTCTAACATTTGCTTTTGGTTCTCGATAGATACGCTGTCACCCTGCCGTATATCGTCTTTGCTCAAGCGTTCATACAGGGCGGTAATCCTTGATTGAATCATAATTCCCTCTTTTCCGGCAGGCGCGTTCGCGGCGGTTTGTTGGGCGGTACTCATTGATTCATCGCCTCGTTTTTTATCAGACGGATGATTTTATCGCCCAGCGTTTCCTTGCTCGTTTGGCTGAAATGGACGGCCACATCGAATGTCGTGGAGCCAATCCGCTTTCGCATACGCAGGGGTTTGGTGTTCTCTCGCGGCTTCTCCGCGTTTTGGTTAGTAGCTGACTGCATAGGTCATGGCTCCCTTCCATATTCGATTGTTGTGGGTATTTGCGCGTCCGTTGGTTGCATCGCTCCTTTCCCAGCCGGTGATTGTCCGTCCGTATTTGCCGCAAACCCTTGTCCTGCCTGTGATATAGACAGAATACCATAGTCTGTCCATATCATACTATCCCCTTCGGATCAGTTATGACGTAGCTGCTGTGCATTTGCATGAGGTTGGGCTTCAACCAAAAGCGGGTCTTGCCGGAGCCGGAACCGCCGACAATCATCACGTTTTTGTTGCGGGCGTATTTCGGGTTCGCCGGTCTGCCGTTGAGCATCAGGCTTTCGGTTTGTGTTAGGATTACGTTGTTTTCCGGCTTCGGGTCAACGTAAGGGGCTATGTCTTTCGCCGTACCGAAACGCGCCGAACCGTATTCTATGTCTTTCCGCCATTTTTTCGCGTTTTTCTTCTTGATATAGACGAAAAGATAAACTACCGCAGCCCCGACAATCCCAACAACGAGGTCGAACGGGTCAAGCGATGGCAGCGGACGGGCGAGCGCGGCATTGAGGTTGCCGATACCGCTCATCAGCTTTTGGAGCATATCATTCCCCGGCGCGAGCCTGTACGCTTCGCCGCATTTCGAGAAGAACCAAAACATCATGGCATACGGCAAATACGGGAGAACGTAACGCTTGATGTTCGCTGTACTTATCAATGTTCATGCCCCCCTTTGCTGCGGTTCCTCGCGGGCGGTGCGATTTGACTGACAAGCTCTTTCGCTTTTTCCAAAGCGGCCATCAGGGACGGCTTGCGGTTCTTCTGTTTCAACATAACCTTGCTGTACCTGTTGAACGCCGCCGTTATGGAGTCGGCGTCTTTTGCCTTAAAGAATACCATCCACTTAGGCGGCGTTTCGGAACTATCCTTTTTGAGTGCGAAGTCCACCTTGTAATCCCGCGCTATACGCTTGAACGAGCCGATATTATCGCCTGAGATTTCGATGTCCGACAGGCTCGCGCCCTGTTTTTTAAGCGAATTAACGCTCTGCTTGCCGTGTTTGAAGGTAGGCTCTCTCGCTTTTTTCAAAAACGCCTGCATCGCCTTTGTGAGCAATCGCCCCGTGATTTTTGTCGCCTTGACGGAAATCGCGACGGTTTTGTCGTTTACTTGTTCCTGCATTGATTATCACCCCCATTCCAACGCTGCGCGTTGTTGATTGATTATGCCGCTGTTCTGTTCTGCGGCTGTGGTTTTCGCGGCTTCGAGCCGTTCTATCAGTGACGGTTTACTTCTAATGCTTAATAGAGCATCGTTCCAGTCCTTGCCTGCGGACGGCAGGGAGCGGGTCGCCGTTATGCCCTCCATACTCATGATTTTCACCGCCGCCGCTTCACCCGCCTTATCGTTGTCCGTGTAGGCGATACAGTTTTTTACTTCACCATGCCTTTTCATAAAATTTTTGAGTGCGGCAAGGGAAGTCCCGCCGAGGGAGAGCCGCCATCCGTCAAAGCCGGGGAACAGGACTTGATGCGAGAGCGCGTCCACCGGGCTTTCAAAAACCGCCACGGTTTCGCTGGCGCCGGTAATCGGCGGCAGAATGAAGCCAAACCGTTTATCCGAACCGTCCGCGTCGCGCCGGAAGTCGCCGAACGTGCCGCGCATTGTGGCGTAACGGGCTTTCCCGGCGTCGTCCCGCCCTACGAATACGCAGTTATGATACTGCGCGCTTTCATAAACCGAGCCACGTTCGATACAATCCAATATCAGCGGCTTGTCGATACCGCGTTCTTGTAAATATGCAATCACCCTTTCGTTGTCATTATTGCGGGGAGGAAGTCTAAACGCTTTCGGTTCGGACTGGCGGCGCGGCGATGACGGCGGCGGGAGGGAATAATCCTCACCCGCCAAATGGCGCACGGCGTTCACGAAGTCGTACCCGCGCACTTTGATAAGATAGTCCACCACGTTCTTGCCGCCGATGCCCCGGCTTTCCCATTTCCATAAACCGTTGCTGATTCTGAGCGAGTCGTGGTCTTTGAGATAATGGGTATTGCCGATACGTTTGACGTTATCCGGCTCATGCCGGAGGATGTAGTCGAGGATATTGACCTCTTTGGCACGGTCTATCTGCTCGCGGGTCACTCCCGGCATGAAAACCACCCCTTCGGACGCTTGATTCTGCCGTTGGCTATGGCGGTCTGCCGGATGTCATCATAGCGGCAAACGTCAAGCCCGCAGCCGGTTTTGCCGTTCTTCTTTTTTCGGTCGAAATGCAGACAGTCACGGCAATCTAAATCCTCGGCATGGTACTCGAAGCGGTCATGGATTCTTGTATATTCGGTCATTCGGCGACCTCCTTTCATTTTTCGGGCAAAACAAAAAACGCCCCATGCGTTCCCAAATGAATGGGAGCGCATGGGGCGGTCGTGGTTCTGCGGTTATTTTGCTTTTATAACGATGCCGATGTTGGAGTAATCGAAGCGGGCGGGAGCCAGTATGCGGTCGCGGAGGATGTAGAGCAAGGTGGCTGTCCCGTAACAAGCCTCGGCGAACATATCCTCGTCAATCTTTAAGGGACGCCTCATGCCGTCGGGCGAGTGGGAAAGCAATATCCTGTCCCTGCCCGCAACTTTATCCCGCAGATACATCAGATTATCGTGGCATTGGGCGTCGGCGCTGCATTTTGCCATAATCGCCGCATAGACCTTCCGCCAGTTATCCGCTTCGACCCTTTCTTCGCCGAACAGCACGGCGGCGGCTTTCTTGCCGATAAATATGTTCGTGTCAGCGGTCAACGGATAGGTATGCTCTGTTGGTAAATCCGTTGATTCTTCACCGTCAAGGGCAAGAAACAATCGGTCGAATGTCGCGTTTATAGAGGTTTTTATCGCTTCACACGCCTTTTTGATTTCCGTAATATCATTCATACCGCCGCCCTCGCTTTCCATTCCGTCAGCAGTTCGACGATTACCGTTTCAATCTGCTTCTGAGAATAATCGGGCGGGAAGTATTTGCGGAACCGCATAGAGCCGGTCGGCTCGCTTTTTGGCGGTTTCTTGGCTTCCGAGAGTATGAGGTCAATCATGTCGGAGGTCAGCTTGCCGTCTTTTTTCAACTTTTTGAGCCGGACAGCCTGCGATAATGACGGCTTGACCTCGTGCGCCGCCATTGGTGGACATCACCACGGTCAGCGTAGATAAAAATCTGCCGGAAAAAGAGCGTTACGCTGAGTATATCGGTACGCTCAATCAAGCCTTAAAAACATGGTGAACGAAAGTAATGACCGAAACGGCGACGCTAAAAGACATTGTGAACGCGCTTGTTGAAAAAGTCTTTGTGTTCCCAAATAACCGTTTGGAAATCCATTGGAAGTTTGAGGACTTCACGAAGCAATGAAGTGAAGCAGGCAGATCGGAGTTAGTCCGTCTGCCTGTTTTGCGGGCGTTGTAAAGGTCTTTATGAACTGATTGTAAATAATCTCGCTTTTTTTTAGTTTGTGCTTGACATCCCCGTCGCGGTACAGTCCCGCCTGAAGATAGTTTCGAGCCATGCGAGAGCTATCCTTGCAGATAATCGCGGATACCTCTCCGTTCTCAACGCGGGCGATCAACTCCTGCCAACCAGGTCTTTGAAAGTTTGTGCCGGAGTACTCGTCGTCAATAAAAAATTCCGTTTCGGTCATTCCGTTTTGTTTCGTGTATTGGCTGAGAATTTGCTTTTGCGACATGATGCTTGAACTATAACCCTCGCTTTCGTCGTCACGTGAGAGCCGACAATACAACGTCACGATTTTTGTTTGCTGTTTCAAAGTTATCCCCCTTCCAGAACAACAGCAACCAATCGCCCATAATATCCGTGTGTATGTTACCAAAAAACAGCGGTTTTTCAAGCAAAAGTTTGCTGTCATTCAAAAATTTCTTACGCGCTCAATTTATGCTCAATCAATTTCTCCAAGATTTTCAGAAAAGTCATTGAGCCGTCCGCTTTGACAAAAGACGAAACGATGAAGTTTGTTTTGCCGATTTTAAGGGTCTTCGTTTTATCTGGTAAGTAAACGGTATTATTTTTCACATTCCTCACTCCTTTCAAAATTTCTATTGACAAACATAATGGACGTATGGTAACATCCACATAGGGACGGTTGAGCCCCAATCGAGGAACTATTCGTCCTATTGACTCTCATTATATCAGGACGAATACGTCCTGTCAATATCTTTCTGAAGATATTTTTTGGAGTGTTTTTATGGCTGCTTTTCCCGAACGCTTACGGCAATTGCGTATGTTCCGCAATGTCACTCAAACCCAATTAGCGGGGGCTGTTGGAATTACGGACAGAGCTTGCCGGAGATATGAGTCTGGGGAAAACGAGCCTACATTATCCGTTTTACACGCCATAGCCGATTTCTTTGATGTAAGTGTTGATTATTTGATGGGGCGAGATAACTACTGGCAGGATACCGCAGGGAATATCAATGCGAGGATACCGCCTGATATATTGAATCTTGAACTGCAAAAACAGTCAAAGAAGAAACGCTGAGAAACGTGCCATATCACTTTCTACGAAAATATATGACCCGTTCTGACACTTTGGCTACGCCGAAAGTTATGATTGAATTTCTACGGATGTTGTGCTATACTGAAATAAAGACAGTCGGTGATGAAAATGAAAGACAGCGTTCAATATTGGTTGAATATGGCCGAGTACGACATCGAAACTGCTAAGGCGATGTTGAAGACGGGCAGATACCTGTATGTTGGGTTCATGTGCCATCAAGTCATAGAAAAGTCATTGAAAGCGATTATTGCCCGTGATTGCAAGGAAGGTGAAATACCACCTAAAATACACGACCTCTCAAAGCTGGCTGTTCAAGCCAAGGTGTTCGATTTAATGTCAGAAGAACAACAGGATTTTGTAGACGATTTGAACCCTCTTAACATTGAGGCTCGCTATTCCGAATATAAAGATGAGATAGCGGCAGGATTGACGAAAAAAAGTTGCGGGGTTCTTATCAAGGGAACGGAGGAACTGCTATGTTGGATAAAGACACAGTTATAGGTACGGTTGAACGATATGTTGAAGTTGTAACAAAGGAGTTTTCGCCGTCCGCTGTCGTTTTATTTGGTTCATATGTAAACGGCACTCCGCATAAGGACAGTGACATTGATGTTGGCGTTGTATTTAATGGCGTTACGGGCGATTGGCGGCAAACAGCGGCGAAGTTATGGCGTTTACGGCGTGGGGTTAGCTTTGACATCGAGCCGCATTTGCTCGATACCACACAGGACAAAAGCGGCTTTGCGAAGCATGTTATAAAAACAGGGCAGATTATTTATCAAGCATAACAAACGCCCACGCTTGCGGCACAGGTGTTTGCAGATGTATATGACAATTCGTTGCTCGGTTTGTATGTGTGGGTCTATGTGTTACCATTACTCCGTTGGCGAAAGAATATGCGTCGGCATTGGCGCAGGGGTATCTGACAATAGCGGCAGGCGGTACGTTCAACGATTTGAGCGCCTTCTGCCCGACTGCGGCGGGCAGGAGAAGATGCTAAATTTCTTTGTAATGCTTGTAAACACAATCGGCGTTCCTGTCGTGCTAATCGGCACAAGCAAGGCAATGACGGTGCTGCAAAGCGAGTTCCGCCAGGCTCGGCGCGGCAGCAGCTTAATATGGGACAGAATGAAAAATGACGTCTCGTGGGATGTTTTTTGTCTCGTCAATGTGGAACAACCAATGGACAAACGATGCGATTCCGTTAAACGACGACTTCAAAAACGCACTCTATGAGGAAAGCCAGGGTATAACGGATATTGCGGTTAAGCTGTACGCGATGGCTCAGATCAGGGCGATTGCACTTGGTCACGACACATTTAAGCCATCCGACTTCCGCGCTGTCGCGGCGGAGGGGCGTGGACTGGCAAAACCCATTCTCGACGCATTACGTTCTGGAGACTGTAAAAAGATTGATAGATACGGAGACATCGCACCCGTAGCCATTGAGGACTACTACGCCGCATATTCAGCGGTTTTGACGGAGCGAACAGGAATCCCGGAAAAGCGGCACGAGAGTCCGCTTTCGGAGCAAGCGGTTTTGAAACTTCTGGAGTTAGGCGTTGAACCATCCGAGGCCAAGCGTCTCACAGGCAAGGTTTTGGCGGAACATCAAGAGTACCGCAAAGTCTCCGAGGTCGTCCAGGCGGCTTACACATTGTACATTTTGAAAACAGAAGCCAAGGAGGAGCCGGACATACAACCTGACGATAAACGGTGAGCTGTTTACCCGACACTTTTCGGGGTCGCTCAGAATCAGGCGTTCACTCGTTGAATATCTAAAGTATTGTCCCCTGTGTGTGGCGGAAGATATTGATGCCTATGGGGAAACTTACTGGCATAGGCAACATCAACTGTCCGAAATGCTCTACTGCGTGAAACATGAAGTGCGGCTCGTTGATTCGCCGGTGCTACTAAAAAGCACCAAGTATAATCCTCATCTTTCGGAACTTACCAATGGCGTTGTGGAAAGCAAGGTGGACTGGTGCAAACGCCGCGTAATCGCAGCATACTACAGCAAACCTATTGAGAGCAGACCATATTCAGCATCTGAAATATGTCGTGCTGCATCAATAGACTGGATTACGTTTAACAGGCGCCAAGAACTCTTTGAAGAAATAGTGAGCAACCTCAACCTTTATAATAGAACAAATGACAAATAAGTCAGGAGGTGTTTGATATGTCCATCAAGCCCGGCAAACACATTCACTTCAAAGGAAATGAATATGAAGTTATCGGAACTGCTGTCCACAGCGAAACGATGGAAGAAATCGTAGTATACCGGGCTTTGTATGGTGACGGCGGACTATGGGTTCGCCCGGCTTCAATGTGGGACGAGGTAGTTGAACATAACGGGCGGCACATCAGGCGGTTTACACATATAGACGATATTGTGCCGGAACCTGAGCCACAACCTGAGCCAGAGGGCATCCATAATCGCAGCAAGCCGATTGACAAGATAGAGTTATTCCTGTCGCTCTTTACGGGGCGTGAAGATGTTTACGCCGAACGCTTTGTAAACAAGAAGACCGGGAAACCCGGATATGCCCCTGTATGCAATAATATATGGTCACCTGTTTGCCCTAAAAAAAGCGGCGGGAAAGTGAAATGTACCCTATGTCCCGGACAGAATTTTGCGCGTTTTAATGCGAGTGCGATAGAGCGGCATTTGACGGGGGAGCAGACTGTTGGCGTATATCCAATGTCTCTTGATGAAACTTGCCGTTTTTTGGTGTTTGACTTCGATGGCAAGAAAATCCCCCCGGAGGAATTGCGGCGTGACGTTACCATAATTCGAGATGCTTGCGTTGAGAACAATATAAGCATGGCCGTTGAGCGTTCCCGTTCCGGCAATGGAATTCATTTTTGGATATTCTTCGCAGAGAACATCCCCGCAAGCACCGCGCGGAAATTGGGGAGTAGTTTGATTACATACGCCATGAGCAAAAATCATAGATTGCCGCTTAAAACATATGACAGGATGATTCCCCTTCAGGATACGCTGACGAAAGACGGATTGGGCAACTTGATAGCGCTTCCGCTTCAAAAGAAACCGCGTGATGAAGGGAACAGCGTATTCATTGACGAAAACTTTGATATATACCCAGACCAGTGGAATTATCTATACAACGTGAAAAAGTATACACAGGCAGAAATCGAAGCCTTTATCCGCCAGTTGTCGCCATTAGGCGAGCTTGGCGATTTGCGCCGCGATACCGAAGAAGACGAAAAGCCGTGGGAACGTAGAAAACCTGAACCCAAACAGACAAAAATTGATTTTCCAGATGCGGTAAAGGTTGTTCGGGCAAATGTATTATACATTGAGAAATCAGGAATTTCAAGCCCTGCGCTAAACTCATTAAAACGGCTGGCGGCATTCCGCAACCCGGAGTTTTATATGCTACAGGCTGCACGGCGTTCTACGCACGATAAGCCGAGAATTATATCCTGCTCTGATGAAACTGAACAGTATTTATGTTTGCCGCTCGGCTTGGAAGACGAGATTCAAGAATTTTTAGAAGATGGCGGTGTAAACATACATCTTGTTGATGAAACCAATGAAGGGCGCAAAATTGACGTTGTGTTTAACGGCGAGTTGCGTGGCGAACAGCAACAGGCAGCAGATGCCCTTTTAGAGCATAATAATGGCATTTTGTCCGCAACTACGGCATTTGGGAAGACCGTTATCGGGGC
>Ga0082212_10008027_pt1 | contig 13861 bp, 16 predicted proteins | sample TergutNt197P3_FD_71548 | JGI IMG/M metagenome (GOLD analysis project Ga0082212, IMG submission 71548) | Neocapritermes taracua P3 segment gut microbial communities from Petit-Saut dam, French Guiana - Nt197 P3 | ecosystem: Host-associated > Arthropoda: Insects > Digestive system > Gut ... | reverse complement strand
TAGTTGCAGGTACGGAAATAAGTACGTATTTTTGCGACCACTAATCAAACATTTATGAAAATTGGCAAACACACAGTAGTAGCCCTGACCTACGACCTGGAAGTAGACAACGAAGTTATTCAATCGGTAAAAGGGGATCAGCCCATGGAGTTTATCTATGGCACCGGTTATCTCCTGCCTAAATTCGAAGAACATATTTTGGACAAAGAGGCCGGAGACCGTTACGAATTTACCCTTAAGGCGGCAGAGGGGTACGGAGAGGTTAATCCCGAAGATTTTGTAGAACTCCCTAAAGATATTTTTAAGGTCAACGATCAAATGGAACCCGGCTTGCTGACCATTGGCCGTGTTTTGAATATGCGGGACGCCGATGGCAACCGTTTTAACGGCACTATTGACGAAGTACGCGAAAATACGGTAGTCATGAACTTTAACCATGCTCTTGCCGGAGCCGACCTCCATTTTACCGGCGCCATTGTGTCGGTGCGCAGGGCTACAGAAGAGGAGTTGGCCAACGGGCTTTATGCAGATCAGGGCGGATGCAGCCCTACAGCTTGTTCTTCCTGCTCAGGAGGATGTCGTTAATATTTAAAATGATGAAGCGGTTTGTTCTCCTACCCATTGTTGCTTTTGTGTTGCTGGGATCGTGCTGTAAGCCTGACCTCAATATTCCTGCCGCAAGGTCGTTGCTTATTTATATGGCTGCCGACAATAACCTGAGTGGAGATTCTTATAATAACATCGAAAAATTGAAACAGGGGTTTCTCCCCAAAAACGGAAATATTATTATCTATCACGATCCGTCCGATGCCCCTCCCCGACTGTTGCGCTTGGTAAAGCAGGGAGCGGAGATCGTGGAAGAAATGATCGAACAGTATGCCGAAGAAAATTCTGCCGAGCCCGAAGTATTGACCCGTTGCCTGTTGCGTATGCGCGACCTGTATCCCGCAGAGGATTATGCCTTGATTTTGTGGTCTCATGGTACGGGTTGGCTGCCGGAAGGAACGTATGGCAGTGTAGTAACAAGAGGCGGAGTGGATGAGCCTCGTGTAAAAACCTTTGGCAGAGACGGCAGACAGGAGATGGAGTTGGGTGACTTGGTTTTGGCGATTCCTTATCACCTCTCCTTTATTTTGTTTGACGCCTGTCTGATGGGGGGTATTGAGGTGGCGTATGCCCTTAGGGAGTGTGCAGACTGGATCATCGCCTCTCCTACCGAGATTCTTGCGAATGGTTTCCCGTATCATCGGATCATGCAGCCCATATTCCTGCCTCAGCCCGACCTTGAAGAGGTATGTAACGAGTATTATCGGTTTTACAACGAACAGAGTGGAGAGTATAAATCTGCTACCGTATCGCTGTATCATACAGAGGCATTACCGGAGTTGGCTGCCTCGGTCAGAACTATTTTAGAAGAAAATCGGGATAAGGTGGATGCCTTTGTTCCTGCCGATCAAATCCAGTATTACGACCGGTTGCGCCCGCATCTGTTTTATGATTTGGATCATTTCATATCCCAAATAGCCGCCCCTGCGGAGTATTCGCTGTTTTCGCAAGCCTTGGATAAAGTGATTCCCTATAAATTGACAACATCTTGGTTTATATCTATTCCCATTAACCACTACGGCGGCATTTCTACCTATATCCCTACCGGCGAGCAGACCGCCATCCGCGAGGCTTTTAAGAAAACGGACTGGAATCAGGCCACAGGTTTTTTGCCGGAATAAAAAAATTGCGTACTTTTGCGCCTCCTTAACTTTTAAGGTGCCATGGGATCCGGAAGGCCCGGATTGAGTAACACAACAAAAAGTAACTTTATGAAAATTTTTGAATTAAACGGCGTTGTTCGCCCCAGCCTAAGCAAGGCTTCTGTAAAATCATTACGTAAAAACGGTCAGGTACCCTGCGTGTTGTACGGGAATAAGCAGGAAAACATCCATTTTTCGGTGCATGCCCGAGAGCTTAAAAACCTGCTTTTTACCCCCCATGTCTATATTGTTTCCCTGGCTATAGGGGGAAAACGACATATAGCTACGCTGCATGAGGGGCAGTATCATCCCGTAACCGACGAGGTCTTGCACCTCGACTTTTTGGTGGCCAACGAAGCCGATCCGGTGACAATAGCCATTCCCATTGTGATCGAAGGGACGTCCGAAGGGGTAAAGGCCGGAGGTAAGCTGATTATCAATACCAGAAAGATTCAAGTCAAAGGGTTGATCAAGGATTTGCCCGACACGTTACCCGTAAACATTAACGAGCTAAAATTGGGAAAAACGATCATAGACGGCGATTTGGCGTATCCCAATATACAGGTAATTACTCCAAAATCAACGATTGTCTGCGCCGTCAAGATGACCCGTGCCGCCCTGGGCGCCGCTGCCGCTGCTGCTGCCGAAAAGAAATGAGTTTCCTGATAGCGGGGTTGGGAAATATCGGCGCAGATTATGCCGGAACCCGACATAATATAGGATTTGGTGTATTGGATGCTTTGGCTAAGGCGTCCAATACTTCGTTTTCCACCCTGCGTTACGGCTCGTTGGCTGAGGTTTCATTCAGGGGAAAGTCGGCGCTGTTGTTAAAACCGTCTACCTACATGAACCTTAGCGGTAAAGCCGTGAATTACTGGTTGAGCGAGACCAGAACGCCCATAGAGCGTCTGCTGGTAGTATTGGATGACATCGCCTTGCCTTTGGGGACGCTGCGTATGCGCAAACAAGGAAGCGACGGGGGACATAACGGACTAAAAAGCATCAACGAAATCTTGGATACTACGGTATATACCCGTTTGCGGGTAGGAATCGGCAGTAATTTTGGAAGGGGCCAACAGGTCGATTACGTATTGGGCGTATGGGACGATGAGGAAATTGCCGCCTTGCCCTTAATCATGGAGAGGTGCCGAGGCGCAGTGGAGGCTTTTGTGACCCAGGGCCCCGATCGGGCGATGACCCTGTATAATGCCACAGAAAAAGATACGGAGGCTGCACCTTGATGGAAACGTTGCCCCGTATAGATAAATACCTGTGGGCCATTCGGGTTTTTAAAACCAGAAGCGATGCTGCCGACGCCTGCCGGAGCGGAAAAATAAAGATAAACAACTTGGAAGCCAAGCCTTCGCGTGAAGTCAGGGTAGGAGATGTATTAGAGGTACGCAAGGGTCCCGTGCATTACCGCTATCAGGTGCTTGGGCTTTTGGAACAAAGGGTGGCTGCCAAAAACCTGACCCCATACGTGTTGGATATTACCCTTCCCGAAGAGTTGGCCAAAGGCCAAAAACCCAACGAGTCCCTGTTGGTATGGCGGGATCGTGGCACCGGTCGGCCCACCAAAAAGGAGCGGCGGGATATAGACCGGATCATGGAACAGTTATAGCCTAAGGAATCCAAACCTCCAGCACTACCGCAGAAGGCCCTTCCGACGTTATGGTGTATTGACTAATAGCTGCCGGAATCAGGCTCAAGTCACCTTTTTGCAGGCGGACGTCCTGATTAGCGTATACACGTACAGCGCCCTCTGCACAAATCAGCAGGCGAAAACCGGATTCCAAAATATTGGACTGAGTAAGGGGAGTAGTGAGCGTTTTTTTTGTCAGATGAAACCAGGGCGTTTCTACGTTTTTTTCCGGATCGTCCCTTTGAGGGTCAGCCGGATTAAAAGGAGTCCAGTTGATGACGTCAAGCGCTAAATCTGTATGGAGTTCCCGAGCCGTTTCTTTGTGAAATTCCCGTCCCCAGTCGTATACGCGGTAGGTAATGTCCGAAACTTGCTGTACCTCCGCCACCACCAAACCGCCTCCGGCGGCATGCACGGTCCCCGGCGGTATGTAATAATGGTCGCCCGGACGGGGCGTACATTCGTGCATGACTTCGGGCAGGGTTTGATTCAGGCAACGCTGTTTAAATTCGGCAGGAGTTAAATGTCGGTTAAACCCCAAAAACAGGGTGGCTTGAGGGGCTGCGTCGAGCACGTACCAAAGTTCTGCTTTTCCGTAGGCATTGTGGCGCACCTTAGCAATTTCGTCCGCAGGGTGAACTTGAAAAGATAAGTAGTCGGTAATATTTAATATTTTAACCAACAAAGGAAATTCATTGGAAAATTTCCGGTACGCCGATGCTCCCACCAAGTCGTCCATATATACTTCGATCAGTTCGTTGATCTCGTTATCCGATAGAAAACCGTTGCTTACCACAGAATTACTTCCTTCGAGTCCGCTGAGTATCCAACGCTCTTTGCCCCATACCCGCTCAACGGAAATGGGGGTGAAACAAAGTGGGTATAACGGATTCATGATTGATTGGGATGGTGGAGTTTTTTATGCAGCATAAAAATGATGGCTACGGTGAGGGCAAAAGATCCGGCCAGTATCCAATAATAAATGGGCGCTCCCACCACATCATAAGTAGAAGCATCATCGGGAAGATGGGGAAAAGCCCAAGTGAGGCCCACAGATAAGCCATTGTTTACGGCGTGCATAAAAATGGTTGCCCATAAAGAGCGGGTCCTCCAGTAGATCCACCCAAAGAGCAGGCCCATGAGAAAGGCGGGTATGGCCTGCCAGGGATTCATATGTATTACCCCAAACATACAGGCCGACCAGATGATGGCGGCCCAGGGCGAATATCCCCTTTTCAACAAGCCGTTTAAGGCCACGCCCCGACAAAGCCACTCCTCAAAGAGGGGGGCCATAATGACTAAAGCCAATACCGACAACCAACCGTGGTTCCCTATTTCTCCAAATAATTCTTTGATAAAATCGGGCATCTTCATCCATACGGTAAGCGGCTCAATCAGGATGGAGAAGGCAGGAGTCAGCACCAACAGGAGTAGAAAAAAAAGCACTCCGGAGATAGCGCCAAAAGCAGGGGGAGGATCTTTGGCAGTAAGAACTCCTTTAACCGTTTGTTCATGATAACTGTTTTTTGCCCGAATCAGGATATAAGGAATGGCCACGGCAAATAACAGCGGATAAAGGGCTAAAGAGATGACATTCAAATTAACTTCCATAAAAAATGATAGGATTTGAACCACAATCACGCTGACCACGCTACCTCCCAAACATACCAAAGCCAGCATGATGAGCCAAAGTTCTCCCAAGGAGGGAGCATAAGCCGAAAGATATTTTCGCATAAAATTTTCTTCAAATATAGGGATATATTCATTTTGGTTTTCTATCTTTGGATCTTTATTTAGCCAAACTTAAAAAATGAATAACCTGACCAAACTTATTTTGAGGCGAAAAAGCGTACGCCAATTTTCCGAATGTTCCGTATCTGATTTACAAATCAATACCCTCTTAAAAGCTGCCATGGCGGCGCCTACTGCCAAAAATGCCCAACCCTGGCATTTTGTGGTCGTGGAAGATCCTGATATGCTTCACCATTTGTCGGAGCACCTGCCTTATGCCAAAATGCTCTCCTCTGCTGCTTTAGCCATTGTCGTTTGCGGAGATGTTAAGGTACATACGGGAGAAAGCGCACATAACTGGATACTTGACTGTGCGGCGGCGGCTCAAAATATCCTACTGATAGCGGAATCTATGGATCTGGGGGCGGTCTGGACCGGTTGCTACCCCTATAAGGAGCGCATAGACACAGTACGAAAGGCCCTGGAGCTGCCCAATCATATCATGCCGCTCAACGTAATCCCTATCGGAGGGCCTTTAGGCAATGAACGCCCTTTGGACAAATGGAAGCCGGAGCGGGTACACAAAGAAAAATGGTAAAAACAATTATCGAATAAAAAAACAAGCCACCCCCAACACGCAGAGGATGGCGCCCAGTACCTCGATACGTTTAGGCCGCTGCCTGTACATAATGGCGTAGGGAATCAGAATAAGTATGGGAACGGTGGCCATAATGGTAGCGGCGATTCCGGTTTGGGTATAGCGTACCGCGATTAGCGAAAGCGATACCCCCATAAAAGGACCAAAAAACGATCCGCCAAAAGTGGCCCACAACCCTTTGCCGTCTTTGACGGCCCGGACCAATATGGGGCCGCGGCCGCCAATCAAAATGATGAGGGCAAATCCAATAATACCGGTGACAATGCGCATTTGGGTGGCGGCAAAGGGAATATAGTTGCTAAAAAATTTGGCCGTACCCATACTTTGCTGGTAGCAGAGCATCCCTTTTTTACTCAGCACAATACCCAAACCTTGCCCCAAGGCTCCTCCCAAGGCTAAAAGTACGCCGCGCAGGGGGAGGTGCAAGGCCAATCGGGCGCCTCCCTTTGATTCGGCGTTGCGTTTTAATATGGAGATAGCGATTCCCGTCAGGGTAATGGCCATACCCAGCAGGCCCATCGGTCCGGTTTGTTCGTCCAAGAGCATGAGGCCAAAAATCGCAGCAAAAGGAGGGGCAAGGGTCATGATCAATTGAGAAAATCGGGAGGTAATCAACGTATAGGAGTAGAAGAGGCAAAGATCGCCAAATACAAAGCCTACCAATCCCGACAACGACATCCACATCCATGTTTGGGCATCCGCCCCTTGAGGAAACAGGCGTCCGGAAGTGATCAGCAGGAGGCTGCTGAGCATCAATCCTCCAAAAATCAGGCGGATAAGATTCACCTGCAAAGAGCCGATCCGTTTGCCTGCATATTCAAAAAAGAGGGCGGTACAGGTCCATGAGCAGGCTACCACCATGGCGATCAATTCTCCAAAATAATTCATATAATGTTAATGGATAACCTCCTTTAGGATTTTGTAGCCCGCTCCCGAAGTTTTTACGGTTTTCCCGTTTTTGAGGTAGAGGCGATAATTCTCTTTTTCGTAGAGTTCGATCTTGGCCACTTGATTTACATTCACGATAAATGAACGGTGGACGCGTACAAATTGAGGAAAAGGGAGTTTTTCTTCGTAAAACTTCATGGTCTGCTCTTTGATAAATACCCCTTTAGCTGTATGTAATTGTACATAATCTCCGTATGCTTCTAAATAGTCGATTTCTTCTATGGGGATTACATGGATTGCTTTCCGCTCTTTTACCGCCACCCGACTCAGGGCGCCTGCCTGTTTTTCCAAAGTTTTTTGGAGTGCGTCTATTTGTTCCGATAAGCGGATATGGTGGACGTGTTGGCTATAACTCAGTATCACTACCACATAAAAGAGCAGACCCTCCATAATCCTCCAGCCGGTAGCCGTTTTGAGAAAGGCTACATACAAAGCATTCGAGCAAAAGAGTTGCATGATTTGGTTGCCGACCAAAACCCATCCCGTGATCAGGATGCCGGCCAACAGGCAATAAGTGGCTATATGATGGTACCACCCGTTGCCTGCCCAACTCCCATAACGTACCGGATACCAGAGTACTAAACTAATGCAGGCAAACAACAGGCTAAAGAGCGCTGCATCGGCAAGGGCGATCCCAAGCGGCAGGGGAGAAAAGCCAAAAGCCAATCCCGCCTGGATAAGGATCACTCCTGTCCAAATGGCGGGGTAGGCGATGCGCCAACGGTAGTCCTGTACTATGGGGTTGCCTTGGGTCATTATTTAGTACGGATTTCACCTCCGCCGAATACGGAAGTAACGGCAAGAATCAAACTTTTGTGCTCTTCTGGTTCAAAATAGGGCCGTGTGCGTTTGTCGTCGAATGAGCCAAAAACGCTGGTTGGACGGATGTCGATTTTCCAATGGGCGGGGACAAACAGGGTGACTCCTCCAAAAACGGTATTGAGTTCAAGGGTGTGGGTACCTTCGGCTAATTGAGCCTCGCTCAGGTCTAATTCCAAACCCCCAAAGACGCAGTTGATTTCTCCCCCTTTAAATGTAGATGTGTCGATTTTTTCTTTGCCTCCCCCAAATACATAGTTCCGGTCAATATAGCCCGATTCGTTCTTGAAAGTACGGTCAGGGTCCTTCCGATGATGGGTGTCGACATGGGTGTGAAAAGAGAAAGAAAAACGATTTTTTCCGAACAGGGCCTTGCCAAGTAGATAAATACCTACAAGTATGAGAATGATGGCCCACGATAAGGCCCGCCCGTTGCCGTAGAACGGAAAGATGCGCAGGGGAAGTGCAGGCAGGAGAAAAACGGCGCCTATAATAATCAATATTACTCCCGACGATTGATTGCGGGGTTGAACGATCATAATGACGCCAATGGCAATCAGCAGCATTTGCCAGGAGAAGATGATGGATTTGACCGCAAAGGGCAAAAGGCCGGCGTAAAAACTAAGCAGCAAAGCGCCTGCTGCGATGACGAGTAGGGCAAACACTACATGCCCCGATTTGTTTCTGTGTGGATTCATGGCATAAAAATTTTGAACAAAGATACGGGGCGCTCTTTTTTCCTCCGCATCCAATTCGTTAAAACGGGCTGAATTTTCGATAAAACTCCGATTTTTCCCGACCAAATCTTTGTTTCCATCATATTTTTCGCTCTTTCCATTTGCCGCTTTGGAGGTAGCGGTAACTAAAAATAAAGAGGGTGCCAAAGTAGAGGGCTTCGCTGCTCCAACAGACGGGCAACGAGGCGTGCACTACGTTTACCAAGACCCAGATATAGGATAAATAGAAGATTACGGTAAGAATTTCTATCCAGAGAGCCCTTTTGGTATTGCCGGTTCCCGAAACGGAGTGAAAGAAGATATTTCCAATGGCCACAAAGCACAGGGTAGCGGCAACGACAAAGAGGGCAGGCCGGCTGGCGGCAAGGAGGGCTGGATCGTTGGTGTAGATGCGGAGTACTGGATCGGGGAAAAAAAGGAGGATCAGGGTGAAAACAAAGGCGATGAGGAGGGCAGCCCGAATGATTTTCCAGATCAGCGGCAGCACCTCCTCTTTCTTGTCGGCTCCTACCGTATTGCTTACCAAGGTGCTGGTAGTTGTGGCCAAGGCATATACAGGTATGGCAAACAACATATACATACTGCGGACAATATTGGAGGCGGCCAAGGATGCTTCTCCCATCTTTTCGATAACCAAAAAGAAGATAAGCCAGGTACCTAAAGAGATCATATATTGAAACATAAGCGACAAAGAAACCTGCAAAACAGTTTGAATGACCCCCCAGCCCTTAAACCTGAGGATGTTCAGGCCATATTTTTTAAGGTCAACGACCATCCACGTATAACAGAGAAAAAAGAGGACCGAAGAAGCTTCCGCGATAACCGAGGCTATGGCAGCTCCGCCAATGCCCATGGCCGTAAATCCCCAATGCCCAAAAATAAGCGCGTAATCAAAAACAATGTTCATGCCCGCCATAATAATGGCATTGACTGTCAATATTTTTGTGTTGGTAGTTCCGATATAGAAAGCCCGAAACATGACGTTGATACAGGCAAAGAAGATGCCGAAAATGCGCCGGTTCAGGTAGGTGACAGAGGCCTCCAATACCTCTTGTGAAGAGAGCATCGCCGAGAGGGCAGGTCGGGCGCAGAGCTTGACAAAGACGAACATTCCCAAGGCAATAAGGAGTAAAAAGAGGGCTCCGTGCAGGGTAATCTCTCCAATTTGATGGTATTGCCCTGCTCCGTTCCGTCTGCCGATGAGGATTTGGGCGCCTGTGCTAAATCCAAAGGCCAAGGTAAAGACCACAATGTAAAAAATACCGGCTATGGCCGAAGCGCCCAGTTCCACCGCCCCCACACGCCCCAAAAAAGCGGTATCCGTTACCTGTATCAGGTTTTGAACCAACAGGGTAATAAAAATCGGATAGGCGACTTTAAAGATTTGCCGATAGGAGTAGGAAGTGTGGGTGGACACGGTTGATATTTGGGGTTATGGGTGAAGGGTGGGGAGAGGTGGGCGTATAATGGAACGGGGGTAAAGGCCTTGGGAAATGAGTTGCCGGATGCGGGAGGCTGCATAAAGACGATCTTCCTGATAGGTAATGCCAAACCAGGAGGCGCCGGTGGCCAATACCTCTACCGTAGCCTCTTTTTCCTGAATCAGTTGGTTGACCACCGTTGGAATGTAAAATTCTGATGTGCGCTCGTGCCCCTGTTCCAGAATAAATGAATGAAAGGCGTTTTTCAGGTGGTCAAAGAAATCGGGGGTAAAGCCCCAAAAATTCATAGATACAATGGCGTCGGCTCCTATTTGGGCCACATCTTCTGCCCGAATATGGTGTTTTTCGACAACTCCTGTAAGCATATTATGATCGTTGACGCTGCATATTCCGCGGGAAACTCCGCCCGAATCGGAAAGGGTATTTTTTATGGAGTATCCTACCATGGCATACCGGTTTCGCATGAGACCTGCGGGTGTTATGCAGCTCCGCAAAAAATCTGCCATGGCGGTGTATGACTCCATACCATAGAAATCATCGGCGTTGATGACGGCAAAAGGGGTTTTAACTTCGGGTTCGGCCATAAGCATGGCGTGTCCGGTACCCCATGGTTTGGTACGGTCGGGAGGAGGCAAAAATCCTTTGGGCAACTCTTTGTTGGGTTCCTGTTCAACAAAAGCGACCTCAATGGCATTTCCATAACGTTTGGCAAAGGTCTTTTCAAACTCCGCCCTAAAATGGTTGCGGATAATAAAAACGACCTTGCCAAAGCCCGCACGGGCGGCATCGTACACAGAGTAGTCCATAATAGTCTCTCCGTTTGGCCCTATGTTGTCCAACTGTTTCAATCCTCCGTAACGGCTTCCCATACCTGCCGCCAAAACAATGAGTGTAGGTTGCATTATTTTTATAATTTTGCACAAAAATAATCGATGAAACGCAATTCTTTTCTATCGTCGCTGATAAAAGTGGTGCGAAACAAATATTTTATTGCGGGAACCGTCTTTACCGTATGGATTATCTTCTTTGATCAGAGCAACTTAATCGATTGGAGTATGGCTCTTAGGGACGTGGGCAGGCAAAGAGCCCAAAAGCGCTATTACGAATTGGAAATTGCCCGCACCCGCGAACAGTTGAGGGAACTTAAGGCCAACCGCGACAGTTTGGAGAAATTTGCCCGGGAACAATACTACTATTTAGAGGACGGGGAGGAGATTTTTATTGTGGAGGAGAAGAAGAAATAGGTTTTACGCCAATTTTACCAAATCCAGTAGCGTATCGGATTCGTAGGTAGGGCCGCCTGAGCAGGGGATGCGGTGGTAGTTGTAAAAAAACTGGTCAATACCAAATACCTGAGCCCCCTCTATGTCTTTGGCAAAATCATCGCCCACCATCAAACAATCGCTTTTGGGGATGTTAAGGGCCGTTACCGCAGCCCTGAAAATTTCCGGATGGGGTTTGTGTATTCCCAATTCTTCTGAAATAAATACCCGTTGAAAATATGGCCGGACGCCCGATTGTTCCAATTTTGTGTATTGCACCTCCTTGAATCCATTGGAAATAATCGCCATTCGGCAACCTTTGGCAGAAAGGGCTTCCAAGACCTCTTTGGCGTGCGGCATCAGGGTGGTAAAGCCGGGCATGATTTCCAAATAGCGGGCGCCAAATTGGGCGGCTAAAGGGGGATTGTCGATGTCAAACTCCTGTAGCGTTACCTCAAAGCGCAGGCTGCGCAAAACGGTTTGGCTCAGCATCCCTTTTTCGTATTGATCCCATAGTCGGTGGTTGTGGGCGGTATAGAGGCGGTAGAATTTTTCAAAATCATCAATACAACCGCTCAAATGAAAATCATGCAACAACGTTAGGATTGCATCGTGGGCATTGGTTTCAAAATCCCACAGGGTACGGTCTAAGTCAAAGAGGAAGCAACCGTATTTTTTCATCTCACTTTCCCGTATAGGTTTGGGGCGATAATTGCCAAAGTTCTTCTTTAACCGATGTTGAAATGTCTAAGGAGTCAATAAATTTGTGCATATCTTCTTTGGTAATATGCTGATGGGTACGGGTCAGGGATTTGAGCGCTTCGTAGGGTTGGGGATAGCGCTCGCGGCGGAGGATGGTTTGAATCCCCTCGGCTACTACGGCCCAGTTGGACTCTAAGTCGGCCTGTAAGGCAGATTCGTTCAAAATCAATTTGTTCAATCCTTTTTTCAGTGATTTTAAAGCCAACAGACTGTGCGCTATGGGAACGCCCATATTGCGCAGCACTGTGGAATCGGTCAGGTCGCGCTGTAAACGCGAAACAGGGAGTTTGGAGGCCAAATGGATGAACAGGGCGTTGGCGACCCCCAAATTTCCTTCGGCATTTTCAAAATCAATAGGGTTTACCTTGTGGGGCATGGCCGAAGAGCCCACTTCGTCTGCTTTGATTTTTTGGCGGAAGTATTCCATAGAGATATAACTCCAAAAGTCTCGGCACAAGTCAATTAAAATGGTATTAATGCGTTTGCACCCATCGCACAAAGCCGCTAAAGAGTCGTAATGCTCAATTTGCGTGGTGGGGAATGAGCGCACGAGTCCCAAATCTTCTTCTACAAATTTTTGGGCAAACCGGTGCCACTCTATGTGGGGGTAGGCGGCGTAATGGGCGTTCATATTGCCGGTGGCGCCCCCAAATTTGGCGGCTATATTGGTCTGTTGGAGTTGATTCAACTGTTCCTTCAGTCGAACGACAAATACTTCGATCTCCTTGCCCAGACGGGTAGGGGAGGCGGGTTGTCCGTGGGTATGGGCCAGCATGGGTACCGCCGTCCACGCTTGGGCATATTGGGTCAAGGTTTTTTCTATGAGGTGGATGGCAGGGAAATAAACCTGTTTTAAGGCTTCTTGAATAGCAAGCGGAATCGCCGTATTGTTTATATCCTGAGAAGTCAGGCCAAAATGGACAAATTCGCTGTAATCGGCGATTCCAAGGGCAGCAAATTGCTCTTTGATAAAATATTCTACGGCCTTAACATCGTGGTTGGTGGTCTTTTCGATTTCTTTAATGCGCTGAGCATCATCCTGATTGAATTGGGTGTAAATATTTTTTAGTTTGGGAAAGATATCGGGAGAAATACCCCTTAATTGCGGTAAGGGCAACCGGCACAGCGCCAAAAAGTATTCGATTTCTACCTGCAAGCGGTAGCGCATCAGGGCGTATTCCGAGAAAAAGTTTGCTAATTCAGATGTTTGGCTGCGGTATCGGCCGTCAATGGGAGATAAAGCGGTAAGGGAGGTAAGTTCCATATAAGACAAAAAACAAAGGTAGCAAAAAAATGATTCCGAAGTTAAAAACCGGAGAGGAGTTTATGGAGTTGGATAACCTGTACGGCAGGAGCCACGTCGTGTACCCGCAAAATATCGACTCCTTGTTGCAAAGCGCAGAGATGCAGGGCAGAAGTGGCCGAAAGCGCCTCTTTTGGAGTAATACCCAGCGGTCCGTATATCATCGATTTGCGAGAAATTCCGATGAGCCGCAATACGTTTGAGAAGTCCAGAACGGTAGAGAGTTCGGCCATGATTCGGTAGTTTTGCGCTGTGGTTTTGGCAAAACCAAAGCCCGGATCAAGGATAATTTGGGGCAGACCTGCTTCGTGTGCCCGCCGGAGTGTTGAGGCAAAAAAATTGCGTACTTCGGCTACGATATCAGAAGAAGTGCTCCCTTTTTTGTGCATGGCAATCAGCGGTAATTGTAAACGAGCAGCCACAGAAAACATAGAAGGATCGTCTATTCCGGCCGAAATATCGTTGATAATAAATGGGCCAATTACCTCAAATGCCCGCTCTACAACGGTACTGTGAAAGGTATCCAAAGAGAAGAGGGTGTCGGGAAAAAGCCGACGGAGTTGTTGCAATACAGGAACTAAGCGTGCCCATTCCCTGTCCGGAGGGAGCAATGCGGCGCCGGGTCGCGAAGAGGCGGCGCCCAAATCGATAATATCGGCCCCCTCTTCGATCATCCGCGCTACGCGCTTACATGCCTCTTTGGGTTTAAGGTAACGGCTGGGGGCATAAAAAGAATCAGGGGTAATATTTACAATTCCCATTATCAAAGGAGTACAATACGAATGGTTGCCTATTTTACGTTCCATAGC